>Ga0080013_1003392_pt1 | contig 16856 bp, 18 predicted proteins | sample ETNvirenome_6_85_FD_69236 | JGI IMG/M metagenome (GOLD analysis project Ga0080013, IMG submission 69236) | Marine viral communities from the Pacific Ocean - ETNP_6_85 (SPADES assembly) (version 2) | ecosystem: Environmental > Aquatic > Marine > Oceanic | place: Pacific Ocean | collected 2013-06-19 | reverse complement strand
GTATATTTTCAACTCCTACGGAAGCAAGAGGTTCGCATCGGTGCAGGCCAACTTCAACATGAACGCGGGCGATGCGGTGAGTGTGACTGCGAACGTGACTGATCCAGATTCCAGTGCCGAGGTTATGGCGTTTGGCAGCGGGTCGGCGGAAGATTTCACCAAAAGGGCGAGGATAGGCAAGCAGGGTTATGGTGTGGACCTGCAATTTGACGGCACAACAGGTCGTCCAACGATCAGAGGTTTTCGCGTTGAGGCAACCGTGCCTGGGCGCAAACTAATTAACGCGGAGTAAATTATGGCACAACTACAGAAAGGCACTACTTATACGACGGGAAGCACCGTAACTGCGGCGAACCTCAACTCCCATGTATCCGCAGCCATCTTGCTGGATGGAGCAGTCTCCGACCAGACCGCATTGGGTGCATCACCGGCAAGCGATGATGTGGTTCTGATCTCGGACACTGATGCGGCAACGCTAAAGAGCGCGACCACCACTGAACTGCTCTCAACCGAGTTGGCTGCGTGGGTTGGCAAGGGTGCTTCCGGCGGAACGGCAGCACTCCAGATTGATGGAGTGGATAAACTGTCAGTGGATTCGGGAGGGGATACGACGGTGGCAGGTGACCTTGCCGTGACGGGTGACTTGACGGTGACCGGCGAAGGCTTGATGCCTGCTGGCGCAATCACCCAGTACGGTGGCGCAGCAGCACCAACAGGATGGTTGCTTTGTGATGGAACAGAGTATCCCGAGGCAAGTTATGCTGCGCTTTTCACCGCAATCGGTTCGACATATAACACGGGCGGGGAGACGACTGATTACTTCCGGGTGCCAGACTTCAAGGGCAGGGTTGCTGCTGGCGTGGACAGTTCCGCAGGCAGAATCACGTCTGACAATACGATTGGCGCATCGAGTGGTGAGGAGGATCATACCTTGACCGAGGCGCAACTGGCGGCTCATACGCATACGATTAAAACATACACCAAAGACAACGACTCAAACGGGGTTGCTGGGTATGCGCCATCTGGCACAAACCAATCGAGTCCGACTGGTTCAGAGTATTCTGGCGATTCAGTTCAATCCACTGGCAGTGGCACCGCGTTCAACATCCTGCAACCCTATCTTGTGGTGCAATATATAATTAAAACATGAAACCCTGGCAGCAGGCAAAGAAATGGTTCATGGAGAAGTCGCCGGGAGCGTCATTTGAGGCATCCTTGGTGGACTATCTGCGCGACGGTTATGTGTGGAGCGGTGACGATTGTTTCATCATGGGCAAGCCGGTCTTTTGGGATGGTGAAACGATGTACTCAGGTGATGTCAAGGAGAAGGCAAACACATGGTTTGTATTTCTTGCCGCCGGGAAAAACTGCCTGAAGGAATTTTTGAGAAAAGCCCCCTTCAAACTGAAGTACGTTGCATGGCAGCGACGGGGCAAGGATGAGTATCACGTTCACGAATGGAAGCGTTATCAACGCCGCGTTAAGAAAGGATAATATTATGGGTACAAAAGTAGAAGCACCCCCACCGAGGGATCTGGGAAAAGAAATGTCAGATACTTTGTTGAGCCAAATGCAGGCTCAACGTGGAATTGGCCCATTCGCTGAGACGGGTTCAATGATTGACCTGGAGAGGGAGTTCCAACCCCAATATCTTGAGTTAAATCTACAGAATCTCCAACAGGCACTGGGCGGGGTTGGGGAGACACCTGGTTTGGTGCAGCAATATGAGGAGGATCTTTATCCTGCGATGAGTCGGATCGAGGCTGACACCCTCGCCCAGCAACGCGCAGCGGATGTTTCTGCCGTTGAGCAATATGGCCCGCGTGCATCGGCGGCATTGCGTTCAGCAGCAGGCAACCAGCAATTGATCGATGAACTGGGCAGGCAGGCACAGGAGGAACTTGAAGCAAGGCAATCCCTGACACCGGCTGAACTGCGAGCAGCGCAGCAATCCTCCCGCGCAGCAATGAGTGCAAGGGGATTAGGATTAGGCAACCAGGCAATTGCCGATGAAGTCCTGAAAGGTTATCAGCTTGGACGACAGCGTCAGGCCGAACGCAGGACATTTGCCGGTGGGGTGGCAGGCTTGCAACAGCAAACCGGCGCAGACCCGTTCATGGCAATCCTTGGCCGCCCATCGCAATCATTTGCATTAGGGCAGGGGGCAATGGGTCAGGCGGCAGCAACGTCCCCTGGGCGTCAATTTAACCCGCTCGATCCGTATGCGGGCAGCTTGTACGCGAGCAACCAGCAGAACGAGATGGCAGCACGGCAGGCAAGTGCGATGAATAGAAGTGCAATGCTTGGTGGCGCGTTTGGCGCACTGGGCAGTATTGGCGGGGGAATATTCAAGGGGGTATAAAATGGCAACATTCACAATTGGCGGGGGCAATCAGGGGAACATTTCACCTTTCCTTACCGGGAAAGCAACACCGATGTCACTGCCGCCGGGGTATCTCTCTGCGGCAGCGCAGCAGGCAGCGCGTTTGCAGCAAGGTATCGCGGGCGCGGGTGAGCAGATTGGGGATGCTATTGCGGCTTATCAAAGGAATAAGGAGCAGGAAGAGGTGCTTTTCGGTTCCCTTGAGAGGTTAAAACCTCGCCTTGAGGCAGCGGCACAGGCAGGGGCAATGGCCGATCCTTCAAGCGAGGAGAGTGCCTTGCTCAAGGCTATTGAGAACTTTCCCTCCAAGTCACGCGGACAAAAGAAGCAGATTCTGGCAGACTCACTAATGTTCCTTGATCGACAAGAGAAGGAGCGTGACCAACTGGATGCTCGCCACCTGAGAGGCTTGCAGACTGACCTTGTAAAAGGAAAAGTCAGGGATATGAAGGAAGGGCAATTACTAGGGGATGCCCTTAATGATTTATCTTGGGAGGGAGCCAGTAAGTGGGGTGCGCAAAAGGACGCATTAACGTCTACAAGGAAAAGAGCCGAGGAACTATCACAGAGGCAACGGGACACTGTAAGGGCAGGGCAGTATTTGAGTGAGGTGCCAGCAGTTCGGAGAGCAGCAGTGAAGGCGAAGGAAGTTGGTGGCGACATTCTTGAACTATTAGGGTTAAGAGAGGGAGAGTATTCAGTTGATGATTATCTGAGGGATTTTGACAGGGCGGAGGCGCAGAGAGAAAAGGCCGAAAGTGATTTCAATCAAGAGATGATGGAAACTTGGGTCATCCCCCACCAGCAACGACAGACATTGGATGCGCTGCAAAATCCTGTTTTGCAGCAGGCAGTGCGGGATGCGGCAGGGAAAGTTGGCGAAGTGGGCGTGGATATTTGGGAAGGCATTAAAGACCTCATCCCGCAGCAGGCACCGCAAACACCTGAACAGATGTTCCCTGAGTTGAAGGATCTTGATGATGAGGAAAGGGAGCGTATCCGGAACTTTTTTAACTTGAAGAAACGTCAGCCAGTTGGGCCAGGTGGCTTACCGCAGGGCGACCTTCCTGAACTACCTCCCCTTCCCATGCCTGATGAGAGACTGCGGCAACCGTTACCAATGATTGAGGGGGAGGATGATTCAACATGGTTCAAGTGGGACGACCCATCCACCCCGGCACAGGTAAAGCGTGCCAATGAAATTATCCCCGGCATTGAATCTCCGAAGGAAGTTGAGGGTAAGGGGAAGACCTATGTGAATGCCAAAGGGGTAAGGAAGACACTTAAACCCTGGCACGATATAAACAACCCCAACGCCTACAAAACCAATCCATCTTTTCAGCGTAAAGCAAAAAGGGAGGGGTGGAATGATGGTCGCCAGGTTACTGAGTGGGAGAAAGAGAAGGCATTTTACACACTGAACGCTCCCAGGTTGACACAGGCAGACATTGATCAGCAGGAAAAGACTCTCGGGGAGGCAATGGGGCATTTGAAATCCACCCTTAAAAATCAAGCGTTAATCGATCAAGTATTAGCACAGCAGAAGGCAACCACACAAGCTGCTCCTCCAGAGATTCCTGCCCCAACTCCTTCCAGGCAAGAGCCTGCATGGTTGAAGCCTTACCAGCAGCAGATGCGTTATCTTGTTGAGAGTAAGGGTCATAAGAGTACCAAGGCACTCCGCGATGCGGTTAAGGCGGCAGCGATGGAGAGGTTTCCAGAGGGTCTTAAAGAGCATGACACAGGTCATGCTTATGTGGTCACGAATGACGGCAAAGTTGTGTTCCAGGTTAAGAAGGATATTCCAGAGAAGATTCCAGTGGGCGCACCCATGATTTTTGACCTGCCCAATGGAAGACAGGGGTTCAGGCAGGCCAATGGCAATGTTGAGTTAATCCCAGAGACAACCCATAAAGGAACGAAGCCCACGGCAGACCAGTCCAATGCGTATATGTATGGAATGCGGATGCGCCACAACGCCAAGGCAATTGATAACCTATTAGCAAAGGGAAAGTACGACCCTGCGGGACTAATCGAGAGGGTGAGGGCGAATGTTAATTGGGACATTGCTGAAATTACCAGATCAGCGGAGGACAAGGAGTTTCTCTCCGCTTCACAGAACTGGATTGCGGCAGTTCTGCGTAAGGAATCGGGCGCAAGGATTGACCCGAAGGAATACTCAGACGCCGCTTATCAATACTTCCCGGCACTAGGAGACAGTTCTGGAACAATAAAGAGAAAGGCGGAACTCAGGAAGTTGACTGAAGAGGTCATGCTTGACGTTGCTGGGGGTCTGACCCTTGAGGAGATAAAGGCAACAACTGAGGGACGCACTGAGGCGTTTAACCCGGAAACAGGCAAAATTGAATAAAGTTTATGCCTATCGAGATAAGAGTTCCCTCTGAAGGAGTGGTGGTAAAGTTTCCTGATGGAACTGACCGGGAAACGATTGAGGCAGCATTAAGGGAAAGGTTCCCCCCACCTCCCCCATCTCCCCCTACCGGTGAGGATTACTACAACCTTTCCATGTCCGACCCTGCGGAGGCACTCCGCACAATGGGTCTTCCTGCTTATGCCCAAATGCGGGCGCATGAGGCAACCGTGCCTGATCGGTCAGTAGCGGAGATGGCAAAGGGTACGGTAGGAACAATATGGGAAGGGTTAAAGGAGTATGCGACCACCCCAGGCTTTGGTGCTCTTGGTCAGCTTCAACAGGCAGAGGCAGGGATGCGGGCCTTCGGTGCAGGAACAGGTGACTTTGCCGAGATGGTTACTCGCTGGACTAATCCCGAAACCGAGGATACCTACAAGCAATGGTTGACTGAAAATGAGCAGCAAGACTCGGACGAAAACCGGGTGACTTATGTCAATAGATTGGCGGGTGACTTCAAGGTGTGGCAGCAACAGATGGAACACCAGAGAAGGCGCAAGAAGATCGTGGAGGAATCTCCCTTACCCGCAGCAACTGAGGCAGGAAGCATCGTCGCTGCCCCCGACATAATACTAGGAGGCACAGCAGCAGCGGCAAGGTTGCCAAGGATTGCTGCCGCTGCTGCTGCAAGGGGAGCAGGCGCAACCATGCGTGAAGTGGCAAAGGGCGGCATAAAGGGACTCAAGTATGGCGCAGGAGCAGGTGCCGCTGCGGGGGGTGTAGCCGGTGCTGTTACTGGAGGTGACATTGAATCCACCGTAGCCGGTACAGGACTGGGGGCAGTAGCAGGAGGTTTGGTTGGTGGCGCAGGACTTACTCGCATGGGAACCCTCCCCGAAAGGGCAGCCGGTTGGGCAGCGGGGAAAGGCGCAGAGGCAGCGGTGAGGAAAGGCACAACCCTCACTGGAGGTGGAGGTGTCGGGGTTGGCGTAATGGCAGCAGGTCAACCGCTTGGGGCAATAACCGCACTTCCCGGCGCACTCAAGGCGGCTGGAAGGGGACTTGAAGTTGCCGGTGACATCAGCACTGCGGCAGGCAAGGCACTGCGCGAGGGTGGTCGTCTGGGAATGATGGAGCGGGCGGCACAGCTTCTTCCGCTTAAATCAGCAGGCCGGAAAATAGCAGAGGGACTCGCAGTCGTTGACCCGCTCATTGCACTGGGCGGCAAGACGGCAACCGGCATGGGAGTTGGCTACGGTGTCGGCGGAACCCTTGGCGCATTTGCTGGGAGCAAGGAGAATCAATGGCCCTGGGAAGCATGGAACTCGACTGAAGCAATCCACGGCAAAGGCATGGGCCTTGCCCTTGGCGGAATGGGCGGACTGGCTTTTGGGGGGATTGATGCAGTCACCAAGAGTGGTATGCGCCAAAAGCGGGTGGCAGATGTGGAACGGCACATGGGTCAGTTGCCAGAGAAGTATCAAGCCCTGTGGCGCGACTATATCGAGGAGCAGGGCATCGACAATGCTGCCACGCTTCTGGATATAGAGAACATTATGAGGGGCGAACTTGGCGAAGCCAAGGCAATCTATACCAAGGAAGGTGCTGACGCGAGGGGGGTTACCTACGGAGTGGATGAGGCTGGCAACGTCACGGTCAAGATCAACCTGGATAAAATGGATGCTGCCTGGACGATGGGACATGAGTTTGGTCATGTTCTGCGTAAGGCTATCCAGCTTGAGCCACAGTATGATGCGGTATTGCAGAAGATTACCGGGGTTCATGTTGGTGATGAAGTCAAGGTTCCCGGTGTAATTAGTGAGGCTGAAATTGCTGCCCGATTTAATCAATACATTAAGGATTTGGCAGTCACCCACCCGCATGAGGCTGGGCAGACGGTGGCTGATTATGGTGGCACCGCAGAAAAACGCGCCCGCTTTGTCGGTGAGGAGATTGTCAGCGAACACCTTGCCGCATTGATTCGCGGATCGGGTACGGACTCAATGTTGAGGGGGTTCGATACGTTCACCCAGAGGAAGCTGGATAATCTCCTGATCCGTAATTCCAGCAATATCCTGGGGGCAATGGCATCACGATTCACTGACATTGGCCTGAACCCAATGGACTCAATTTCCTTCAAGGGACTTGAAAAGGCATCCCCACTGGTGAATGCACTCCTGCGTGACCTTGTTCGCGCACGCAAGAACCTTGGGGAAGAGATGAATTTGTCGGAGGGCAGGAAGAGCGTTGTTATCGACTGGAAGGATCTTGATGCCTTTGGGCCTGAACTTGAGAGGTTTGGACTAGCAGAAAAAGATCCCGCCACCGGCAAGTATGTCCAAAAGTCACGGGAGGATATGCAGGCAATGGAGGAGGCATCTCATAAGGCAGTGATGGACATTATCAAGGATGATGATGGTGCCGGGGTGGGGGTGAGGAAGTACACTGATGAAAATGGTAATGTTGTAGAGATCCTTACCGGCGGCAAGTTTAGCCCTGAACAGATGGCGGCAATCGGGGATAGTGCTGCCATACTGCCCGCAGTGCGGGAAAACCTGAAGGCATTGATAAATCATATGCGCGATGGGGATGTTGTAAATTTTGATGGATTGGAAGCTACGGGGAGAACAAAGAACCGGCGCACAAAGAAATATCGCAGCACCTACAATCCTTCACTCAGGAAGAGCAATCGAGACGCAGTAATTTATGCCCTTGAGGTGACCAAGGCAGGGAACATCACTGCGAGGGCGATGAACTGGTCAAACGTCAATACTTATGCCCGACAAAAGGCGAAGAAGGGCGAACTTGGACCGTGGGGCAATCGTCCCGCTGACTTTATTGCAGACTTGAGGACGTACCTTGAGAATCTGTCATCTACTGATCCCGTCAGGACTCGCAAGCTGTTTGCTGATGAGAAGAAGGCTCAAATACTGCATGACTTTGTGCAGGACCAGAAAAAAGGCGGCTCAAGGTTTTTCAGAACCTACAGGCTTGATCGGATGGGCAACATTCAACCCACTTCCGAAAGGGTCAAACTATCTGAGGAAGCAATCCAGTTATCCAAAATACGCTGGCAACCCGACTCCTTCACCCCTGAGAAACTCCCAGGCGGCGAAGCCTTTGTGCATGAGTCTGGTTACAACATTTTGAAGAAAGGTCGGGGCAAGTTCCGGGTCTACAAGCCTGACGGGGAACTGCTGGGACTGAGGGACACCATGAAGAGTGCCGCTTCCCTGGCCGGGAGAAATTTCCGAAAAGGGGAAGCACGGTTCATGGCAGCGGCAAAGCGTCCGGTTCAGCCAAGTCTATTCGGGAAGGAGATGGTCAAGGATGCAAAGAAGAAGATCAGGGAATCCAAAAAGATGTTTCCTGAAGCAGTCCCGCTTAAATTAAAGCTGGAAAAAGACGGCAGCGTTAAGATCGGTGAACGAGTTGACAAGGAGACGGGGGAAACGATTACGGATGTCGAGTTCGACCAGGTGCCGTATGGGTTGATGAAAGCACCCATCTTTCCGAAGAACCTCAGTCGCGCCAAATCCGACAGTCCTGTCTATAAGCGTGCAGTTAGCAAGGGGGCTGATCACGTTGTGGATCAGTACAACAAGTGGAGCGGCAACCCTGAAATCACAAAAGCCAAAGGGTGGTACGGCAAGATGCGTAACTGGTTGCAGGAGAATTTTGGGGCATCAATGGAGATGTTCTCTCAGTTGCTCGGAGCAACTTCTGCCCGTACAGGTGTGGTCGATAATTTCAAGCAGGCCCGAATGGCAATTCGTAAATATTCGCAAGGGGATTACGATGGATTGATGGGGCGTTTCCATGATCATGTTACAGAAACAAAAAGAAAGGCCGACAGCGGGGAACTGTTCAATGAATGGAAGGCGCGGGAGACGCAGAAAAAGAACCCTGCTCCTGATAGTGCATTTAATCCCCTTACTGAATACCGCAAGGAGATCAATAAGTTCGATGAGTTGCCGTTAAAGGACAACAACACGAAATATAACGCAAACTCGATGGCAGTACTAAAGGCGTTGTACGGCAATTGGCTGGAAACAACTCGCGGGCCAAAGACTCCCAACTTCTCCGGCAACCTGACCGGACGTACCCTGGAGGCAACCATTGATGTGTGGGCAGCAAGATTGTTGCGAAGATTGTTCTACTCAGGGAAACGTAAGCAGTGGCGCATTCGTCCCGAACAAGAGAAGGGTGTGGATTATAACTTAACCAAGGGTGGCGAATACACAGGCGACTTCCCTTTCGCTCAAAGAGTGTTCAGGGAAGCTGCCGACAGAATTGGCATTAGCCCAGATGATTTGCAGGCAATTGTTTGGTTTGGAGAAAAGGATGTCTGGGGCAAGGAAGGCTGGACAGGGAAAACAGGCAAGGAGAAATCCAGCTTTGAGCAGGAAGCAGGGGCAATGGATGTCGAGAGATTCCATGCAGGCGTAACCACTTACCGAGGGGAGGGGTTTAATCCTGAACTATTCACCAAGGCCAAGGATTATTTAAGGAAAAGGGTTGGAGCAAACCGTGACCTGCTTGCTTCCAGGGTAACAGAAAGTGAGGGTTATTACGCAAAGGAAATGGAACCCTCCTTTGATGCTGAGTTTTCGACCAAAAAAGGGGCGGATATACATGACATTGTGGAGGGAGTCATGGACATCGGCGGAGATCCCCGCTTCACCCAGGATGATATTTTTATTTCTGCTATCGTTAGCAATAAGCACCCCAATGCGCGTCCATCTATTGAGGTGGGGTTCAAAAGTCCCGCTACCAAGGCACAAGCGGATGCAGTCATGGATGTATTCATTGCGGAAGGGGTGGACGGGTTCACTCTAGCAAAAGATGAACGGGGCAACGTGCTGGGAGTTCGCGCCCAATATGTTCCAGAAATTTCCGCTCGATGGGAAGAAGGACACCTGAATTATGACGATTTCCTTAACAATTCAGCCCAATGGTTGAGTAAGGCGCAGAAAGCGGTTGCAAACCTTGATAAAGGTGCTATTAGTTACGCAGAGGCGCGACCCGTCTCGACCATAGTTTATGGCAGAGAAGAATATAAATCAGCCCCGGTACTCGACCCTCGACGAAGTGATGCGAGGAGCGAACTTGGAAGACGCAGGCATAACCTACAGACCCGAGCCGGACTCAGCGAAACAGGAGTTCCTCGTTTCCAGCCGTCAAGCGAAAGCGGAGGGGGAGGATCTGCCAGAGGGCGCGGACCAGTACGCCCAGATGATGCGGGACCGGCATCAGGAGTAGCACTTGCTGCTCAATCTTCACGCTTCCAGCCAGCAGAGTCCCTCACCAACGGCACAGCATGGCGCAATGGTGCCGGTTACAATGTTTTGCAAAAGGGCAAGCGGGGCAAGTTCAGGGCATACGCACCATCAGGTAAGCTGATCGGCATATATGACCGACTGGAAACTGCACAAAAGGCGGCTATCCGGTTGCAGGAAAAGGAAACCAATTTAATAAACCAATAAAATGCCACTAACCAAATCCAAATCAAAGGCAGCGTTCAAGAAGAACGTGAAGGCAGAGATCAAGGCAGGGAAACCTCGCAAGCAGGCAGTTGCAATTGCTTACTCAGTAAAGAGGAGATCCCGCAATGGAAAGTAATGTCCCTCACCCGATTTATTTTCGCGTCGGACCTACATGGCGATGCCCAGGATGAAAATGCCGTAAAAGCCCTACTTGCGGCGACTGAATCGTTCAAGCCACATCACAGGATCTTCGGGGGCGACCTGGTGGACGCCCGTCCTTTACGCCGGGGTGCCGGTGCCGAGGAACGGGCAGAGTCAATGGTGGAGGACTGGCAAAAAGCCCTTGGATTCCTCACCCGGTGGCAACCCACTCACCTTCTCATGGGCAACCATGATAAACGCCTGTACGACCTGGCAGAAGCAGACAAGGGGATTGAGTCAGACTTTGCATGGAAAGGGGTGAATGAACTGGAAGCACGCCTCAAGAAGATCAAGTGCAAATGGCGACCCTACCATAAGAAGGAGTTTTTTGAGTTTGGTAAACTGCGGATGGTGCATGGGTTCTTTGCTGGCATATATGCCTCAAGGCAAATGGCGAACGTGTACGGATCTGTGCTGTACGGACACACACACGCAGTGGATGAGTTCAGCGTACCCGGCATTGAGCGGAGGATTGCCAGAGGCGCAGGTTGCCTATGCTCATTGGACATGGAGTACAATTCGCATATGCCAAACAGCCTGCGGCACGCACATGGGTTTATCCTGGGCGTCTACAACCAGAAGACGGGCAGATTCTGGACAATGCAATGTGAGGAGGTGGATGGATTGTGGGTAATTCCAGAAAATCTAAAAACGATCTGAAGTGGACTGAAATGCTCCACGATGCACGGGCGGAGGAGCATCAACCACCGGGCAAGGAGTGGATTTCCCGGCGCGATATGAAGGCGAAATTCGGCTTTAGCGATGGCCACATGAATAAGATCCTGGCCGACTTGATCGAGGCGGGAAAGCTGGAGCGGAAGATGTTCAAGGTCTGGACAGGGAGTCGGTACTATCCAATGAGTTACTTTCGGGAAATCAAATGAAACGCCTCCCCAAGATTGGTTCCAGGTGCCGCGTTTCTTGGAATGATATATGCAACTATACCAACGAAAATCTCTCAGCAGTAAAGCCTGCTGCCTGCTGGACTGAGGGGATATTGATAAAGGCCAACAAGGAAATGGTCGTCCTGATGACCTCGCAGTATGAGGATGGATCAGGTGACTTCACCGTTTTCCCAAGAGACACCTGCATCCAGTCAATCCGCAAGCTGAAGTAAAAAGCAGCGGATTCCTTCTCACATCTTGCTACCCTATTAGCAAACGGAATAGCCTCTCAGAGATGCTCTTCCTTGCTCAACGCTGCGCAGGGGTTTTCACTTTTCTAACGGGAAAGCTGAAAAAGGTGGTAGCGGAGGAGGGACTCGAACCCCCGGCACGCGGATTATGATTCTAATGCTTTATTTTCAAAAAGCTAATTTTACCGAGGGTTTATTAACTTTGAAAACGCTTGCTACCCTTTAAGCAAATGAAACGTGTCTCTGTTTTTCATTTTCCTGCAAACGGGAAAAGAAAAAAGCCCGGTGCTAACCGGGCCTTTGTCGATCAATCTGAGCCGATTATGATCGGCTAGAATGTTTGTCGATCATTTGTGAGTGCCAAAATGGCGGCAGAGTTCCTGGTAAGTCTTCCGCCCGCAATTCCTCACCTTCGTAATCTCACCACTTTCCAGCAGTTTGCGGACATCATCCTCGCTGGTTACAGGTTCAAAAAAATAAACCTCTGGTTTATCGTAAAGGTCTTGCAGCACTCCTTTGGCGCGGACTGACAGACCAGATGTTTCAAAAGGATAGTCTTTCATAATCTTATGCCTCCCTTGCCACCTTAACGTCAGGATCAGCGTAGTGCCGATCAGTGGTTGAATAATCTGCGTGACCTGCCAGGTGCTGGGCAACTGCTGTGCCTGCCACCTTTACCATGTGGCTGATATAATTGGCCCGCAAGGCGTGCAGCTTCTTGCCTGAGCCGGTTTTATCCCGCGTCCAGCCAAGATCAGCCAACCACTTGTTAAGGCGGTCAGGAGTGTGACGCACACGATCTGTCTTGGTGCCGCAAAGGATGTGGTCATCCTCATTGAGTCCCTCGGTCAATTCCAGCAGTTCCTCGTACACTGGAGGGGCGAGGGGGATTTCACGGTCATGCCCATTCTTGGTCACATAATCATGGGTGGACTGCACGTTGATTTCATGGTCACCCAACCATGCCAATCGGGCATTGGTGATTTCGGATTTCCGCAAGCCAGCACGATAGGCAAGAACAAACATCTTGTATGCCTCTGGGTCGTCGGTCTTGAGATCCCTTGCCGCCGCCTCGGTGCGCCCAGCAAGAGACTTATCCTTGGGTGCCTTGTACCGCGATGCACCACCGCGTTCCACTTGGTACTCCATGAACTCCTTGAGGTTAGGCAGCGTGATGTAGTGGGGTTCCTCCGCAAAGATTTGGTACGTCTTGGGCGCGAACAATGCCTTGGCGTTAATCACCCGCGTATGAGTGGAACGCTTAATCGTGGTCAGTTCCTCCGTACCCTTGGCGCGGGAACGCATCAACTTGACGTACTTGCGAAGCAGGGAGGGCGTGAGGATGGTCAACGGTTGCTTATCAACCAACTCATTGCGGGCCTTGCGTTGCTTGGCCTTTAGACGCAGGCGATTGTTGTTGAACTTGGGATCAAGGCACTGGCCGACTATTGTGTATAAGGACATACGGTAACCAATCCAAGAGTTATGTCGCACACCCGTATCGGTTGGCGATTTCTGGACGCAGAGTTTTTCGTAATGCCCGAGAAACTCCCCGATGGTCAGCACGCTTTCCCGCCGATTACGCAGGATCTCGACCTCCTCCAGTGCCTTGTTCACTAGTGCGTCGTAATATAATTTGGCCCGCGCCCTGGCGGTTGACTTGTTGCTGCTGTTGGTTTGATACCACCGCCACTTGCCGTTGATTTTCTTGCGAGCGGAATAAGTGTCCTGGCCTTTACGTTTTTCTAGTTTCATGGTTCTCCTTTGATCTAAACAATTTCGTACTGTCTCTCTACCCATCCCAATTCCCCTTTTTCATTTGGGAAGTGAAACCCTTTCCGCCCTATTGTGGAGAGATGCTTTTCCGCAGCCTCCAGAGTCTCGAAACTCTTGTCACTGGCAGGAAATCCATTCCCGCAATATCTATCTGTATAGCCGTAAACAGAGAATCTGTTAAAGTAGATGATCTCATGGAGGATTTCGCCGCTTCCATCTCCAGCTATTTTCTTAACCTTTGTAACCGCTTTGCGTTCGTTTTTAGTTTTCATAATCTTCTAGTGGTTAGGAGGGTCATCCCTCATGTCTAGACAAGGTAACATGTCTAGACATGCCGTCAATAGAAAACATCGGATTATTTCTGATGATTTATTAACAGATCCCCATGAAAAATATTCCCAAACCAGCAACTTCCCCCTTGACTGGGGCTCCTGTTTGGTTAAAACAGAAAAACCACGGTGCATTAAATCTTTAGAGCAGGGTTTCTATGGAACAGAAAATTAACGTGGAGTTAGAGGTCAGGCACGCTCAACTACTGAAGCGAAAGTTTAAGGGAAGTGTAGACGCCTTGTGTCAGGCACTCTGCGAGAAAAACCCCCCTTTATGGGAGGATTGTGCCAGGCTGGGGTTTCCCTGCAAGGGCTGTAAATTAAGAACTATCCATAAATAGATAGACAACTATTGATTATAATAAAGTAAAAAAACCTCTTGCGGGTGTTCACTATTTTGGTGACATTACCCTACCTATTGACCGCACTAGAGAAACCTAAAGCAAAGACCAGGGTGATTTCATCAGCCATCAGTCTTGACCTTCACATGAAGCTAAGGATGGAGGCGGCTCGGCTGGATATGACTCTTTCGGACTATATTCGCTACCTCCTTGATAAGGAGTTAAAAGGCGGCAAATAGCCTGTTTTCTTGGCCCATTCACGGGCAGTAACCTGTTAGTTTCCGGTTGATAATCCCTTAAAAAGTTCTACTTGAGGGAATCCCTGTCTATGGATAAAACACTCAAACAGCGAAACACTGTTTTACTGATTACCAAAGGAACACAATATAAATGAACATTTCATTTACACCACCACCCAAGTTGCAGCGTCGGCTTGAACGTGCCGAGGAGGATACCGGCATCAGCCAGCAGGAACTAGCCGAAGACTCGCTCAAGTCAGCGAAGGAGATAATCGAGTTGCTTGCGAGCCGCGATCCTGTCTTTTTCTGCCTTCGCGACCACCTTCCCAAGATTGGCATCGATGGAAAGGGCGATGATCTCAGTCAAGGTCAACCCCGTCGCCTCGGCGGCAGTGTGGAGTAGCTTATGCTGGGCGGGAGTAATACGAATGTTTATCTGGCTGGATTTTCTCATGTGCGTCTGAGTACGTTATTTCTGGACTGATACCCCCTTATGTCTAGACGTGTCAATCTGAAAGTGCTTGCCCTCACTGTCACTCATGCCTAGACATAGTTGGCGATGGCGAAAAACGGGAACAAGGTGATGGCAGCATGGCGATTTAATCCGCGCCTGCTCAAGAGGTTGCGGTCATATGCAAAACGAAAACGCAAAACGCAGACCGATCTGCTGGAAGGTTGGATTGACAAGTTCTGCATCACGAAGAAAGAGGAGGATTGAATGCCTTTATACACCAAAAAGGAAGCGGCAAAACTACTGAAAGTGTCGCTGCGGACAATCGATTACATGATTGAGCGGGGTGAACTGGAAAAGGTGGTTCTGACCCACCGGGCAACCCGGATCACTGGTCGCAGCATCAAGAAATTAGTGGGGGTTCCACTTGCGGCGGTTAGATAAAGCGAGCATCGGATTTTGCTGGGTCTGCATGGAAGAAGCGACAGTTCTCACTGCTTATGACCGCACCATCACATCGTACTACTGTATTAGCTGTGAACCTCAAGCGTACTACATCCACCGACTCCTGGAGGAGATCCCCGGCATCAGGCACCCCGAACCAATGGAACTAGATGGGCAAGATCAATAGCAGACAAAAAGGGAAGCGAGGAGAGCGTGCTGCCGTGAATGCCTGGAAGCATGACGGTGGTTACCAAAACACCTACCGCACCAACCAGTTCTGCGGGAAGGCTGGAGACTCCGACATTGTAGTTCCCGAACTCAATTTTCACATCGAGGTCAAGGTGGTCGAACGCCTGAACATCGATGACGCCTTGGCTCAAGCCGAACGGGATCGGTTGCCAGGGCAGACGCCACTAGTGATGCACAAGAAGAATGGCACCGATTGGCGCATAACCATGAATTTCACCGACTGGCTGGAAGTCCTCCACGGTGAATTCCCAGAAAACGAAACAATAGAAGAACCACCTAAAAATGATAACACTAACAGCATCTAGCGGAAGTGGCAGTTGGGAGAACCCTCCAGCCGGTGACGCAACGGCAGTCCTTTGCGACGTAATATTAAACAAGAACGAACAAACCAGTTTTGGCGAGAAGGATATGTTGTATCTTATATTCCAACTGGAATCGACAATGGCAGACGGCAGGCGGCATTCGATCCGCCGTAAGTTCACTGCCTCCTTAAATCCCAAGGCCAACCTCAACAAGTTCCTAGCCAAGTGGCGTGGTAAGCCGATTGCCGATGGGGAGAGCATTAATTTCAAAGGCATGATCGGCACTGGATGTGTCCTTGAGATCGAGCATTCAGAGGGCATGGACGGGAAGATTTGGGCCAACATTGACCGTGCCAGGGCATTGGCTAAAGGCGACTGGCTAAAGGTTGATAAGGACTATGACCCGCAGCGCACACGCGATGGTATTGCTGAGAAGAATCCCGGTTCCACCATCGTGGAAACCACTGAGGCTGCGAAGCCTGAGAAGAAGAAACCCGCGCCCAAGAAACAACTCAACGTCTCGTCCGCCTCGGATGAGGATGATGTGCCGTTTTAGTTAATCTGGGGCGCAGTCGGGAAGCATGGCGACCCTCCTTGGGCTGACTACATGTCAGTTATCTTCAGCCTACCCGGTTGCGTCCTTTTTCAATGAAAAAGAAAAAGAAATTTACAATGGATAAAGCCACCGAACTCGGCGCACTCATCATTGCACTCTCCCCGATTGCACTGGCGATGTTCCTGATACTGAAAGCCTGCCAATGAAAACCATAACCCAACAAAAGAAAGTAAAGATTTTGCCGTATGAGCAGAAGAGCCGACCTGTTCCGATCTTTTTTGACATAGAAACCGGCCCGCTCCCCGATGAAATACTCGACGAGATTGAGCCGGTCTTTGAGCCGCCCAAGACACTGAAAGATCCTGAGAAGATTCGTCAGGCAATTGCCGAGAAGGCGCGAACCTGGAGGAGTAAGGCGGCACTCTCCCCGCTCACCGGCCAGGTACTTGCGATTGGCCTGCGTAAACTGGGCAAGACCCAGTTCCTGCTGGGCGATGAAAAGAAGATGCTGCGGAAGTTCTGGAAAATCTTCCTGACCACCCAGCCTGCTGAGTGGGTCGGACATAACTGCAACTCATTCGACGTTCCTTTCC
>Ga0080013_1003391_pt1 | contig 16858 bp, 30 predicted proteins | sample ETNvirenome_6_85_FD_69236 | JGI IMG/M metagenome (GOLD analysis project Ga0080013, IMG submission 69236) | Marine viral communities from the Pacific Ocean - ETNP_6_85 (SPADES assembly) (version 2) | ecosystem: Environmental > Aquatic > Marine > Oceanic | place: Pacific Ocean | collected 2013-06-19 | reverse complement strand
GATGTTCAAGCCGATTGCGTTCTAGTTCGGCTTGAAAGGGCTCTTTCATATCTTCGCATTTCATCTTTAATATATTCCCTTGTATTGTATTAATGAGCGCCTCCGCGCCCCGCGATTTAAGTACATTAGCCATAAAGCAGATAAAGCACAAGCGCAAAAACAAGCGCACTCGCTTCATAGATCAATGCACCCTCAAGCATAACGGCAAAGCTGTTGATGAATTCTTTTCTCTAGTTTTTTAAATTCATGCATCCAAACGACGGGCTCGCGATCCAAAGCGTGGAGGTTATTTTGGCAGTCCTCGCACATGCCAGACCGCGCATATTCACGACGAGACAGACGGTCGGTAAACGTGTCCGCCTCTTGCTGGCAAAGCACGCAGATATCTGAATTGATAGCGGCGTTACGATCAAGTCCGAAGGTATCGAAGTCCATTTTTTATCACTCCAAAAAACAAAAGAACGGGACCGCGCTTTGTGCGGCCCCGTTGTGGTGTTGTTGTCAGATGTTGAAAACCACAAGCAGTACAAGAACCACAATGAAGATCACAACACATCGGTAAAGAGCTAAGATAAAACCCATCTACGCGGCAATCAACTCACGGGCGGCAGTAAGGGCGCGTGATTTGTTGTCGCGTTGTCCGCCATACATGCTGGCAAACAACCGCTGATCCGGTCCAGTGTCTTTAATGGGATTGTGGTCAATGATGTTCGTAACAGTCTGGAAAGCTCCCCAAGCTGTAATCCGATTATCATCGGCACGAGCTGTCTTAAGATCGTGTCCAGCGTTTAAAGCCTTATCGCTTGCTGGTTCGTCTAAGGTGCTTTCGACGCTCGAAAGATCGATGGTGGTATTGCCGGTTTCTACAGCCTCCTGCATCAAGCGTTCGATAGCTGCAAGCCGGTCTTTTTTAAGTTTGGCATCGCTAGTCGATTTGGCGCTGATATCCTTGCCACGTGCAAGCGCAAGAGCCTTCTGCACAGCCCGACTATGTTTAACCTTCCCGCTGTCGTCGGTGGTTTCTTTTCCACCAAACACCGTACGGAAAAACTCTATTTCTTCCTCGCCAGTGAGGACGCGCTTTGCCATTTTTTTAGCAAGCTTTTCAAAATCACTAAACTCAGATTGAAACAGACCGAGCGCCGTTACCATCGCCTCGTTATCGAACGGCACTTTGTGATTGTGCTTGACGATGTTGTTTGATGTATCCCGCGCCAATGTCCAAGTGTTATTGCACACAACACGAATAGGGCTGAACATGCATGAATTAGCTGCCATTCCGGTGTGGTCCAACGTAAAGACGATATTGGAAACGACTTCATCCACGCCATCAAGCGTGAAGCCTTCGTTCGGTGTTGCCATTACCCAAACACGCTGACCATCGAAAAGCGATCCGGCAGTGTGGACAAACAGTGATCCGGCCTCTACGAACGGCTCAAAAAATTCAAACATAGTAGAATTCTGAACAGGTTTATATTGCTCCGTAACACATTTACCCAATATCTGCCCATCCACTACTCGTTCGATATAATAACTTTCCTCGATTGGCGAACCGTCCACCTTGTGATTGGCTTCTAGGCGCACTTCCCAATCAAGTCCCGCCGCCGCTTGGATGTCAGCAAGCGGCGTATTCTTGTCGATAGAGGTTCCCAAGCCATGCCACGGAACATCACCTACGAAAGCCATATTTTCTACTGCGTGAACCATAATATATTTTCCTTGTTTGTGTTTCGGTTAAAGTCACACTCCCACACTACACGAAACCAAGCGCCCTGCAAACCCTTTATTTTTGTAGACAATGAACACAAAAAACGAAACGAAACGAAACGAGCGGCGAGGCGAGGCGAGCGGCGAGAAAGAATAAAGGGCCGGAAGAAATTTCCAGCCCTATTTGAGTAGATGGCATTGACAAAAGTAACGTTGACAAAATTAATTTTTGTGCATCTATATAACCCCCATGTCTGACAAAACGCTAAACTGTTCGTGCGTCATTGTATCAGCATTCTTTCCGCTTAATACAGTATGGTTAAAGTCGCCACATACAATACTTGTAATCGTATTGATATTAACGTTACGATATCCCTTCTTATCCATATCGTACACACAAAGATATTCATCATGTGCGTCTGTTGTCTTTCCGCTTACCGTATGTTTGGTAACACCAAGCCTACCGTTAAGCTTACGGATTTCTCCATTGGCCTTTACAAACGTGACAGTAAAGAATTTATCACCAATCTTCTCGGCCAGATATTCTGCGTATGTTTGGTTAGTCTTTGTCATTGTCTTGTCTCCGTGTTTCTGCGATTTCCTGTGAAAGGTCTAACACAATATCAGACGCTTCGTCAATGATTTTCTCGGCAAAGTGTTTGGACCATACAGAACCCAAACCATACTTTTTGTCTATTATGGCATTAAGTTGTTCCGTAAGAAAACTTGCCACCTCTACGTCAATGTTATTATACACGTAATATCCCGACCCTCTTTGTATTTGTCGCCAATTAAGTTTTATATATGGATGCCCTGCAATGATGCGAACAGTCATCGGTTTTTTACCCTTTCTATGATACATGGGTTATTGCCAAAGTCATAACAGTTTAAACAGTCTTTACACTTCTGACCCGTGCATGGCTTGTAGTGTTTATCAGCTATGGCGTTTGTGGTCATTGCGTGTTTGCCCGTTAGCCAATCTTTATACATAACATCCACCTCATCACTTGTTATGTTATTAAATACATAATCAAAGTTAGTTGGTGGTTGCCAATGTACATCATCTACGACAGGATTAGACCATACTAGAATAAGGTTATGAGGAAAGGGCGTGTTATCTTGCTGCATGTCACGCTTAACTAAATTTACAATATCCCTACGCTTAGTCCATAAAGCGAAATTGCATCTCGGGTTATATTGTGCAATCAATATAATGTTTTCAAAATGTGTACGGTTTATAAGCTCACCATGAGCGTCGAAACGATGATAAGCGGCATTTATAAAAAGATCGATATTGTCCGTATCTAAAGGTTTAGACAATAAGTCAGAATTGCGTTGCAGGGCTTTCTCCAGATTGTTGCCAAAGCGTTTGCTTTCAAGTGTGGCGAAACTGTAACACTTTTTGCATATGATATCATCCCGTTTTGAAGTGTGCATATCTTGGCAAAATTTATTAGTAACAGTATTTACACTAATTGCTTGGAAGCCTTCAAGCTTACCGTTAAGCTTGCTTATGTGTATTGCTTGCATAACTTATTCCTTGTTTTCTAATAAGAGGTCTATAATGCGTGTGTGCAGTTCAAGGGTTTTTTTGATGCGTTCGCCATCACGCATACAATGATCACATTCTCTGCCAAACGCGCTGTCTATAATGTCGAGTTCTAAGTCAGTCATTTACACTACTCCCTCTTTAAAATACTACTACACCACGCTTTTCTAGTGCAGTCGCCAGTTTGTTAGCTTCTTTAGACAATGCCTCAATAAGCCTTTCGGATTGCCATTCTGTCAATTCCACATCATCAAATTCATTTAACTGTATTCTCCCATCCTGTAACTGCCCTACATAACTTGAAACAAGATTATATATTTCGCGTTGAGCCATTTCTGTATATTTCATAAACTTACCTCTAGTTGAAAACCAATACCGTACCATACAATAAGCCGCTAAGACTTGTCAAGTACTTTTTTCTGTAGAGTATGAGCTTCTTTTTCTGGTCGTTTCGTGCAAGTACAGGATTGAAACTCCACACAAGTATTATCTATTGGAAGAAAATCCCAGTCAGGGCAATAATGTGCGTAATTCCCTTCCAATTTTCTACCATGCCAACGGTAGCACTTTTTTTCAAATTCAGTTTGACTTTTTGTCAATCGCTTTCGCTTGTTCTGTAGAGTATGAGCTTCTTTTTCTGTATACAACAGGGCTTCTGAACGGTAGTTGCATTTACTACACGTAAACTTTACTATCCCGGTGTTTACGTGGTCTACGTCTCTGGCCTCACCAGTTGATATAAAGGATTGACAAAATTTACAGTTGACAAAAAACGTATGTTCTGGGCTGGTCATGGTTGACAAAACCTTTCCTCAAGTTGACAAAGTTTTTTATTTATGACTGACAAATCATGTTGACGTTTTGCTTCTGACATAATTGTGGGCACGACAATATGTATACAGCCTGACAAAAGTATGGTTGACAAAATAATTGTAAAAAATACAATTCTAATCATTGTCTTATTCACGATCTATGTGATTTACCTTAAACTCAAAACCTGTTTCGTTAGCTATTTTACGAAACCTTTCCATTTCTCTTTGTTCGTCCTCCATACCCCACTCGACATAGGTACGAATAACCTCTGACACACTTACGCCGTCGCCTTCAGCCCTTTTAGCTAAATGGTTAAAAGTGTCCTCTTCAAAACCACAAATTATTCTTCGCAGTTTACGTTTACCCTCTATGTGTCCTTTTGCCATTCTACGGCTCCTTTGGAAAATGGTAATAATTATTGTAAAGATTATCCAAACTACTTATAGCTTGTGACAATATTTTTTGTTCTTTGTCCAACACTGCTTTACACTCTGTCGTGTATTGGTAGCTCCACGCCATAACGTAGATAGACGCAAGGCATGGAACAAACCAAGCCAACAACATAACTATAGACCTACTCAACGGTAAACTCCCACGTAATAGGCCCATCAGCATTTTGAACAAAGTCTACAAGTTCTTTCTGTTCTTTGGTTAGAACATCCGTCACAACCCAGATTAATGGATTGTGTCCATTGTCAGACTCCCACCACCATTCTCCAAAGTCACTATCATGCCAAGAGAGAGGGTGTTGAGCCCATACGTTAAACTTACCGTCTGAACGTTTAACGATTTCTGTCTTCATTTTTTTGTTCCTTCAAGTCTGTAAAGATCGAGATAATCTCTGTGTTTATGATACATAAGGGTAGAAACCCTTCCCGCCTTTCTGGATAAAAGCAGATAAGTCCTAAAGAGTAAATAGTAAATTTTAATTTTCATAAGAAACCTTTTAGTTGACAGCCCGTACCCATAGGGTATAATAGGTCCTATAAGCTTTGTCAACCTAAAAAAACAACTGGAAAAACAATGGGTTATCGAAGAGTTCAAAAAGACTTGCAGCGTCAAAACAAAAGACGTAGCATAGTAGCAGCAAGTTTGGCCGATCCGCTGTTTCGCAAACGTGTGGTAGAGTCTAAGAAATCAAAGCACAAGCGAAAGCGATTGACAAAAAGTCAGATTGACAAAATCTACAACGACACCTTACAGGATTTGTAAACAATGAACATATTCTACCTAGATTCTGATCCCGTAGTAGCTGCTAAATATCACTGTGATAAGCATGTAGTTAAAATGATTCTCGAATCATCACAAATGTTGTGTACAGCTCACAGGATTTTAAGTGGCAATGATTTTTGTGATGAACGTGGATTTTATAAACTTTCACATAAAAACCATCCAAGCTCTAAATGGGCAAGAGAAGCCTACGTGCAGTACAGATGGTTGTATAATCTTTACGAAGCTTTGTTGACAGAATACACAAAGCGTTATGGGAAGTCTCACGCTTCTGGTAGACTACGCGAAGAGCTAGAGGTATGTCCTACAAACATCGGTACAGAAAGTTTTAAACAACCTCCACAATGTATGCCAGAACAGTATAAAATTCACGGTAACTCCGTACAGGCTTATCGTAATTATTATATTGGTGACAAATTTCGTTCTGCTAAATGGGCGTACACTGACAAACCTTATTGGTGGGAGGCGTCTTAAGTTGAAAGTACACACAACAGACGAACAATTTGATCTACTCCATCAAGCAGTAGACAAAGCAAGAAAGAATTCAAAAGAAATAAAAGTTGCCAGAAAGGCTCTATTGAATTTATTGATGGATCACTCTAAATTTACGGGTACACTAAAACAATACGGTGAAACAATAGAGGTTATCGAATGACTGACAACATTACTCTTATCAACATAACGTCTTCAATGCGAGACAAGGCATCCGAAAAGTCTAAAAAAATGGGTGTGCTTAGACACTCCATTGCTAAAGGAAAAGGCAACATGTACGGGTTTTTAGGAGAGGGCTTGTTTAAAAAGTACGCCTCTCCCTTTTATAAAGTAGAAACACACAACACGTACGATTATGATTTTTTAGTAAATGGAGATATACGTATTGATGTTAAAACAAAATCTACAAGCGTCATGCCTAAAGGTGAGTACGATTGTAGTGTAGCTGCGTACAACACAAAACAAGAATGTGACGCTTATGTATTTTGTAGAGTTATGCACAGTTTTGACAGGGGCTTTATACTTGGTGGTCTTATGAAAGAGGAGTTCTTTGATAAAGCTCAGTTCTGGAAAAAAGGTAAGATTGATCCGTCTAACGGCTACCAAGTTAAAGCATCTTGTTATAACATAAAGATAGATCAACTTCAAACTATCAAGGAGTTAGTAGAGACATGTACAACGAGCAGTTAGAATTGCCTTTTGTAGAGAAAAACGACAACACGTATAAAAAGATTACTTACAAAAACTTTATCTATCATGGAGTAAGAGATTCTATGGGCGTGGTGTCTCACACGATTACGGGTCCAAATGCGGAGACGGTTAAGTTTTATGTTGACTACGACTCAGACTTTGCTACTATGAAGGACGTTATGGAGTACGTAAACACAGTTCTAGAGGTTGCGGCTCCTCTTTAACCACCTAGAGAAAGGACAAAAAACAATGCTAATAGACATTCGAGATATCGTTCCCGGTAACTATTACGATTGTAAATTCAAAACGGAACAGATGCTAGATGCACGTGGTCGCCCTATGAACCTTAGTGACACGCCATTAAGGGGAATGGGCTTGTACAAGAGTACAGGAAGAATTACAGGCAGAGATATTAATACAGAGATGGTGGAAGTAATGGATTCTCAAAGTAATCAAGAATATGTTGTTTCGTTTGACGACATTTGGGATATTAAGCTGTCCCACAAAGGAAAAGATTTGACAAGGAGCTAAGAGAAAACAAATGACAAAGTACGTTCTAGACCTTGAGGCAGATAGCCTAACCCCAACGTGTATCTGGGTTGTGTGTATTTGTGATATAGATTGTCAAAATGAAAAGATACTGTCTTTCAGAGACCCCTCTTCTTTTTTACAACATGTGGATATAGAAAATGATACATTCATTGCTCATAATGGTATTGGATTTGATTTCCCCGTTCTTAAAGATATTTGGAACATTGAGATCAAAAACACAGTGGATACTTTGGTGTTATCTAGGCTATTTCATCCTGACCGTGTTGGCGGTCACAGTTTGGATGCTTGGGGTGAACGTCTAGTCTACCGTAAGATGAGCTTTGACAAGTTCGACGCTTACTCTGAAGAGATGCGCGAATATTGTGAACAGGATGTAGCCGTTACGGTTAAACTGTACAAACATCTTATGGAAGAAGGTTTGGACTTCTCGCAACAAAGCATAGACTTAGAACATTCTATTGCTAATGTTATCGAAAGACAGTCTCGATACGGCTTTTACTTGGATAAAAAGAAAGCAATAGACCTTTTGGTTGAAACACAATCAAAAGCAGACGCTATTAAAAAGAATATAAAAGAGTACTTTCCTCCAAAAGTAAAAGTTATACGAAAAGACCTTCCCAAGCTTACACGTAGTCTAACTATTTCTAAAGTAGGTCTAAGACAGTTTCGCTACGAGGATGTTGCTGGCCCGTTTTGGTCTATAGAGTTTGAAGACTTTAACCCAGCATCACACAAACAAGTCGTAGAGCGTATGAACGAGGCTGGATGGAAACCTACAGAGTTTACACCAAAAGGCGCACCTAAAGTTTGTGAGGCCAATCTAGCGACACTTCCAGACAGTGCGCCTAAACCCGCTAAAAAACTTTCTGAATGGAAGATGCTTGAGACACGCTGGAAGACTGTAGAGTCTTGGCTTAACGCATTAGGCAATGATGGTCGTGTACATGGTAAGGTGTTTAGTCTTGGTGCCGTGACAGGCCGTATGACACACGCTGACCCAAACATGGCAAATATTGTCTCTTCGTCTAAACCCTACGGAAAAGAAAGCAGAGAGTGTTGGACTGTACCCAGCGAAGACTACCGTATATGCGGTATGGACGCGCAGGGCTTAGAGCTACGTATGCTTGCTCACTACATGCAAGATGATGCGTATGCGGAGGAGGTTGTTAATGGTGATCCCCACACTGTCACTATGAAAGCTTTGGATATTGATGATAGGTCGCTGGCAAAAACATTTATTTACGCATTTTTATACGGTGCCAGCGCAGCTAAACTAGGCTCCATACTTAAGTTAAACCCATCACAGGGTGATGCTATAAGACAAAGATTTCTAAACAACATGCCTAGTCTTCAAAATCTTATAGCGAGAGTAGACCAAGTATCTTCTCGCGGTTACATACGAGGAGTAGATGGTCGTAGACTGTACGTAAGACACGTTCACGCAGCTTTAAACACACTGTTGCAAGGTGCAGGAGCTATACTTTGTAAACAATGGTCTATATGCATGGACAGTGCAATACTCAAACACAATCTTCGCGCTAAGTTGGTAAACACTATTCACGATGAGCTTCAGTTTGAAGTTCATAAAGATGACGCGAAGCAAGTTACCGAATTGGCTCAATCGTCAATTCGAGAGGCAGGGCATCTGTTGAACCTGCGAGTTCAAATGGATGCTGAAGCAAAGATTGGATTTTCTTGGGCCGACACGCATTAAATGTGTTGACATGGGATATCGAATCATCTAAAATACGAAACATCAACAATTATCAAGAAGGAATGTAAATCCATGATTTTATACGGTACAGCTTTTTACCCCAGCCTTTTCCAACCTAACCTGATGTCAAATAAGTACGAAATGAACATCGGTCAGTTGGATAAGGATTCTATTCGTGATTTAAAAGGCGCAGGTCTTGAGATTAAGACAGGCGAGGGCAAAAAGGAAGATCACGGCAGTTTTATTACGGCTAAATCCGGACGCCCTATTCGGGTTGTAGACGCTGCGGGAAACCCGTGGGACAGTTCTCGTCTTATCGGTAACGGTAGCTTGATCAAAGCTTCGGTGAACCCCTACGAATGGAACTATCGTGGCAAGTCCGGTGTAGGCGCTGGTCTTAATTCGGTAATGGTTTTGAAGTGGGTTGAGTATATCGCTATGGACGATCTTGAACCAGAGCCACAGTATGTCGAAGGCGATGATACGGATGAACTAGACTAGAGATAGTCTATTGGGTGCAGAGTAACCGTCTCTGTGGTATCTAGGGTGAGGGCGTGGGGTCTAGATGCACTACTGTCGAGCTTTCGAGCGGTTAAGCCAGTAACGACATTAAATAAGACGCTGGTGGGAAAAGAAGGAGCGCCTTCACTAGAAAGGCTCCTTAACTTTACAAGGGAATTTAATTTATGTCAAAACAACCAAAGAATATATACTCTCTTATATCGGATATGCATAACGTCATCACGAAAGGGAAGAAAACAGTATCTTCTGAAAACGTAGACAAGTTTGTAGAAAGTTTAAGAAGTGAAGCTTTGCGGTTTTTTGATCCAGAGGATCGTAAAAGAGCTTCGTATCTTCGTATGTCTAACATAGGCAGAGAGGATAGAAAACTTTGGTATGAAATGAAGTCTGAACCTGTTCAACATCCTCCAGAACTTCTTTTAAAATTCTTTTACGGAAATCTTGTTGAAGCTTTTATTTTATTTCTTGTGGCAGAGTCTGGACACGCTGTAACTGACGAGCAAAAAGAAGTACAGCTTGAGGGTATCAAAGGACACATAGACGCAAAGATAGACGGTTGTGTTATTGATGTTAAGTCTGCCTCTAACAAAGGTTTTAAAAAGTTTAAACAAGGTACACTTTTTGAAGAAGATGCTTTTGGCTATATTGGTCAAATCTCTGGATACATGGAAGCAGAAGAGTGCGACGAAGGTGGTTTTCTAGCTTACGATAAAAGCACCGGAGAGATTACTTTGTTAATGGTGGACGAACTTACAAAGATCGACGCTTCAGCACGTATTAAGCATATCAAAAAGGTAGTTAAGCTTGACAAGGCTCCGGAGAAGTGTTATGATCCCGTACCATACGGCACAAGTGGAAACTACGTTATAGATTTTCCTTGCCGCTACTGTGACTTTAACACAGAATGCTGGAAAGACGCGAATGACGGAAAGGGTTTACGAAAGTTTAAGTACTCCAACGGTATTAAACATTTTACAAAGATCGTTGTTGAGCCAAAAGTAGAGGAGTTATTCTAAAGGTGCATAATGCGAAATATGTCAAGACACACCAACCATGTCCCGATTGCAATTCTAGTGATGCCCTTTCTATTTATGTGGACGGGGGTACTCATTGCTTTTCTTGCCATACTACTCATAAAGGAGAAAATATCGTGCCGTTTGACAACAATGCTGAACTATCTAAAGGATATTCGGGCTCAATAAAAGAGCGAAGAATTCGTAAGGATGTGTGCTTTCGCTACGGTGTAACTCTCACAGACTTGGATGAACACATATACCCTTACTTTAATAAAAACAATTCACACATTTCCAACAAGATAAGAACAAAAAACAAACAGTTCTTTACGGAGGGAGATATAGGTCAGTGTGGGTTGTTTGGTCAGCAGATTTTCGGTAACGGTGGAAAGTACATCACGCTTGTAGAGGGTGAAATAGACGCGATGTCTGTCTACCAAATGTTTGATAGTCAGTGGCCTGTTGTGTCCGTAAGATCAGGAGCGCAGTCTATAGAAAAGGATATCAACGATAACTATGATTTCCTTAATCAGTTTGATCATATTCGTATTTGTTTAGATAATGATGAAGTAGGTAAAGCAGCGGCTCGCAAAGCCTCTGAGCTTCTTGCTCCTAAAGCATCTATTATTAACATGCGATACAAAGACCCTAACGAGTATCTTGAAAAGAATGCTGTAGCAGAGTTTAAACAAGATTGGTGGAACGCTACAACGTACACTCCAGAAGGTATTGTTGCTGGTTCTGATCTTTGGGAAGAGATAAACAAAGGTCCCGAAAAGTCTATTGCGACCTACCCTTATGCTGGCATGAATAAGTATACGTACGGAATGCGTCCCGGTGAGCTTATAACTGTATGCGCTGGAACGGGTATCGGTAAAAGCGGTTTTATGAGAGAACTTATCTATCACGTATTTAGCTCTACAAGTGAAAACTTAGGTCTTATGTTTTTAGAAGAGTCCGTTAAAACAACTGCCAAAGCTCTTATGGGTATTCACGGAAGCAAGCCCTATCATCTTCCAGATACAGAATATACTCAAGAAGAGTACCGTAAGGCTTTTGAAGACACTGTTGGTAGTGGACGCATCTTTTTCTTTGATCATTTTGGAAGTAACTCTATTCAAAATATCATTGGACGCATTCGATACATGGCGAAAGTTCTTAAGTGTAAGTACATTGTACTGGATCATATCAGTATTCTTGTTAGCTCACAAGAAAACGGATTTGACGAAAGGCGTACAATTGACGAGTGCATGACCAAGTTGCGTACGCTTGTACAGGAGTTGGGCATCTGCATGATTATAGCGTCTCACCTACGCAGAGTGTCGGACGGATCGCATGAGGAGGGCAAAGAGCTATCCCTTAACCACTTGCGCGGTTCTCACTCAATCGGTCAGCTAAGTGACCTAGTTATCGGTTTGGAACGTAACGGGCAAGCAGACTGTCCTGTAGAGCGTAACACTACAAAGGTACGTGTCATTAAGAACCGCTTTAGTGGTATGACGGGCTTGTGTAGTACTCTGTTCTTTGACAGTAAAACAAACCGTTTACGTGAAGTCATGTCACACAACAACGAGTTAGTCTGATGCCGTTTATGATGCAACAGATACTTTCTACACAAGACGTAGATATAAACAACGGTGTACATTACGTATACATAGATAACGATAAGAGACAGGCGGCAAGTCAAGGTGCCGTCTACCTTTCTAATCACGATAGGGGTATCGGAATAAGAATTAAAAAGGCACCCGGAGAAGAAATAGGATCGTATTGGACTGATGAAGAGTTTCAATTAAACCGTGAAAAAGTTAAGGAAGATATAGGAAAAATAGAAAGGCTGTTGCAAGACAATAGAGTAGTTGTTATGGTCAAGTCAGATTTAGACGAGTGCATAGAACAAAGGTTTTTAGAAATTTGTCCACGTTCCTATAAGTATTTTAGAAGCAGTTTAGCTAATTGTTTAAGGATATATAAACCATGACAAAGATACCTGAACATAAATTTAGATCACGTTTTGAAAGAAGGTTTGCTAAAGACTTAAATGAACGAGGAGTAGAGTTTGAGTATGAAGATCATAAATTTTCCTATCAACCTAAAATTAAAAAGTACACACCAGACTTTTACCTGCCTGAGTTTGATCTGTTTATAGAAACAAAAGGATTCTTTACCGCTGCTGATAGAATAAAGCACATCTTGATTAAAGAGCAGCACCCTGATCTAAACTTGAAATTTGTTTTTATGAATGCTTTTAACAAGCTAAGTAGAAGCTCTTCTACTACTTATGGCTCTTGGTGTACAGATCACGGTTTTCAATTTGCAGAAGAAAGGATACCTAAAGAATGGATCAAAGCGAGTTCGAGAAAGAAACTAAAGACTTAAAAGAAGGTAGAGTCTACATAATTTTACAAGACTCAGAGACAAAAGAAGATTTTGAAGAACATGGTTTTTTTAAAGTTATGATCTTTGATACAACAAAAAACGAAGACGTTGCTGATGCTGATATAGGAAACAAAGCCACATCTTTTATCGTAGCAAACGGCTTGTTTTCCATTTTGGCTAATAGTCCCTCACATGTTTTCGATGAGGGTGTTGACATGATTATGAAGAATTACTATGATGATCTGAATGAAAACTCGTCATCCGACAATCTTATAAATTTTATGGAGTTTAAAAATAAGCCAAATGGAAGACCAAATTAACCACCCTCAACATTATAACACTCAGTCTTTAGAGGCTATAGATATTATATGTGCCTCTATGACGCCGGAAGAGTTTAAAGGCTATCTTAAGGGTAATATTTTAAAGTACCTTATTCGTTACAAACACAAAGGAAACCCTGATGTTGATCTAAAAAAAGCACGGTGGTATCTTGATAAACTAATTGGAGAAGTAGAAGATGGAAGCTAATGAAATAACACTGCCAACCAACTATCAAGCATTCATACACATGTCTCGATATTCTCGTTGGCTTGAAGATGAACAGCGCAGAGAGACTTGGGAAGAAACCATCGACAGGTATCTTTCCTTTATGGAAGAGCATTTAAAAAAGAACTACGACTACGATCTTGTTGGCGTTGAATTAGCGGACATTCGTAGAGGTATGCTCAACCTTGAAGTCTTAGGCTCTATGAGAGCTTTAATGACGGCAGGACCCGCGCTGGCAAGGGAAAGCGTTTCGGGTTACAACTGTTCCTATCTTCCTGTAGACTCTCCACGATCCTTTGATGAATGTTTGTATATTCTTATGAACGGAACAGGAGTAGGCTTTTCTGTAGAACGCCAATACATCAACAATCTTCCAACTATCCCCAACAAAGAATTTGAAAACAGTGATGATGTAGTATCTGTCGCTGACTCAAAGGAAGGCTGGGCTAGAGGTCTGCGTGATCTTATCTCTCTTCTTTACACAAACCGCGTTCCCAAGATTGATGTAAGCAAGATACGTCCTGCCGGTGCAAGACTTAAGGTCTTTGGAGGCAGAGCGTCCGGACCCGCTCCTTTAGAAGAACTGTTTGATTTTACTATTCAGACTTTTAAGAAAGCTAAAGGGCGTAAGCTTAACTCTCTTGAGTGTCACGACATCATGTGCAAAGTGGGTCAGGTGGTTGTTGTAGGAGGTGTGCGTAGGTCTGCTTTGATCTCTTTGTCTAACCTTACTGACGAGCGTATGCGTATGGCTAAAAGCGGTGATTGGTGGGTGGACAATCAACAACGCGCTCTTTCTAATAACTCTGTATGCTACACAGAGCGCCCCGACATGGGTATCTTTATGAAAGAATGGCTTTCTCTTTATGAAAGCAAAAGCGGTGAACGAGGCATTTTTAATCGTGTTTCCGCACAACAAAAAGCCGCCTCAAATGGGCGGCGTGACGGCAACATAGACTTTGGAACTAATCCGTGTTGCGAGATTATTCTTAGACCCTATCAGTTCTGCAACCTGTCAGAAGTTATCTGTAGAGCAGACGACACTATGGTAACTTTAAAAAATAAAATTAAACTTGCAACCATTCTGGGAACCTTTCAGTCTACACTTACAGACTTTGGGTATCTTCGTAAACGATGGAAGGATACCACAGAGGCAGAGCGCCTGTTAGGTGTATCGCTTACGGGTATAATGGACTGCCCCGCTGTATACAACGCCACTCCAGAGGCTTTACAGCAGCTAAGAGACGTTGCTGTTAAAACAAACAAAAGACTAGCGGAGAAGCTGGGCATAAACCAAAGTACGGCTGTAACTTGCGTTAAGCCCTCTGGGACTGTCTCACAGTTAGTAGACGCTGCTTCCGGTATTCACGCACGACACAACCCCTACTATGTCAGAACGGTCAGAGGAGACAACAAGGACCCGCTGACGGTGTTTATGAAGGAAAAGGGTGTTCCCTACGAACCGGACTTTACTGCGCCTGACAGTGTAACTGTATTTTCATTTCCTATGAAAAGCCCCAAAGACGCAGTGTGTAGACACGATATGAGTGCGCTAGAGCAACTAGAGCTTTGGCTTAAGATTGCAAATAACTACTGTGAACACAAACCATCTGTAACTATCTCTGTTAAAGAGCATGAGTGGCTTGAGGTTGGCGCTTGGTGTTGGAATAACTTTGACGCTCTTTCCGGCATTTCCTTTCTTCCCTTTTCAGATCACTCGTACAAACAAGCTCCCTATCAGGATATAGCTCAGAACGAGTATACAAAATTCTTAGAGCTTATGCCGCCGGATATCGATTGGACAGAGCTACAGATGTTTGAAAGAGGCGACACTACTAGCGGGTCACAAGAGTTAGCGTGTACGGGTGGTGTGTGTGAGATTGTGGACATAGGAGCATGAAGGAGTCCATTATCTCTCAAGTCAACGTGACTCTAAGAGAAGACGGGAACATTGCTATTCTATACAACAATGTTCCCGTCAGGGACCTAGAGATTTTATTTGAAAAAGAATACTCAGACTATCCCTATTTATCTTCTCTAAGAAACTATATGAAAGATTTAGACGTAGTTACTCACGACTATCTTGACGCTATTGATAATTTAGGAGTGTCTGACTAGTTTTATTTTTTAGAATAGATATGTTCTCTTGCTTTACTCATAGCACGATTGCCAAACCAAAAGGCGATAATCGCACTAAAGATAGCCGCTGTTTCGCTGTCCCACGCCATTTGAATAGCAAGAGTCCAATCAAGGTTTTGTGTGTTGATCATAGCGTAGATCAACGTACCCTTAACAGAAGCAAACATTAAGAAGAAAAGATAAGTAATGACAGGGCGCACAGAACCCCGCAGACTATTGATAATAGGTCCAGAGTCGATGGTTCGATCATGTTCGTAAAGGCTCTTTGTTTCTTGTATCTCAGCTTCCGCATCAAGTTCTTTAACACGTAATTCTGAAAGTTGTGAAGCGTATTTCGCTTTTGCCTCAAGCATTCGTAGCTCTTGCTCGTTTGCTTGTTTTTGTTTGAAGTATCCTAACACTTCGGGTACAATAGAAGTACCAAAACCGATCAGTGTTCCTATAAGAGATATCATTTCTTTTTACTCATCCAAGCAGACATACCCATATACGCACCGACTACGCTTGCCATGCCTACATAAAACAATCCAAAAAGATCAGACAAAGCCTTTATACGACCGTCAGGAAAGATAGGCAAAAACAGCATAGCTGTAAATACAATCATTACAATCATAGCAGTCCAAGCCATTTGTTTTTGAGAGTCTGTCTTTTCGACCGCAGAGATCGTTGTCATCTCTTCTACGGTAACAGTGCCATCTCCGTCTACATCGAAACTATCGTACATGGTGTTCTTTTTCCCTTTTAGTGTACTCTTTCTCTTAATTTATTAAACAAGTCCCACAAGCTTGTGATTTGTTTGTTTGTCACATCTTGTTCTGCTCTTAGCTGTACAAGAACCTCTTGTTGACTTTGTGTCCAAGAGATGTTTTTATCTAAGTCTTGTCGAAGTCTGCACACATCTTTCTGTAACTCTGAAATCTGTTCCCTGCTTCGTGTCGCCCACACTATCAAAAAACCTATAAACATTATTTGATGCCAATGTGCAGATAACATATCTAGCATTCTCTGTGTACTCCTTTTTACATAGTGTTAATTTTGCCCTTGATCCTCTTGTTCTTGTCTAATTTTTCGCGTTTGTTCAGCCTCTTTTTCAAAAAATACCATAAGATCATCTTGTTGTTGAAGACTCATTTTTCCTCCAAATTGAGCTACTCTTACGGAAAGATCGCGTATAAAATCTCTTGTATTACGAGGTTTAAAAAGCCCTACAGCATAAACGTCTTTAAAAAACTCTGCTGTTTTAGGTGAAATAAGAATATCTCGAATAATATTTGCTTGAAGCAAACGATAATTTACAACTAAGTTTTCCATGCCTATATAAGTTGGAGATACAACTCGTTTACCCACGCTGTTATATACACGGCCTAAGTGCATCTGCATAGTCATAGCCATTGGTGTATTTTTTATTTTTTGAGGAACACTAAAGCTTGTTAAACCTGTACCAAGCTGAATAAGACTGTCGATAGCGTTTACGTGTGCTACCCCCTCTTCTGTCATATTTCCTTTTTTATCAGT
>Ga0080013_1003390_pt1 | contig 16867 bp, 21 predicted proteins | sample ETNvirenome_6_85_FD_69236 | JGI IMG/M metagenome (GOLD analysis project Ga0080013, IMG submission 69236) | Marine viral communities from the Pacific Ocean - ETNP_6_85 (SPADES assembly) (version 2) | ecosystem: Environmental > Aquatic > Marine > Oceanic | place: Pacific Ocean | collected 2013-06-19 | reverse complement strand
CCGCCATGCCACCAACCATGAGAGAACAAATAACTTGACCGAGTGTTGTAGGTTCCATACCCCTATTCTAGCGTGGCTTGTCCTATGTTTCAAGTGCTTTGGAAGGAAAGTTTAGTGATCGTCGTAAACCCTTGTCAATAAAGAACTTAGGAGCGCGGGGCACCGCGCCCCAAATGGGTCTTCCTATGATTGGTGGAGGTGGGGGGAATCGAACCCCCGTCCTAACTAGTTCCCATATGGGTCTTAGCTAGTCGAACAACCTTTACACCCCCGTCTACCGATAATACTTCTCCAGTGTCTCCGCATGCCCACAATCAATCTTGGTGAGGATATGCTCAACAACTAGCCAATCCTGCCCACCGATCACATCATCCCACTCTGAGAGCTTGAGGAATTCTCCATCAGGCTTGAACACGGCAACCTCATAAGAGGTAGCTTGTCCAAACTCATTGATAGAGCCGTAGGAGCCATTATCCCATAGTAGACTCACAACATAACCGTTGTCGAATGTGTACTTGGTGGCATGTTCAGCAGTGGAGATGGTAGCTTGCCATTGGGTGCTGCGTCCCACATCATCGTATTGTTTAGTAGTGTTCATGGTCCTATACTAGCGTTGTGATGCCCAGCTTACAAGTGAAAAGAAGAGAAACGCTGCGATGGCATAGCACACGATGCCCCTAGCCACTACCTTGTTGAAATCAGCCATTAGAGTGAGCCACTACTCATACGAGCGTACGCCTCAGCAGCCCCGTAACGCTTCCCATCCTCCCCTCGGGGTAGCTCACGCCTAAGACCACGGAATGCGTCTAGCAGTGCATCAGCGTCCTCCCATGCGTCCTCATGGTATGCCTCATTGAATAGGTCGGCCACCTCAAGTGATAGCTCATGGATGTGTGATGGTGCTTGGTCATCCCACCCATTGTATGAGTTGATGTGATCGAGCGTGTACTGTGTCTGTTCAAGTGTGTATGTCATGCCTCTATTCTAGCGTGGTGTGGTGCGTATCTCAACACTACCCAGTGCATTATATTGCAATTTCCTATGCCATGTGCGTAAGTGCTTGTCAATGCTGGACTTAGGAAGGTCCAGCGGAGAAAGGCGCGAAAAGAGTCTCATATTGCGACTTCCTAGCCGCATATAGAGTCTCTTATATGTTTTAGGGGTCACTTTGAAAAAATTATAAAAAAATTCTCATATCATTTCTATATACTATAGAGTAAAGGTAATTCCCCCCACCTAAACTCAAAGAATTTTATTATGCCTGACCTACCCAAACCCCAACCAGTAGCAACAATACAAAACGCCACTTGGGTTGCAGGAGGTGCTTCTGCTACCTCTGGAACAGCCGCAGCATCAGATTATGCGTATTACACGCAAACAATGGAAATTGATTATGTAAGAAAACCCGTATTTCTTGATTGCTGGAATAACGATTCTAGTGCAGGAGTATCCCTTTGGGAATTTAGCTCCTTTGCTCCTGTCATGGGATCAGAACTCCATTTTAATATTAAAACTAAAAATGTGTGTAAAAAGATACACCAAGCACCTGCGGGAGGAGCTTATACACAAGCTCAAATTATTGATATTTATGCAGTATCCTCCGATCAGTACGGATTTAGTTATGGAGCTATGCCACTAGATGGATCTAGTGATTATTTATTTGGTCCAAGAGGTAAAATTTATACATCACAACCTTGGATATGGCAAGTAGTTTGGGATGATACTAGGGATGTAGAATATAATTTTATAACCCAAGGTACTAGTAGAGGGTGCTATAACCCCAGTTCTTATGTGTTCGATGTAGGAAATAATATATCGGATCCATATGAGTGGTATATTCCAGCCTGGTTTGGCGATTGTAACCCTTTCCGCTGTCCACCGAGGATCTCCACAAGATGTACATGGAATCAAGACCATTTTTCGATGCCCTCCAAGTATAAAACTACTTCTGAACCAGGGTATGCTAATAATGCCTTAGGTCTAATTACTTTAATAAACTTTGTAGAAACTTGGGTTGATTGTCTAAAAGATTCAAATTATTCAAATAGACCAGCAGTGCCTCTTCCACTAAACTCAAACGGACAGAAGTGGGTTGTTGAAGCGGATCGTGTTCCTGTTAACCCCTATTACACTACACACAGACACACCTACTAGTAAACTTCTATGAGGAGTAATTATGAGTGATTTTGGTAGTCCCCCAGGCGGGTGCTTATGTGTAGTTGAAAGTAAGTTAGAAATATTCTTACTTGCTGACGATAGTGACGCAATTCCAGGAAGTAAATTATCAGGAAGATGGGCGGGAGAGGGGTATGTAAAACATAAAAAAAGAGTTTTGTGCCATAGGGGTGGTGGATTCTTTGAAAAATCAGATATCAAGCTTGTAAATGATGGGGGAGGTTGTTATAACCAAATAGTGCCAAAAGTAGGGGGTCCTCCTAAGGGTGTAGGTGACGCAATGCGAGTTACTTACACATGCTATCTGGATTGCGGGGCTTGTAGGGGCGACAGCGGGTTGGGGACGCCCGATTGCAACGAGACTGAGCCTTGCATCTTATGTAAAGTGAAGGCTTCAATAGCGGATTTAGCTACAGGGGCTGGTGCTCCTGGGGTTAACCCAGGTAAGGATATTCTAGCAGAACTATGGTCTATATGGCAAGTTCATGAAGAGAACTTCCCTCCCCACGGTCCACCCAATGAGGCTAAAGATAGTATTGCTGCTTCCTGTAGAAATATAACAGACCTTTTACGAAAGGGTGTTGGAAAGCCAAAAAAAAATTGTGGTTTTAACTGGAACCCTGCGGGGCATCCAACTACACCACACGTTTACGGAGAGCCAGATATAGATATACCAGACAAGGACAACCCTGAATGTAAACCCAGTAGGGCCGAACCTGTGACGGGTCACGGATCAAAGGTTGAGGTGTATTGTCGCCCACCCAAAAGGTTTGGCACCCCACATGAATACCCAGATCTTCCACCCTTGGAGTGCGAAGAGGACTTCTAAGTGTCGGAGACAGAAGGCCCAGTTTTAGGACCTCTTCCTCGTTTCTGACCTTTAGTACCTGTAGTTGCATCAGCAGCAGGGACTCGCCTAGGCGCAGGAACATTTCTAGCCCTAATAGTAGTAGTACCAGGATGCATAGCTCGGTATCTAGGCAATTCTTCTTGCCTTGGTCCCTGAGTACTACCCCCCGATTTTGCTATAGCGGAAGGTCTATTTTTCATAACGGTCGCTATACTAGGTAAAACGGATCTCATTCGTTCTTTTCTTCCCGATATATTTGTTTCAGTTTCACCCTTCTCAGGAACAGAATGCTTAACACCAAGCCCAATAGCTCCTATTACACCAGCCGTTGCGAGACCCCTCTTAACTTTACTAGATAGTTTGGCATCGGATGCCCTCCGAAGTTTCTCTTTTTCCAAATAATCTATACCTTCCTGTGTGATATAATACTGCATACTTTATATAGGGTTAGAAAAATTTATATTTTTATTTTTTTTAAAGCTTCTACAGGTCTTTTAGTGTATCTGGGCGTTCAACAAGGTCTAAACAGATTGCAAGACAAAAAAACAAGTAAAAAGCCCATAAAAATTAGTAGTGTACCTGCCATCACTACTGGTTCCTATTAACCCTTCTCTCATATCTTATTTAGAGTTAGATAAACAAAAAAAGCTCAGATTTTTTACGTCTGAGCTTTTTTTATCTATTAGATTCTATTAAGTATAATCATGGAAAGCTGTATTATAATACGGATTATGCGGAATAAGATCAGAATCATTTAATATCCAAGAGCCATCTGAGTATTTTGGTTTTTGTACAGCCCAATTGCCTGTGCCTGTAGGAGCATTAAATGCATCAAGATTTCCTTCTATAAACTTAATAAGTCTAGCCAGTCCAGCAGTATTATCTAAATACCCAGCCTCAGAAGAAACCATATAACCTGCACCATACATTTGATACCAATCCATCCCTCCAGGATAAGGTTGCCCATCGTAAAAAGGGTACTCCGAACCAGGGCAAATATCCAAGGAGTTCCAGTCGCCTCCCATAAAATAATCATATTTATGCGCTAAGTTAGAGGCTCCCCAAGTGTAAGTAGGAGGTCCAGTCAGTAATACAGCTTCCGAACAACCTTTTTGAGTGAGAGCATATGCCGTATCATTAACACCGCTTACATGTCGTCTTATATATGGTTGTGTAGTAATTATAGATCCCTGTGGACCAAACAAATATAAACCACTAGCCCCCCCAATTCCACTTGCAGTACCGAATACGGCATTATCATCGTAAGTATACCCAGCTTTGCAGGTATTATTTCCCAGTATCGCAAATTTTTGGGGTTGATAATAAGACTGATAAGTAAAATTTCCATATAGAATTTTACAAGAATTATGAACAGTCATCTCGTAGTGTAAATTAGTATTAAATACTTCCAAGTTATCCGACGAGCTTAGTGTTCCTAATGACCTATATTCTGTCGTCTGATTGTTCCCTGCTGTTTCAGGATTTCTCGCATAATCAATAGTGGCCCATTGCGTATATTCTGCGTAAGCTACTGGGGTTCCACTGGTTTCATTACGCCCAGGTCCCGAAACCCATGTTCCCTGTGAAGGTGCTACAAATCCTGGTGCTGCTGGTGATGCCATAATAAAATTCTTTGAGTTTAGGTGGGGGGAGTTACCTTTACTCTATAGTATATAGAAATGATAAAAGAAAACTATATAAAAAAAAGCTTAAAGGGGTTAGGGGTAGTTTTACATCTTCACGATATCTGGTCTAAAGGTTGAACATTTTTCAACTGCTTTCATAATAACACTTTGATAGAATTCGCCTGGGAAATTTAAGGAGGATGCATCATTAGCGGGATTATAATCTCCTGTTTGATATCCTGATCTAGTATTCCAACTATTGGCACATAGACTTTCTCCATCCCCTACTTCAAATATTTTTCTAATATACCCTGGTTGTGTTGTGGCGAAGGATCCTAGTGAGCCCCAACCACCGTAAATGGAATCAGATCCTGTAGATATTTGATGTGCTAGTTGGGTTCCACTAACATAAGAAGCTTTTTCAATCCATTGCTGAACCTTCTCTTCTACACGAATATCTACATAAGTAAATGCTACTAGGGGACCTCCTGAAACAATTCCATTTACGGAGATGGGGGAGCTATCATATTCCCATATTCTTTTCCAAAAGCCTAATAAAGATTGCATGTGACCATGCCATATTTGGTAGCCTCCGTCTGAGGCAGACCAGTTTGTGGACGTTGCCAAATCAGATACCTTTGGGTTTACTGGGTTAGAGGAAAACGGGGGATATGTTGGGGGAAGTTCAGTTGACATAATAAAAGTCCTTTTCTATAGTATATAGAATGTTTAAAAAGGTTATTATGATTTGTTTAATGAAAAAACCTAAACTATCCTAAATACAGTAGGGGCATATATAATATGTGAATATTCAGAAGGACTACGAAAAGTCAGTTTGGTGAAATTTATGATGATGAGGAGGACTGCAAAAAATGACCCGCAAACTTAAACGCATTAATTTTATAAACAGAAATAGGCCATTTGGATCTATAAAAAAACCTCTTCCTCCTGGATCGGGATATGGAGAAAGTAGTGGGGGAGATGGAAGTTTTGGAGCAGAAAAAAACTGTCAGGTAGTTGAAATAACTCATATAGAATTATCATTTATCAATGCCCCTAATGGGTATGCGGGGGCTACAACCCCCTCAGTTAGGGTTGGAAAACTTAAAGGTACTTTTGAGGAGATTCAAGACTGCACAGCAGACAGCACATATACTTGTCCTGATTCTCCAAACCCTTTAGATATAGATCAACAATCTACAGAAATAACTATTAAGGTAACTGGGTCTGCTGATAAAGAAGTTAAAAAGTGCGAAGATTGTGAGGAGGTAGAGAATCCAACTACTTTAGTATGGAAGTCAGGGGGATTACCTGTATATGAAGCTCTTAGAAATTTTGTAAAAAAGATTTGTGATCCTAAGACCTCTGGGGATGGGGATACCATTGAAATAATAGGTGATTTTGTATGTCTTAAAGATCGTTGGAAAGGGTGCGAGAAGAAGGGGGGATTCTTTGGAGGTGCCAAGAAATGCGATGAGAAAAAAATTACCATCCTTGGAACAAGTGAAGATAACGAAGATCAAATAGAAGATGATGCAGAAACATATGAAGATTATGATGATATAGATTATGACACGATATCAGGTGCTTTAGGGGAATCAGAAGTTACAAAACCACCTAAAGCTGGAGAAGATGAGGGGGAATCCTATGATCCAAAGAGATGGCAGGATGTTGCTATACCTAGAGATAAGTTTTGTGCTGCCTTCAATGATAAAGTGGCAGAATGCTTAGATCCAGTTACTGCTGATGCTGCTGCTAGATTTGCTAAATGTTGGGATGAGTTAATGAATCCTAGTTGGGATGAGTTACTATCTCTTGCTGGAGATGATGGTCCAACAGCTTTGAAAAAAATATTAGGTTGGTTTGAGGAGTGTATATGCGATTAAAAATAAATACGAAAAGATATTTGGAAGTGATCTAAATATACTAGAGGTATATTATGGCACAATCACCTATGGTAGACGGAAAGGGATATATTGATGTTAATTCTGCTTTAAGGCTGAAAGAAGCTGAAGGTAGAGTTGAAGTAGATAAGCTACAAGCTGAGTCTGACGCTAAGTTCAGAGAATTATTAATTAAAGAAAGTGCCAAAGAAACTGCTTCTAAACATCTCGCAAAATTTGCGGGGCTATACTTATTAATTCTCGTACTCGCGTTCATTGGTAGTATTAAATTCATTCCATCAGAAAGCATAGCGGTCGTGGCGGGTTTAATCACACTGGTCGTGACGAATCTGAGTACGATTTTAAAGGGGATCGTGGAAAATGGACAAGGGAAAGAAGAGGAACTTTTAGGGAGTAAGAAATGAAATGCTATGTAACACAACTGGGAAGAGAGTTTTTAATTGAAGGACCGAAATATGGTGGTAGTCCTACACAAACTGGGAAATTGGTAGGGACAGCTATAGCTAATATTCAGGCTAATAACCCAACCCCCGAGGTCATGGCTGCAAAAAGAGCGCAAAGGAAGCGTATTTTTCATAAAGTAGCCACAAGGCAAGAAGATCTTTACGCAGCAAAGAGAGATCCTATTTCTGCGTTTAAGGGGGGCTCTGGCGGGGTGGGAACAGGACGGTCACCTAGGTTGTCTAGAGATCAAGAGACAGCGATTGCGCCTGTTGTGGCGAAGATAAGGGGGCGGGAGTCGACCAAAAGGGAAAAGGAAGATGCCGCAGCGGAAAGAGGAGATACTTATCGTCTAGCATCTACTAGAATGACAAATGCATATGGTAAAGCAAAACGAAAATTAGGAAATTACAGATGAATCCAATATGGTCAATATTTTTTAAAGACAGGTTTAGAACACCTTTTTCAGTGTATAAGATGAGTTTGGCAGAGATTGTAGTTTTGCTTGGACTTGTTGCTGGTGCTGGAATTGGAATTGCGGAAGGGGTTAGCTGGATATTTGAGTTAGAGGGTGTGGAAGCACAAGAATAATATGTCAGATAAATTAGAACGATGTGTTAAAAGAGTAAAGCCCAAAAAAGGTGTGGACAGTGCGTGGGCTATATGTAGGTCCTCTTTGAAGGAAGCTAGGGGCAAATATGCAGCAAAGCGTCAACGCCAACAAGCAGCAGGATCTGCCCCATACCCCCCTGGGGATCCTCAACACCCATCCGTAAGGGCCGCAATAGGTCCAGGTGAGGACGCTGGTCCTACGGGTCTGAGTCACTCTTCTAGCCCGAGTGGAAAGCCAAAATCACTAGTGGCTCGTCGCGCAGGTCTTAGGTCTCAAATGGGACAGGCATTGTCGGCTCCATCGTCTCAATCGGCTCCATCGTCTCAATCGGCTCCAAGGTTTAGGATTGTGGGGCCATCTAGAGGTACAACCGCTTTTGGAAGACCCAAAGCGGCTACACCACCTAAAGATCGAAGAGCGGGTGCGGAAAGTGGATTGGCTAAGCTTACAAGGCTTCTGAACACAAGGATTAAGGGGCATAGGATGCACAGTCGTTTCAGAGATAAAAGCAGGGCTCACAGATGGGGATTGAGAGCTTTGTCATTAGGGCGAGGAGCGAGGTTGGCTGGGGCATTTGGTGGAGGAGGCAGAGCTACTGCACCAGCGCATATTGACGCTAATACTCAATACGATAATGTTTATTCCAGAATGGGGAAATTACTAGAAAGAGCAATTTCTGTCCAAAGTGTATCAGGAAATACTATTAGAACTAGAAGTACAGCAAGGAAACACATGCAGAGATTAGCTAGAAGTACCTCAAGCGTAAGAAACCAAGCTTTTGGTAAAACTTCAGATGCTCCTAGCACAACGGATTCCACCCCTGTTATGCAAAAAAAATAAGTTATTCTTCAGCTTTCCATTTTGCTATAGGACATGCTGCTCCTGGTATACCAGTTTTGTATTTGGTAAGGCATCCACATAGTTGACACATTTTAACATCTTTTGTTAAGTATTCACAAGTGGAGCATATACTTAATCTATGTTCTTGAAGATTAGATTTCTTAAACTTTGATTTAAAGAGGGCCTTCATACTAGTAAAGAACGAGTACATTTTGGGGGGCATCCAAGAAGAGTATAAAGATTTTATATTCTGCACTAAAGCAAACCTAATATTATTTAATCTATAATACGCAGAATTACATTGCTTTAAATTATCAATACAGGGATGATTTTCCTCTAACTCCTCATACTCAGCTAATAATTTTAGATATTTTTCTTCTAGTGAATCCATTTTTATATTTGAATTGGTAATGTATTATGAGCAATAAACATATTCCTATTTTTATGCCAAGAGTCTCTACCTGCTAAATCTCCAAAAGAATGATGAATCATAAAGATAGGCTCTACTGTATTATAGAGTCCTTTTTTATGTGCTTGTGTAGTGTAATGAATATCATAAAAATCCCAATCCCCCTCAAAATAATCAGGTTTGGTAGTATCAATAGTTTTAATAGTTTTTCCATTACAGGCTAGGAATAAACCATCTAAACAAACAACTCTTCCTGGGTTTCCATAATAAGTATATTGTGCTTCTTTAATAGTTTTTCCATGTAAAACTAATCCTCTGTGTTTTCCTTGTTGCCACAGGTCATGGTCCCACCACACAGCAGATTCGGATAGATAGGTGGTTCCAGCAGGACCAAAAAATCCAGACTTATTTTGTCTAGAAGCAAGAACCAAAACATTAATAAATTGTTGGGGGTCCATAATGATTTCTATATCATCATGACATAATATAACAATATCATCATCCCTTAGAATGATATTTTTTAATCCTTCTGAGTAAGCATTAAATATACTTTTCTTACCTATAAGAAGTTTTACTTCTATTTTGCACCTAGATAAATAGGAGAGAAGTTTGTGTGTATAATCAGGTAGAGGCTCTTTACGAGTACAAATAAAAGCGTATATCTTCATGGATTCAAGAGAAGTAGTTAAATTAAAGCAAGAGTATAAGAGATGTAAGTTAGATCCCATATACTTTATATCTAATTATATCAAAGTTGTACACCCTGTTAGAGGATTAGTCCCATTTAACTTGTATCCCTTCCAAAAGATGATTGTAAACTGTTTGGAAGATAATAGGTTTAATATCCTTAGAAAATTCCGTCAGGCTGGGTGTACTACCATTTCAGCAGCCTACGCTTTGTGGATGGCCGTATTCCAAGAACATAAGACTATCGTATTCTTATCTGTGGGAGATACGGAGTCTACAGAGATTTTGGATAGAATTAAGATTATGTTTGATGAGCTTCCTGCATTTTTACAACCTAGAATTCTACAGGAAAACATGCACAATTTAAAACTTAGTACAGGATCGGTTATTAAGTCTAGACCTTCAGGTAAACAGTCTGGTAGATCCCTGGCTGGTTCATTTTTGTTTATTGATGAGGCTGCTTTCATTGAGCATATTGATACTATCTGGGCTGCTGTTTATCCAATTATCTCTACTGGAGGTAGAGCGTTTGTTCTTTCCACGGTTAATGGTGTGGGAAACTGGTATTACGATACTTGGTATAAAGCTATGGAAGGAGCTAACTCATTTAACCCTATTCAAATCAACTGGGAAGACCACCCCGAATATACTCGCATAGAAGGGTATAACCATTTATATGAAGCTATGGAGAAGAGAGACCCTCCTATTATGATTGATAAATGGGAAGAAACTACTCGATCTAATATGAGTCATAAGAAGTGGTTACAGGAGTATGAGTGCGAGTTCCTTGGTACTGGAGAAACTTATATCGAGGGCACTATTCTTACCAATATGGACAGTAGGGTAAAAAAACCTCTTTATCGAACTTTTAATAATCGCTTATATGTATGGGAAGACCCACAACCATCTAGGCAATACTTAATTGGGGTAGATGTGTCTTTGGGCAGAGAAAGAGATTTTTCAGCATTCCATGTAATAGACTCTTACTCTGGGGAACAGGTAGCAGAGTACTACTCAAACACTACTCCTATTAATGAGTTAGCAGAAGTATTGAATCAAGTGGGCCAAAGATATAATCTAGCTATAATATTTTTAGAGCGTAATACTATTGGGAATAATCTAATAGATCATTTGTTTGAAAGATTACAATATGAGAATCTGTATTTTGATGAAAAGAGGAATATTGGAGTTCAAGTAACTTCTAAAAATAGAGATGAAATACTGGCTATGATGGAAGAGTGTCTACGACTTAATAAGATTAAAATTAATTCAAAAAGAACCGTATCGGAATTAAATACTTTCATAGTGTCCCTAACGGGTAAAGCCCAGGCAGAGAAGTCTAAGCATGATGATTTGGTAACTAGTTTGGCTCTTTGTGCCTTTGGGATGACTACATATTTAGAGAGTATTCCTGTTAATTTTATTGACGGGCACGGTAAAACACCATCAGAGAAGCTTTTAGCTCCTATTAAACTGAGAAATTTAAAAAGTTTCGGTAAGGATGTTGAAGAAGATATAACATGGCTATTCAAATAAACGAAGATAAAATTAATGAGAACGCTGGGCCTGGATATGTAACATTCGGTGGGCCAGGGCAGGGGGCTGCCTATGCATACCCAAGAGGTAGGATAGGGAGATTTTTTGCAAAATTCTTTGCCACTAAAGCAATTCCTTACCTTAAGGATGAGGAGGACCTAGCTGGTGATACGGTAATAAATCCAGAGCAGGGCCATAGACCAGCTAGGATGAGTACCAATCATCAAAAACTTCCTTTCCTACCTGAAGTTGAAATTAATAGAAAAAAACGATATTCAGAATATGAGCGAATGGATGATTATCCAGAAATAACTGCCTCTTTTGATATTTATGCTGATGATTCCTGCCAAAAAGATACTACAAATAGTCGTTGGAAGATTAAGTCCGATAGTACTCTGGTAGTAAAGGAAGTTGATAAAGTATTTTCTAAAATGAAACTGAAGAAAATCTATTGGGATATAGTTAGGAATACTGTTAAATATGGTGATTGTTTCATAGAACTCATAGCAGACATTAATAACCCAGATCAGGGTATTCGTAGATTAAAGGTATTAAATCCTAATTATATTATCAGAGTCGAGAATTCTTATGGGTACTTAGAAAGATTTCTTCAGGAGATACCAGACAAGAGTGCGTGGGACTCTGCCCCAGATCCATTTGAGCGTAATCAAAAATATATAGAACTTGATAGAAATCAAATAGTTCATTTTAGATTACATACTTCAGACCCTAAATTCTATCCCTATGGAAAATCTATAGCCGCTGCTGCGGTAAGTATTTTTAGATCTTTAAAGTTGATGGAAGATGCTATGCTAGTGTACAGATTAGCTAGGGCACCAGAAAGGCGTATCTTCTATATTGATGTTGGTCAACTTCCTACTTCTAAAGCTGAAGCGTTTATAGAAGATGTTAAGCAGAGATATAAGAAAGAGAAATTTTATGCTAATGGTAAAGTAGATGCTAGATACAATCCGTTAGCTGCCGATGAGGATTATTTCGTGCCCGTTAGGGGTGGGGCTGGGACTAAGATTGAAACCCTTCCTGGTGGACAGAATCTAGGAGAGGTAGACGATGTTAAATACTTTAGAGATAAACTTCTTGCTACCATGAAGATCCCTAAAGACTATATTGTGGAGTTTGATAAATCTCCTGAGAGAAAAGCTAACTTAGCTCAACTAGATGTTAAATTCGCTAGAACTATTATAAGAGTTCAAGAGTGTATAAGTATAGGATTAGAGGCTATTGCTAAAAGACATCTTAAATTAAAAAAATTCCCACAATCTTTAATTAATGCTTTAGAAATCGAGTTGCCTGATCCTTCGGATATATTTACTAAAAGAAAATTAGAAATTGATGAAGCCAAAGCTAGGGTAGTACAGGCTGTTGTGGGTACAGGATTATTTCCAACAGAGACAATCTATAAAGAATTATACGATATGACCGATCAGGAAATAGAAGTAACTAAGTCTAAGTTAGATGAAGAACAAGCCGAACAAAGTAGGAAAGCGTTAGAGCAACAGGGAGGACAACAAGCAATGGATGGTGCCGCTGGAGTAGCTGGTAATGTTCCTGGGGCCGAGGTTGGTCCTCCAGGGGTAGCCCCTCTTCCTAGACAGGAACCTAATGCTACAAAGGCCACCGCTGAAGAGGTTGAGTTAGTTAAATCATTTATTTCTACTAAATATGGAGAAAAAAGTGATCAAATGCGTCTTATTGAATCAATAAATGCATTAAAACATAAGAATTTATAAATTTAAGTAAAAAAACAATCCTATATAATAAAGAAGCCTTATAGGGGTCGGAGTCTATATATGTTAAAATTTTTTGAGTCTAGAAATAAAAAAATCTCTAATTTAATACAATTAGGTGATTATTTGGGTTATTCTATTAGAGAAAATGTTCAATTATTTTCTGTTGATGGGGTTGATAACAAGGTAAGCTACCTCACAGAAGGCAAAAAAATTATATCGGGGAATTATTTAATTAAGAATAATTCATATATTCTTGAAAATATAGAGGTTCAAGATTCTAATATATTTACTGACGATGAGAGATTTGATGAAGGTATGAAAAATCAAATCTCTTTCTTTTTAGAGAGTCTTTACAAGGATGATTATACAGATGCTAATAGTACCTTTTCTGATGTTATAGACATCCTAACTTCAAGAACTCACTATAACTCTATTTCAGAGAAATTATCTAAAAAGGTCCAAATATTTAATAACACTCAAAATATTTTAGAGTCTGAGGAGTTCACTAGGTTTGTAGAGATAATTCCTGAACTAGTGGAGTTTCTCGCAGAGAAAAAATCACAAATAACCTCGCAGGTTCCAGAGATTCTTAACTCTTTAAAACTTTCAGAGTCTGTATCGAAAGCATTTGATATTCCATTAGTTCCATTAGATACAATAAAAGAAACTAAAAGATTTGAATTCGTATGCCAGTCGGATAAATCTATTTATGAAATGATCTGTAAGCAGGAACTGGTTAAGAAAGAGATATTAGAAGCTAAAAATTCCTTTGATTTGGTGTGGGCTTCTGAGCCAGTTATAGATAATCTTACCAGCAAGGTGTTCGCTTCGGATTCAGATGTAGAAGATGCTCTTACAGAGGCTATTAAGGAATTACCCTACATAGCTCTCCTCTCCAAGAAGAAGCTTTTAGAAACTCTTTCTAGGAACATAGGTCACTCTTCATCCCATATATCGGAAAAAGAACTTAAGGTCTATGCAAAAACCTTATTTGAAATGAAGAAACCTGCTAAAGAACAACTTACTAAATTACTTAGTAAAAAGTATGGAGTTAATCTTCAATACTTAAAAGAATCTTATTCTTTTAAAAGTTTACTTAATACCCAAGTAGTGCTTTTTGAATCTATTTCTCGGATATCCCCCAAAGATAGTGTGTTAAAGCAAATCTTATCAGAATTCTCCTCAAGTCTTAAAACTAAAAATGGGGTACAAGGAATTGATGTAAATAATATTATTCAGCAGATATTCCAACATGCAAAGTATTCCCAAGAAGAAATTCCTTTAATGGAAGCTTTTTCTTTTAATGAAGTAAAAAAAGCTTTTGATAAAGCTGAATGTTTAGTGGAACGAATTGTCGTAGAGACTCACCCTGATGGGGATGAAGAGAATGTACTTCAAGGAGAGGATGAAGGACCTTCTGAAGAAGATAAGGAGAAAAATGGGGACGAAGAAAAAAACGGAAAAGGAAAAAAGAAGAAGAAAAAGAAAGGAAAAAAGAAAGAAGACGAAGATGATGATAAAAAAGACAAAGAGGACTCTGGAGACCTTCAGAAAGAAGAGGTAGATGAGCCTAAACCAGAAAATTCAATGAGTGATGATGAGGTTATGAAAGCTATTAAAGATCTCTCCGATGTAGTAAATGGAGTTGATTTCGAGGATGAGGATGAGAAGGAGAGTAAATAGTTATGAGAGAATATTTTAGACCGTACAACAAAGTTGTAGATGTAACAACTTTTGGGCAATACAATGTTTCCTTCACCGATAGTTCTGGTGGGCCGTTACTTTGTAATTATGTATCCGTTGTTTGTGTTTCTAGTAGTCAGACTGAGGGGTATGCTGATAATATGTTTCAAGTTGTCCCTAGTGGAATAGATACCATGTATGGATCTAGAAGTGGGCATCCTGGGGGAACTTGGGACACCAACCCAATAATGCCTGTAGGGTTATCTGGCAGAGATCGGGGTCCTTCGGGTTATACAGATGCTTCTTCAAGAACCTCTAATTCGGCCAGTGGTAACTTGGGGTTAGTTGGGAATGCTGAGACTGATACTTTAATTATGAGTGTCAACCCTTCTGAAGCTATGACAGGAATTATTCTTACTCAATCTACCGCAACAGCTAGAAGATATTCAGTTACCTATGGGCAGGTTAATTTGGCAAATTCCAATTCGGATATATACAAGGACTCTGGAGAACAAACTGGAAGTTGGGAAGGTCCTTAAGGATAGTTAATATAATTATATGTTTAATGCATTTAAATCTATAGTAGGTATTTCTAGCAGGGCTGGAGGTAATACTCGTACAAGAGGAAATAGTACAGCTAGTACTACTTTTTCAGATAGTTCTAATCGTGTTATTAGAGTCTCTTTTGTAACTAAGGGAAAAAGAGGAAATGGGTATGTAGCCTGTTTATTAAAACTTTCCAATACCAAATATAGATTTAGACTTTATGGCCCTGATGGTACTAGATTAAATACTGTTACTAAAGAAGATTCTACCCCACCTTCTACTGTTATTGCTCAATTAGTAGATCTTGTTAACAGTAATAATACTTTTAAGAAATATATTCGTGTTCAATTTCTAAATGAAACTACAGAAGCTATGTCAGATAGTGTAGATATTGGTGATGGTCAGACTTTAACTGGTGGAAGATAACTATAATAAAGTATTATGGCAAATGTTAATCCTCTTAAACTAGAGTTTGATAGTAATGGTGATCCCTCTGGAATAGCGGAATTTCAGACAGGGGATACGGTTGATAGTTCTTCTTTAAATATTACCTCTCTAGACCTAACTTCCTTATCAGCTACTAATATAACTGTAGCTGTAGATTTAGGGGTTAGTGCCACTATTAAAACAAATACTTCCTCCATCACAGTAAGCTCTTGCCCCGTACCACCTCCTTGGTCTTTTGTTGAAGTAACCGCTGATGATGGAGCAAACTCTGCTTCCCCTTATTACTTTGCTTCAGGGTCTACTCAATCAACTACTGAAATTGATGCTGGTCATATTACTTGGGATTCTACCGAAAGTTACTTTACTTTAGCTAATGCTGGTTATTATGAGTTTGAGATGCAAGGAAGTATTGTAGTTGGGTCCAGCCCAACTGATGTTACAACTTCTATAGTACAAACTGATGGTCTAGGAGGTATTGAAGTCGAAAAAATAGATAAGTTACAGAGAATCAGAACCAATATAGATCCTCATGATATAATGATCAAATGGGTGGGGTATTGTGCAGCAGATAACTATACCTGTAAATTAGATGGAGACAATACGGTTTTAATGAATAAAGGCTCTACATTCACCTGTAAGAGAATTAACTAGCCTAACTTATTACCTTGCTTAAGCAAGGTAATAACTCTCTTACTATAACTTTTAACAAAAATAGTTAAAGTATCCAGGTACCCATTTAAAGTATCTAAGTTTTCTAAAGATATATGCTTCTTTGTTTTGTGAAACCTAGTTATATCTAATCCTAATTGTTTAATCACATTTCTTTCTGGCTCTGAAAGTTCTGCCCACGCCTTTTCTAACTGTTCTTTACTTTTAAAATCTGGATTTTTCATAATATTTCTACTTCATGTCCTTCTTTCTTGTAGGTATTGTATCGTTTTCTTGAATGTGCTGTAAGATATCGTCCTGAATCCATGAAATCATAGATGAAAACTTGGTCTTTATTGTCATGCAATCGGAGAGATCGTCCCAAGGCTTGAATTGTTGCAATTGGGCTCTTAAGTCCTCTAGCATTGATAAAATGTGTAATCTCACGAATGTCAACTCCTGTTTCCAGAATTCGGGTGCCAAGTAAGACTGAAGACTCTGGACAAGAGACAAACCTTCTGATCGTGGAATACCTTTCCCCGATGTCATCTTCTCCTCTAAGGTAAAAACATGGGCCTTCAAGAAGAGTTTGAAGGTTTTGACCGTGTTCAAGTCTGTTGACGAGGATAAGTATACGCGCATTGTCATGATTACTCCTTATGGTATTTACAATATCTACTATTTTCTGATTTCTTTCTTTGTGATTTACTAT
>Ga0080013_1003388_pt1 | contig 16877 bp, 10 predicted proteins | sample ETNvirenome_6_85_FD_69236 | JGI IMG/M metagenome (GOLD analysis project Ga0080013, IMG submission 69236) | Marine viral communities from the Pacific Ocean - ETNP_6_85 (SPADES assembly) (version 2) | ecosystem: Environmental > Aquatic > Marine > Oceanic | place: Pacific Ocean | collected 2013-06-19 | reverse complement strand
ACTGTATATTCTTTAGCCGAGGAAGCTCCTCAATCTGAAGCTGTAAGGAATCAAAAAAGCTGGCAATGATCTGCGTAAGATTGGCTAGTTGCCCATCGTCGTCGTCTTCTAGAATCCATCCTGGAAAAGACTGATAAATCGAAGATGCATTTGCAAAATCGTAAATCTCGCCATCTGCCTGTTTCCTGTGAAGGAGAGAGAGGACATCGGGATGGAAGGAATAGATAATAGGATCTTTAAATTCTTTCTTGGTTGCCTTGGCTATAACCATGGCGGAGCCAGTATTACGCGAGCCAGCGGTATAGCCAGTCCACGTGCCGTCCGAAAATCTTCCCGAGTAATCTAGAACCTTCGAATCAACGGAAGCAGTTTGCGTGATGCCCTCATTGAACTTATAATATACTCCCAGATCAGTGTTGGCCCCATCATCATTGGTGCCACCGCCTACTTGCGTAAACCAGTACAACCCTATCTGCTTGTCTGTCCTAGCGGTTTTCCAGAAGCGAAACTCGTCTATTGAGGCGGATAGTTTGCACCATCCGGGTACATCGCGAGAGAAAGACGTTAGACTGTCGGCTGATCTTCCCTCAAAATAAGATCCGACGGTTGCCATCAGAGCGCCAGTTACAGGGCCTGCCCAGGTGTCGCCATCAGAAATCGAATCTCTATACTTTCCGTCAACATAAAGATCTGCCTTTGCATCCTGATTCTGAAACGATATCGCATAGTGGTGCCATGCACCGTCGATGACTTCTGCCATAGTGGGGGCATTCTGCCCGGTGAAGGAAACTGTAAATCCAGAAGATGCCGAGAGGTATGTCACGGCAATGGGCGCCGAAGAGCTGTTTATCATAATAGCCAGCCTTCCATAATCCCCAGCAGTTAGTGAAGATCCAGACGCCCACAAATCAAACACTACTTCTTGAGATCCGGTGCCAACATATCCGTCCTTCTTCATCCACCACTCGACGGTGTTACCAGCTAAAGACATCTCTAAGTTAGATTCTCTGTTTTCAGATACGCTATAAAAATTAGAACTTGAATTTTCAAAAATATTGGCTAGGGTTTTACCGCTGCCGTCGGGATCTTTGTTGGGCCCTCCCTTCACTAAGATATATTCTGTATTATCTGGAAGTAAATATTTGCTTGTCGCATCGGCGGAAGCAATATTTCCCCATCCTCCATAAGAGAGGTTAATATAGCCATTTCTACGAGGGTATTCGTGTTCAAAAATGTATTTTTGAATGCCCGATGCGCTTACTTCCCATGCAGTTCTTTCAGTCAGAGATCCATCGAAGGGATAATAAGTATAAATATTGGAGATAGTATCAGTATAATATTTCTTTGCCGATCCAAATTTAGCAAAATTAGAGGCGGAAGCATAATTTACATGCGGCTCAAACTTATTAATCTGATCAAGGCGTACCGAAACATAATCTACGGATTCAACATTTTCCGCTTGCTCGGTTTGAGTAGCCTGAGAAATAACTTTACTATTTTTCCCTTTGTCGAATAAACTTTTAATTCCCATATTATACTACTCTAAACTTAAATATTTCTGGCTGCTCTCTATATTCCCCATATTCTCGCACCATAAATTGAAGGGAGTATTCATAATCTGCCTGCAACATAGACATATCTAAATCAAAATAATTCCCCTTTCCATCGTACGATAACTTAGTGTATTCAATTGATCCGGTTCCATATGGAATAATTTCATAGTTATCGGACACCCGACTAAGTTTATAAAAGAGATTATTAATAGTAGTATTCTCAATTTCGCTCGAAGCTATTGTATATATAGTTGGCTGCCAGTCCTTGGCGCGGGCATATACTTTAAAACGCGCATTTTCTTGCGTTGAATATTGTCCCTTGAGATTAGTTATTTTCATAATATAAGTCGTAGGATCATCATTAGTAGAAGCAGTATAATCACGGATGGTAATGGCACTTCCCGTATAAAACTCAGTAGGGCTAACTCCCGAATCATCATGCCACACATCAAAAGCTGTGTCTATATTTGTCCCCATCGCTACCGAGGCTGAGTAGATACCTGTGCTCACATATCCTCCTGTTACCACGAAGGTACCGCCCTGAAGGGGGAGGCGCGAACCCACTGGTTCGGTGGTGCCAGAATACAAGCTGAGATAAATATTTCCTGTCCCTGCGGCGGGAATATTAACGTATTTCCCTCGAAACTTATTATAAAGATAAAGTTTATTTAAATTATCAGCGGCCGGCAATAGAGAACTACTCAATACAAAATCATTACGATCATCAGTAACAGCCGAATCCCATCGAGCTTCGATAACCGGGCGCTTATAAAAATACTCACTTCCGCGAGCAAAGAACATTTTGGTATAAAAACTTCTCGTTCCAGTCTCTTCGCTGCCTGTCAGCTGAATTCCCACTCCATAGTTGGACATGGTTTCAGAGAGCCACTCTTCGGCTAATCCGGTAACATCCACCTCCAAATCCTCAGTGCCTAACTCAAAATATTGAGAATAGTTAGAAGAGGTTAAATAATCTCCTCCTTCTGTTATCCATCCGCCGTCATCTGAAGAGCCTGACGTGGAAGCAGAAAGCCAATTCGACACGCCTTCGTCGCTATAATCCTCCATGTCGAGTCCATAGCCCTCATCCCACGATCTGGAAAGTGGTGCAACTGTAAGAGTAAATTTTGTGGGTAGCGTTTTTCCATGAGGGACATTAGAAAGCTTCATAAAAAAATTAACATTTCCACTGAGTGGGATCTTGCCAGATGCTCTGTCCGAAGCGACAGTATCCATGGGAAACTTAGTTAACACTCTGCACTGCTCGGAAGAAGCGGATGATTGTGCTGCGTATAAGTAAAATATTTCTGAGATGTCCGACATGCCCATATTAGCATCGGTACCTCTCACTGTTAAGTTATCTTCGTAAGCATTCGTAATGGTATTGTCTGCATCTGCTACGTATCTTTTAATTGCCATTATTTTATAGTTCCCTGAATGTCAGCACTTGGATATTTTAATTCTACAATGACATTCTTAGGAATCTTTATCATTCTGCCGTCTGCCGATAAGTTGGTTTCCATATCAAAGAAAATGTCCGAATAAGCTCCTCCCACTTTTAGAACTACTTTTGCCTTCAGGACATCTAAGACGCCGGGCACATTTTTAATAGCAGAGTAGATGTCGGAAATATATATATTCTCGGAAATGTCATAATAGCGCCTAAACTTCCTAGTCAATGCACTCGCAATTTGGGATAAAAGTCCTGAATTGTCTTGATTCATCTCTCCCAAGGCTTCGTACTCAATCCCAAAGTTTACCACCTTCGCGTCTATAATATCAATAGAGTCTGTAATCATCTTATTCTTGTTGAGCCATACTTTTAAATTATTTTTAAGCGAAGCATTTCCCGTCACCAGAAAACCAGAGGCATCTTCGGAGATGACGTATGCATTCATATTTCTCTTGAACGATTGATCGTCTTGAACTATATTAACTCTTTTAATTGCCCCAAACCTTTCCGGCATGGCATACATTAGAGTTATATAATCTTGACGAGTAACTGCCCTATTTTGAGAAGAAAAAACACTGGGGGCGCGTAATCTAATTTCCTCTGTGGTAGGCAATGAGATGTCTCCAACGATGGGTGCCTCATTGTTTACTTCCAAAGAACTCTTGACGGCTGCTACCCCTCCAGCAGGAAGTCCAGTCACGTTAGTAAAGCCCCATTGTGCCTCGTTCACCACATTTAAAGCAGTAGCCGACGCATTCACCGTACTAGCCGTATTGGTACGATATACTACGCGTAAGGTGGTGTTTGAAGGTGCAACACCCAACTTATTAGATTGCAACAACTTAGTAGGATCAATGGAAGTATCAGCTATATAATCTCTACCATTCTGGAACAGCACTACGGAATTAGGCTCCGTAAATGCCGAACTTATATCACTATTTTCATCACCTGCTCCAAATTGGAGAATGACACGCTTCCCGCGCCTTTCTACCACAAACCTTCTCGCCACCACTTGTGGCTTTAAAAGAGCGGGGGTGCGCTCCAAGTCATCACTATCAGTGTTGGTGATAGAGCGATAAATGACATTTTGGCTTAAGTTATCTACTTCGTAATAAACATTCCCTTCCGTATCTTCAACCGATATAATCTCACACACATCCCCTACGGGCATTTGAAATTTAGGAAACTTTCTATAGTCTCCCACATTAAAAGTGGTTTGTGCATATCGCCCAGAAACAACCTGTCCATGGGCCCGAACCGCGTAGGAGGTAGGAATGCCAGTGGACTCATTTACCTGAGCAACAAGAACTTGGTTATTAATAGCGGCAAAATTAACATCATGATTTAATACAAACCCTATACCGTTGGTAGTTGAAAAGGTAGATCCCCTTCTTAAGACTGGCATAAAGGCTCGGTTGGGGGCATTGCCTTGTGAATTGGCGGGGATGAGGACGTAAAAGGAAGCGTCTCCGTAAGAAGATGGCGTCACGTTCATCTTATAGCCAATTTGCCGGGCTAGCTTAATAATATTTTCATACTCGGCGGCAGTATTCAGATAGCTTTCATTAGCCTGATAGTCTACATAAAAAGATAAAATATCTCCCACATAAGCTACCGTGTCCAACATCAGGGAGCCGAAGCCGGCTTCGCTGAAATCTTGAAAAGTATTAGGGTAATATTTCTTTGCATAGTTAACAAGTTCTGTTTTGATTGTATCAAAATCTCTACTCGTATAATTTATCGCTACTTTTTTTCCTGATGGCATTGTCCAATTCCTCCGTCCTATTATTCTAAATCAAGTTTGGATCATCAGGATCCATCAGTCCTTCCCAATTATAAGGAGACTCGTTTGGATCTGGCCAGTTGCCTGAACTCTTAGTCGGAACCTCACAAGCATCGGACGCCTTTTTCCTCTTAGGATCGAGGGGCATCTCTATCTCATCGCGAAATTCCACCGATCCTGCCACGACAGTATATGTAATCGTCACCCCTAAATCATGAGGCGCCTCACTTGTTGGTTTAAAACTTACATCATCAATCGAAATATATTTCATATATTTGGCAGCTTGTTCTTGAATCGCCGAACTTATGTTGCCATAAGTAGGCTGTCCGTTCGGCTCAAATACAAATTTTGTTCGAAGTCCCACTCCAAAATCGTTATACATCACCCTTTCCGTGGGGGACGTTAAGACAAGGTTTATCAGGTTCTGCCTTACCAATGTTCGCATATCTGTGACAAGATCAAACCCTGTCCTTAATCCCACAGTGAGGGGGAGTTGTGGTGTTATCCCGATACTCATTCTATCTTATTTCCATCCTTATCATAAAGAATCCTTGGTGTTGTGCGGCGCGTCTCTTCTTCGTCACGGATTTTATCTACATTTATACATAGTTTTTCGCCGAGCTTTTTCTTATTGTTAAGATGCAGCACTTTACGCCATTGAGTCTTTTCATCTGTCGAGGGAAAGGAAAGGGAATTAATTCCATCGCCGGCAGCAAGCGCATGATATATCCATCCCATAGGGGTGTGTGGGGGGCCAATGCCAAAGCCCATCATCACATCCATAGGAAGTGTTGCCATGGCAATTGCAGAAACGGGCAGATTGAGTTTCTGTCCGGGGTATATTAATATAGGCACAGGCATTATAGGGAGCCCCGCAGCATCATGAAGAATTCCTGGGGAGCAGGGATCTTCACTAACTTTTTGCTGATAGTTGTTTACTACCATTTGAGTAATTTTTTCGAAATCAAATTGTACCATGGCACGAGATAATTCGTACCCAAAAATGGGATCATTGATCGTTTCATCATAAAATGCTCTGAGAAAGGGAGCCATCGATTCTCCTGTTCGGGCATCTTTGAAGTTAAATGTTGCCATCTGAAAAGTAATATTCTCTGCTGGATCATTAGATAACCCTTCTGACGCCCCGGGCCCATCGGCAGATCTGTTACTTATGCCGAAATTAGGAGGTATCGCTCCTATGGGCGGAGGTATATCATACTTGCCAACGGTAACATTGATCATATAATTGTCCCTCTCGCTATCGGGAGAAGCTCCCTCATTCTTCAATGCCTGTGGAAGGAAAAGGCCGGCTTTGCCCGCTTTTACAATTGCTGCGGCAGGAGCAATGACAGGATCGGCAAATTCTGCCAGCCCTTTAAAAATTAGCTTGGGAGTTGTCATCGCCATCTCAAAAAGAGCCGGCTGACGGGCGGAGCCATCAGTGCCAATATTCGCCTGTGCGTACGCATAAAGTTGTCGATTGCTTCCTTTTGTTTTCTCGTCTTCTGTTTTATACGAATAGTCTCCTCCATTTAACAAAATGTTCATCAATTTTTTTAACTCCCTCTTGGTACCATCGAACATTCCAGAAGGTAGCTCACTACACAGAGAAGAATAGATACATCCATAGGATAGCAAATTATCAGCATTGGTAACATACTTCATGGCATATTTATACCCAGCAGAACGCTTTAAGTTAAGAAGTAGATCATTCTGAAGGCGGAAAGTCCAAATGCCATCTAGCTCTTTGCCCACGCTGGCGCCTTGTCCCATCATTGCATTACTTTCTACCATATCAAATTTTTCTTCTAAATACGAAAGAACATTTTTAAGGAGAGTATCGGGATCGATGTCAAGAGGAATTGCCACATCCGAAAGAGGAAAAAGGTAAAGCGCTCGCTCCATTATCACATCTTGGAAAGACTGAGTGGCGTCAATTTGTGCCATCGTTTCCTCGGCTGTGAGCATGTCGTCCCTTTCTGGCCAGTCGATCCACTGAAGAGGTGTTTCTCCCCAGTTCCCCAAAGTGTAAATATTTGCCCAATCTTCCCAACCCATGCCCGATGCATGTAGCTCTGCCATGTATGCATCTGCCGCTTCTTTTTCTCCCAAAGTCACAATCTCATCTGTTAGATGCCCTGTTTCAGTGTGAGCTGCATCCCAGATGCCGGCGTTGGGTGACTCATATGCTATAGCGGCGATTTTCTTCTCTGCCGTCGTCCGCTCAAATTGACGATAACAGCGCGATGCTCTTTCTTTATCTTCATCAAAAAATAATTCGAAGGGGATTCTGCCCTCTTCATCTACTGTTTCAAAAGCACCCATGAAGGGAGGAACCACCTTAAGTGTAGACTCACATTCTTCCCCAACGGCGTCAGGATTGCCAGCAGTGCCGGCGATGGAAACGATTCCTACTTGTTCAAAATCATTCGTGGGGGCAACGTACACAAGCCTAAGCCCCATAGACACTTCCGTAAATACATCGCTTATTTTAGTATCTCCGCTAGAATCGTCGGCTATGCCTCTTAACATCATTTCAAACTCTTCTAAATTATAAACCTGTTCGCGGTATTGTTTTTTCCCTTGGGCATTGGTGCCGGCAACAGTTGAATCGATGTTAGGGATGATGGAAACAGAAGCCAAAGCGCCGATGGGCAAGTTGTCAGAAGCTTGGACGCCATGGCCTTCTCTTGCGGAAGAGTTGAGACGTTCACGGGGGCATAAAATTTCTGATAAGGAGGGCCCTGACACGCTGCCGGCGTCAAAAGTATCGGCATCGTCCACAGATGGGGCTACTGGCTGTGTCGTCGTTGTATCGAAGTCATAAGCGCCCTCACGCTTAACCTTAATATATTTCTCTAATATCAAAGCCCCTTTTTTTCCTGTTAAGTGGAAGTTGGACATATAGTTTTTAATTCCATCGCTGGGATCTAAAACTCGGCGCGTGTATGTGGGCACGTTTCCGAGTTGATCGGTTGTATAAAGATCGACTCCATCTAGAAAGCTTTCCGCAGGCTCGGGCGCATCAGTCATCAACTCCATCATCGCCATCGCTATTCTGCCGGGTGTCTCCCACGCCTCTTCTGCACAGCCGGCAATTGTCTCTCCAACTGCCCCGAACCAATCTGTCGTTGCATCCCACGCATCGCTTATCCAGTCCCAGGTACCTTCTCCGCCCCATTCTTCTTCCGCATCTTGTGCTTCATCGTCGGTAAATGATGAAACAATGGCGCCGCCAAGACATCCAATACCTGCGCCTACGCCTGTAACAATGCTGCTAACAATGTTTGTGCCGCCAATGACACCAGTATATCCTGCGATGAGTTGTCCCAGCCTACCTTCTTCCCACTTTGCGAAATCGAGATAATATTGCTGGTATTGAGCGTTCAACGCCTCCATCTCTAGTGTGCGAAGATTGGTTCCTTTTAAGCCGAAGCGCATTTCTCCCGGTTCCTTTTGAACATTAAAAAGAGGCATGCCTTTAGTTAGCAATGCCTCATCAAAAGGAAGCGTTCCGCGCACAGCTATTAGATCTTGTAATTTAATTATTACTGCCCTCAACTGCTCTTCCACCATAAACCTGAAACGGTAATAAAGCCTCTGGGATGCGGCATTGGCGGCAACCGCAGTGTCCGTCGATGTGGCAGCACCGGGGGGGCACTGCCCTGTGGTGGCATAGGCAGCGCCACCTTGAAAGGGGGGAGTCGGAATTTGGGGGAGATCGGCAGTTGTAATTTCTCCATTGTACTCTTTAATGGCATTTTCAGCATTAAACCAATTAACTCCAAGCTCGGTACTCTCCTCTATTACTTTTGGAATATTGCCAAAGGGATTCTTGAGTTGCATACGTTCATTGAATGCTAGCTCGAGATTAGATAAAAATATTTCGAGATACTGCGTGCCCCCAAAAGTGTTGATGCCTCTCAGAGTTTCTTGTGCTACATACTCCACCATAAGCTCTGAAACGATGGTGTCTCCTTCGAAAATAGAAACCGGGAACATGGCGCGGATAAGCTGTTCTAGTGCATAAGCTCTCACCGTTGTCATTACATTGCCTGTCATTGCGGCTGTCTCAAGGGCAGACATATTTTTACGCCCTAAGCCGTCCACACTAATCTCGTCTTCCATAGGAGAGCATTCAATCCTATCATCATATGCCTCTCTGGTGCGATACTTTATGGTCTCAAGCGATAAAATATGAGGATCAAAGCCGCAGCCGTTTTCTTCTTCCGTTGTGATGGGTGCCCAGTCAATAAGCTGTAATACGGGGATCCCGGGATCCTGCTGGTAGCCCGAAGCCCGATCATCCCCTGCCATGGCTTGGCCAGTGCCGGCTATATATTTAAGAAGCGGCGAATTCAGAGACATCTGCCCTATCATCCCAAGGATTTGGGAATTTAAATCAGGATAAATCTGCCGCTTGGCGAACGACTCCAAATAAGAAGGCGCGAGGGGGAGGGCTTGACCTATGGCGGGGAAAGCATTTTTGCTAACCGACTTTATATACCCTCCCAAAGATTCGACTTGAGGAAGATCACCCGCTGCTGAAATTGAGCCCCCATTCTCAGAGGATATCATATTTAATACCTGAGTTATTTCAGTGTCCACGTATATTTCGCCTACCAAATTAGTTCTATACATGGCGGTGTTCGTAGGCGAATAGGCACTGTCTCCCGGCATTGGAAGCCCCAAGATACTCGTTGGATCGACGGGCATCTCACCAACCTCTAATGTAAATAAATTATTATATTCATTGTCAACAGAAGATGGCCACAAGGTGTACTTTAAAGTAAAAGGTTGAATGGTTTCGTGAAACCTTAAGCCGCCGTTTGATGAGTTTGGCTGTACATGTTGCTGATCAAGGGTGAAACTAGCGAAACGATCACTTCTATAAGGAGTGGGGCCTGTCTGTAGTATGACGTTTGACATCCACTGTAGCCCCAGAGTGGATTTCATTGCAAACTTAGCCTCGGTCTTTGCCACCGTCACGGGAGGCAAAGATTTTTCCTTGTCGCCCCAGCCGGTGCCGCCTTTGTCCCATCCGGGCTTTTCAGTTATACTGGTATAGGGACCCCACAGTCCATCTACCGTCCCGTCGACAGGTATATAGCCGGTAGCAAGTAATCGCTGAAATTCGGGATTCATCTTTTTTTGATCTGCCTCGTTTTTGCCAAACCAGTCGGGAAAGTCGAATTCAAAATCCTCTTCTTGAAGTTTCCAAACATTAAACACAGGAAAACTAATGCTTCCACCGCCATCGCTGCTGCCCACATCAATGGTGCGTGGGATTTCCTTATCGATGGTGCCCCTCGTATACATGGCATCGCCGATTCTCAACGCTTCCGAGTCATACGCCATATAAACCGGATCATACATCATTTCTAGTGTTTTATCTACCATCCATAAAATTACGGGGTTATTCCTGGGTATTAACCCATTGTCTGTGGAACTCCCGCGATCTTGACAAAAAATATCACTTCCTGTGGGCCATTGGGACGGATCGGGAGGGGGCAAGAGAGGATTGTAAGGAGGAGGGCCGTCAAATGGAGGATCGGCACATTTAGTCTCAAAGACGCAGCCTAAGCCATTGCTAATTGTCACTATCTGATTTAAAATAGCCGACATGTCGACTAGGTTCTCTAGCTTGGCAAACAAATCCATTACTCCCGCAATAGTATTCACTTTTTCATATATGAGAGGATGCCGCAGTTTAATAAGGTGTAAGATTGCCTCGAGCACCATCGTGCTAGCGGTTCCCGCAAAGAGATTACCCATCTCGGAGGGAGTAAGAATCGTAGACAAGTCGCCCAACAGCTTGCTCATGGCATCACACTTAGCAGCAATTTGTGCTGCGGCTCCCGCCGTACTATAGTTTTGTGTATCCATACTATTAGTGGCATCGAGAGGTGCACCTGCTGGAACCACGGGGCTTGGCTCCACGGCTCCTAAAGAATCCAAAAGATCTCCTAATACCTCGGCTTGATTTTCAGCTCCGACGCCCGCAGCGAGTGCCTGATTGAGATCTGCCTCTCCGAAACCTTCCACATCATAATTTTCCTCTAGGGTGCCGCATGCGTTGGTAATTGCATCAATAAGCATTTGCACCAGCTGCACGATCACTCCCACCAACATTTGCATGATCGCTGCTTCTAATGCCTTGGCAATATCTTTAAGATAATCTACCACTGGAAGTTTGTCCGGGAAGAAGAAGAGAGGTATTTTAAAAAGATCAGAAACCAATGACTTAGGATTATAAAAATAAGCGCAGGTTGCGTCAAATGCCTTGGTATAATGATACTCGCCACCCACTGTTGATAGCGCATACTTTAGAGCTTGACTATATTTCTGGAAAGTGCTTCTGCCTGAGAAGCCGGCTGCTTCGGGCATTAGAGTGTAGTCGATAGGGTGAATGAGACTACCCTGCATGAGCACTCCCGTAGATGCCATTTGGTAGGCGTGATCTGCCATGTAGTGAAGGCTCGCGGGCAGTTTAATCTTAAATTGGGCGTGTGCTAGCGGAAAGCTAGTATCGAACATTGCCTCGAGCAGATCCTCGCACGTGATGGGAAATTGCTGCTTTAGACATTGAATGGCAGCATTCATAAGATCCCCAATGCCCAACCTATTCAACACTAGTTGATAAGCCTCATCAATAGCCCCACGGCCACCACCTGCGGCACCCATCTGTCTGCCATATCTTGCTAAATTATCCACGACGGGATTGCCCACATAATGGCTCAACTCACTCTGTTGCGCGCTAGCTGCCTGCATCATGCCCGCATTTTCCATGGTGGCGATTTCATGGCTTGCTTCCTCTTGGCTTCTGATGCTCGTCGTACCGAATGTCTCAGCTAGTTGATCCACAATGGTGTGAGCATCCTGCTGTAACTGTTCGTAGACACTGCTAGGATCTTGGTTAGAAATCTCAGGAGCAGGGTAAATATAAGATTCCACAAACACCTGCCACGGAGTCTCTTCTGGGGTGAGCCCTTCAATTTCGAAGAGAGATGCTATGATTGCCATGGTAGTAGGATCGTTGAAAGGCGACGTCGAGGCGAAGCCTGCTACTCCTCTCGGTAGAGGCGTGTAGGCGCCTCCCTGATTGAGTTCCACATATTGGACTTCATAAAACTCGTTCATATAGAGGCTAACCTTATCAGCATTATGATCTGATAGATTTATGCCGTTAAAGCCAAAATGTTGACGAAGAGCTGACTTAAAAGTCTCTAAGAGTTCCACTTGAAGGTTTAAGTTGAGTCCATTTACTGTCCCTCCAAAACTCTTAATTTCATTGGCATAGTGAGACAACGTAATATTTACCGCGTCTATCATCCTGCCTATGTCGCCGATAGGGAGGACGGCATAATTTGGTGCACCAGTATGAACCAGAGTATCCGAAACCGTAGGAATATATATTTCGGCGCCGGCATAAAATTTACTCGCTAAATAGACTTGTTCTTCTTCCTCAAAGCCACCGGCGCCGGCGATATCATATCCGGCAGCAATGTTTACAGCTGCGATCCACTCCAAGATAGTTTGATCTGTCGCAGTCTCCAAATCTATATTATTAGCTATAAGCAACTCAGCTATTCGTGCGCGCTTTCCCATATCTGTGTTGTTGGTAATTTGGAAAAAATCTTTATATCTCTCGACTATTATCTGTAGGGTGTCGAATTGCTCGAGGGCGGCTAGCCGGTACCGGCCGGAATCTCTTGCATTATCAAACACTCTGGCGTCAATAAGAACATAAAAACTTACCGGGGTTAGGGGGCGCGATGTCTGCTGAACATCATGAACATACACGTGTGGAAGTAACAGATCAAATACTTCCTGGCTGTTTTCTTTGTCAAAGAAAGCTATAAGCTTGTGAAGAGCTTGAGATCTCTGCTCCACAAGAAGTGCCTGATCGATGGTGCCCTCGGGAGTCATAACGCTCCCTCCCGGAGATTCAGGTATGGGAGCATTGATGTTTCCTCCCAGAGGAGTTCCACCTACCTCGGGCGTTTGAGGGATTTCCCCTCGTATAATCCAGCCATAAGCTACTATGTCTCGGTTAATCACCGGCTCTGTGTCCGACTGCCTTACCCAATCCAAGCTTATTCCAGAGTTGACTCTTTTATATCCGCTTTGTTTAAAAAATGATGTCATACTTCTCGATCTTTAATTTAAAAAATTCCACCGACTGTTAATATATGTCTCCCCACTCACACCACCGCCACTCGGAGAAAGATAGTTGCTGACAAAACTCTCTACATTGGCTCGATGATTGGCAAGAGAGGCGACTGAATCTTGCAAAAAATCTATTGATGTCTGTTGTCCATAGAGCATACACATATCCGACGGCAAACAGGGATTTCCAAAAAGAGGATCATAGTGAAAGTGAGTTGCTACCGCTTGGTTGAATTTAATTTGCGTCGCTAAAATCTGAACCAACAAGCCATCCAGTGATCCCATATGCTCAACGAGCTTTGTCAAAGCAACTTTCAATTTATTCCCTTTTACCATGGGCTCTAGAAGTTCGGCATGCCCTCCCGCAATCAGATCAATGCCCTGAATCGAGGCGTCAAAGCCGCCTTGGGAATTATATATATTCTGCTCTGTCACGAGGCGAATGCCTTCCCGGGCGATGATTCTCACCCCATCTGCTTTTATTCCTACTGCCGATTTATTATAAGAGAGATCTACCGATCCCAGAACACCTTTCTTGAGGTGAAAATATTTATCTATGTCGCATTTCTGACTGATATATACTCTAGAGGCATCTGTGGTGAAATCAGGATGGACGGGCACATTCATCGGCTTTGCACCCATGCGTCCCACCACCAAATCAATAGCAAATGCGTTATCTTCGCTCCCTTTTCCACTCGGTATGCACCCGGGCCGATCGGGGCCAAGAGTTATGCCTCCATTCACAATCTTCTCGTCTCCAAGAAAAATCTGATTGTTGGTGGTAATGAGATTAGGAATGGGCTGGTTTCCCGGATTCCCTAGCAACTGTTCGGTGAAGGCGCGCCTATTAGGTGGCAAGTCCTTGGTAGCGGTTGCGTGGTTCTCGATAGGACATCGAGCATCCAACTTATTTTTCATTTAAATACTCCTCTAGACCGGGATTATCCTTGGTTCGGAGGCTTGCCATGGCTATCTTGTTTTGGATTAAACGGAGGGCGCCCTTCATTTCTATGTGGGGAGGATCTACACCGATAAGTTGGCCAGGCTTCATATCTTTAGTGCCATGCCAAGATAACTGAGGATATTGCCTCTGAATTAGAGTTCCTAAATCATTCCAAAATCCTAAAATCACCGGATCTTCTACCAGTGTGCGTGCCGGCTGTGTGGAAGTTCCTACCATATTCACCCCCAACCTATACACCTCTGCATATGCATCCGAGACAGGGTTGTCTCTATCGGAAAGGTGCGAAGATGTCATCCTCTCGAAAGCGCTCTTGTCGAAAGTCCGTAAAACTCTATAGTCTAATAAAAAATCTACAGCTAGTCCGTTCACGTGGGAATTTTTAAGAGGAATTCGTTGTTTGGAGAATCCTAGCTTAATCAACTCTTTTTGTCGTTGAGGCGTGCGATAAGTTTCATATAATCTAAAAGGCATCTGATGTTGATTAATCGCCAGCAAAAGATCCTCAATAATTTCAGCGAAAGGGGGGTAAAGGTACCGCGTGTCCGTCAGCCGATAGAGAAGCGCCTTTTTTCGATCTGCTTCTCTAGAAACAGCGTCGCCACACTTATTTGATGCCGCCACAGTGTTATCGAGATTATCCATTTTCAAAACCTTCCTCAAACGCTTCGTCATTGAGCTGCTGCTCTGTCATGGCAGTACTGCTTATGCAAGGTACTGCCTGGCCAGGACGGGGGGAGTTGTCGGACCATACATATTCATCTGCGCAATCAGGCACATGTTGATATCCTTGAGAATTCCAATCTTGCATTGGTGGTACTTGATTCCCGGGATTGGCTTCGCCGGCGCCGAGGGCATCGCCCGGCGTGGATGGTAGAATAAGGCCGGCTTTTTCTAAAGTCTGAAGCGTCTCTCCTAGCGGGGAGCTACTTTTTACGTTAGGGTATGCCGACTCTGACAGGGGCTTGATGAAGGATCCCGGAGTAGAGAGAGAGCTGTTTTTGGGAATCTTTACTCGGACAAGTTGCCCAATTCTAGGCGCGCTCTTATCGTAAGTGCCAACATAAGTGCGGTGTGCATCAATTAAAAAGTGCGAGCACGATCTTGCTCCTCTGGGGATGAATTCGACTGGGGCGGGCAAAATGGCGTCCTGCTCAGGTATTCGAGCTTTGAAGCGGCAAGTGCCATTACTAAGTTCATCTACACGCAGCACAACGGCAACCCACTCCGTGGGTGCCTCCTGTTGCACTCCATAAAGAGCATCTTTAGCTGCCTGGAATACTTGCTTAAAGCTAATGCCATACTCTGACGGTGAATATTTATTAACGTAGGCTAACGTGTGCTGTGGGTTTAGTGTATTGGCGCCCAGTTCTGCCGTCTGAAATTGACTAACATATTCTGTTATCGCGCTATCATGAGCGGCGCCACCGCCATGGTCGAAGCCAGCAGTAGGATTATTGGCGGAGGGTAGATCTGCCATTATTCATTTCCCTCCAAAGACTCATAAAGACTTTCTTTATCAAGCGCCGTTAAGTCGCCGAAATCATCATCATGAGTTTTTAAAAGCATTCCTGTCAATTTAACTAATTGCTCATTAGATCTCTGAAGTGTCTCTAAATATTTTGCTGCCACTGCGCCTACGTCTTTGTGACGCTCCTTGTTTTTTCCAATATACTCTGAGACGTCTTTTAAAAGTTCAGTTGCCACTTTGCGATCATCGTGAATATTCGTAATGGCTTCTTCTAAGTGCATTCTAAATTTAGTATCCATCTTTATTCATCCCACTCTACCTTAAAATTTCTATATTTAACTCTTATTTTATTTAAACTATTAACAATTTGCTTTGTATTTAGTCCCGTGATCTCCCGGAGATATAAGTAAATAGCTTTTTTATTGAAAATTTCTATAGCATCTGGCTCTAGAAGAATGATTTTTATTGCTTCTACCACCCTTTTTTCATTCGGCTTGACTGCTTCGTCTGCCCATGTATTTATTTTGGATCCCAATTCTTCCCAAAATTCTTCCTTTTCGCGATCTGCGGCATAAGTATTGTAGGCGACGAGTCCTCTTATCTCTTTAAGGCTTGTATTGTCATCAAAATATACTTCTTTCCTCATTCGACTGGCGTTTATCTTTACCTTATGAATGAACCAATTTTTAGTAATCACACTAAAATAACTAAATGCTTTGGAGCCTTTGGAAGCATCAAATTTATTTAAAATAGTAGTAAGCCAAATTTTACACTCGTTCTTCAAATCATCGATGTTAGCTAAATTAGTGAATTTATAAGTATAAACGATTTTATCCACCATCTCACTGAACACGGGCCCTATGTAATTAACATAGAGATATTCGCGCTCTTTGGGATCATCAGATGCACAGTAGGTGGAGATAGCATCCTGATGTACATGCGTGAAATAAGGCTTCTTTCCGCTGCGTCTACGCGTTGTCTTTCGTTTCTTCTTCATAATCCCATTCTTCTTCCCCTGCCACTACATCTAGCACATGCGCAGCTTTAAATACATCAATCTCCTCACAGATGCCGCTGGTATGTTTTACGAACGCCTCCAACACCTCATCTCCGTGATAAGCATTCATGGCATGGATAGAATCCAAATGCTCTCGATACTCGTCTAAGCGATTTATTAAATAATGAACATTTCCCGCGTATCCTAAAGAAGTGCGGATAAGACGATAAACATACCACCCGAACCCTATATTCACAATCATAGAAAGTATAAAAAATATATACATCATCATTATAGCTCCTTGTCCGAGGCGTCTTTCTGCTGTTCTCTCAAGTCTTTCTTAAATTCAGCTATCGAAGATTTTACCAACTCTCCAGCTTTAGCGTGGGAAATTTTCTTCTTAAGAGAAAGTGGTGGTGCTGGTATTTTTGCCATTGCAATGCCACACTCGCACATAACTTCGGGCTTCTCTGTCATCCGGTGATTTACT
>Ga0080013_1003387_pt1 | contig 16885 bp, 22 predicted proteins | sample ETNvirenome_6_85_FD_69236 | JGI IMG/M metagenome (GOLD analysis project Ga0080013, IMG submission 69236) | Marine viral communities from the Pacific Ocean - ETNP_6_85 (SPADES assembly) (version 2) | ecosystem: Environmental > Aquatic > Marine > Oceanic | place: Pacific Ocean | collected 2013-06-19 | reverse complement strand
GGACTTGTTAATGTGCTATCTCTTAATTCTGCTACTGCCTTATATCCTGAATTTTCTATCTTTGCATCTGAATCTGAATCGGCTACATTTAATATGCTATGTAATAATTGTCTATGGATCGCTACTGGATTATCAAGATCAGTTAATGTGGCTACTGATGAATAAGCAGTAAATCCTTCGGTTGTAACATCTCTACCTAAATAGACTTTATCAATTCCAGCATTAAAGTCTGATGATGCTACTGGTTCATTAGAAAAATCATTTTCTAAAGTTACCTCAAAGCTTATTTCTTCTATGACTGCACTAAAACTATTGTAAGAAGCAGAAGCAGAACTATCTGCATTAAACTCAAAGAATAAATACATATCATCAGGAAATGAATTTGACCCACCTTCAGTTATAAATGATATGACATTTATATCAGTACAATTTGCAGTTAAATCAACACTTGTATCTCTATTATAACTTGATGAACCACCCAATACATAGGCATCTGCAACAGGACTAGTTATTTTATCTTGTAATACAATTCTTAATCCATCTGTTCCTGATAAAGAATCATGGCTTTGTGTTACATCTCCATCTATAGTCATTTTTAAACCAGTTAATTTACCTGACATTTGTGGCATAATTATTTTTAGATAAAAACCACCTATTGCTTCATCAAATCCACCTGTTTCTGCGATAGTTACCGATGTGCTTGTACTACCATCTACTGTATTTGATAAACTTCCTGAAGTAACTGCTGCACCCTCTAAGAATGATGCTTCACCAGTTGGTATTTCATCAGGACTAGCATCTCCTTTTCTTTTCATAACTTTTGGTATAGCTAAAGTAGTCGTATTATCTTTTACAAGATAAATTGGAATGTCGTTTAGATGTGCAACATTTGTTGTGCTATTTACACCTCTTGTTACTGTTAAAGTATTTGTAGAAATAGCAGTAATATCCATTTGTTCGTCATCTACTTGCACTCTATCACCAATATTAAATATTGAACCATCATCAACATCTATACCAGTTTCTGAACTATCTAATGCTTCATTTAATAAAGTAAATTTTGTATCTACTAATGTTAAAAACCTTTTAAGACCTTTATCATAAAACTCTGGTTTTTCACTTCCAGTTGAATTTTTTGGTACAATATATAAAAAGTCAGCACCATTATTTTTTAGAAAAGGACATGAAAATACTGACCCAAATGATGTTGCAGAATTTGCTTCATAGTCCCCATAAACTACAGGAATATATTTATTGTTATATTGTTCACTGCTTGATTCTGTTTTTCCTTGTGGTATAGATACATTCTGAAATGGTCTATTTGATATAATGCTTAATACAATCGTATTTCCTCTATATCCAAAGCTACTAATTCTACCACTAAATATTTGTAAAGCATTGGCAGCAGTACCATCGTTATCAATTTGAGATAGTATCGAAACCTGTCCATTGATAAAATCCGAACCTAATAACTCTAATAAGGTTGTTCCATCTAAATCTATATTAGCTAGATTTAAAGTTACACTACCTGTCTTTGTAGTAAATCCTTTTAAATCAAGTGAGTAAGATATACTTGGTTTGTTAAGGATTGCAGGGTAATAATTTTCCCCATCATATACTGTTTCTGAAAAACTAAATCGTAAATCAGGTGTATCTGTATATGCAACACTAGAATTAGTATTTTTAAATATCTGTACCAACCAGTTTTCTGTCATTGTTGGTGCTAGTTTTGATGAATAATTTGAATTTGTAAACATTCTCGTTAATATCTCCTTATTTTCTAATCTCTTGTCTAATATTATTTAGAATTTCATCTTCTCTAAATTTCATGCTTAAATCTGCTTCAAATCTTTTAACCTCTTTTCCATATTCAAAAATAATAACAGTAGGTACTACTTTAATATCCCATTCTTTCTGAATAGATGGACCAATATCATTGTTAGATAAATCAACATATCCAGTATAACAATTTTCCAATTTTTTTAATGGTATCTTATTTGCCCAATTCCAAGAAGCATTTACTTCTATAATGGCACAAAATTCGTTTTTCATTAATTGAATATCTTGAAAACTATCCAAAGACACTGATTGTGAATATAGCGATGAGGTAAATAATCCAAGCCCCAATAGCCACATACTTATCAATTTTTTCATAATTCATATCCTATTTATTGTTCATATTAAGTAGAGTTTCATTAATACTTCGTGTATCTTCTTTAATGTCATCTACTTTTTCTTCAAGTTTTTCCACCTTTTCTTCTGTGTTCATAATTGAATCACGAATCATTTGGTCTTTTAAATCATACTCCATTCTTGAAACCTCAGGCTCTGGTAGTTCTTTTGCCAATTCTATATCTGCCTGTAGTGTAAACCACATACCAATAATCATTGCAAGTGTTACGACCCCACTAATGATTGTTTCAAGACTTAGTGTCAATTTTGTATTTTTATTTACTTCCACCTCTCTATCTCCTTATAAATTTAATTTTTCTGCTCGTCTAATAGCAGGGATTATACTATCTACTACATATTCATCAACAACTGGTGCATTGATGTTTACTACTATATTACTACCACTACTTGTCGGACTTGGTAATGGTGTTACATCTATTCGTTCCATACCACTTGCATTATCTCCTACTACTACCCCATTACCTATTGGCAAAGTTGTTCTACCTTTTGTTACAAACGATCCACCAGTTTCAAATGATAATAGTTGATCTGTTACTTTACCAATCATTGCACCTGCACCTGCTGCTACTGCAAGATTAACTGGGAATGGTAATTTCGTCATAATACTTGATATAAGACTTGCTTGTGCTTCTGCTACTTCTGCTTTAATTACTGATTGTGCTGCTTCTTTAGCCGATTGCCCAGATAAAATAGCACTTTCTAAATTTTCTTTTATTCTTTCTTTGTGTGCTTTTGATTCAAAATCCCTTCTTCTTTTAGAGTGTTCTTCAATCAATTTTGTTTTTGCAGATTCTGATATATCCATATTATTAACCGATTCTGCAAATATTGACATAGGAACTTCACCGAGTTCTTCTTCCCTTCGTATTTCTTGTCTTTCTAATGCTGCTGCTTTTAATATTTCTGTTTTTTCTAATTCACCAATACCAAATGCTTCTATAAATCCACTTTGTAAATCTTCAGAACCAGTCTCCTCAATTGTTAGGTCGTCTGCTAAGTCATCATCTTCAGGTGTTATGCCCAACGACATTGCTGCTCTTTGTTGTGCAGCATCAATCATTAGTTGTCGTCTTTCCATATATTCTCTAACTTCTCTTTCTTCTTCTGATTCACCTGGAAATTTTCCAGTTATAAGTATTTCAAATGATTCTTTTGGTCCTGAAAATAAATATCCTAAAATACCTTTTTCTTTAATATCTTCGTTTGCTATTTTTAGTATATCTGCTAGTATTGTTGAAAAAGAAATCATTTCGTCTTGCAACTCTGTACCAATTGTTGATTTAAGATTTTTAAATTCTGCTGAAAGTGCTTCTGTTGAACTACTTGCTGTTAATTCTTCTTTTCCAAGTTGATTGACTTTTTCTGCAACAGATTTCATTGTGGCTTGAATAAATGCTTGTTTTCTTTCATTATCATCAAGTTCGCTAGTGCTTTTACCTATAGATTCTGCATAAACTTCATAAGCCCTATTAGTATCAACAATAATACCAAGATTGTCTAACATAAGTTTTGATTGCCTACCAATACCAGTTGTTAAACTTTCAATACCAAATACTGCATCTTTACCAACTGCTTGTGCTAGTCGTTGTGCATTATCAATTAATTCTGCAAACTGGTCATCACTTTCAACAATACCTAATAACAGGGCATTATTTGCTTGTGTCATTAAATCTATATCAGATACAGTTCCATCGGTTGCTTTTCTAAATTTATCTAACGATTGTTCATTAAAATTAACTGCTTTACCAAGATTTTTAAATGCTCTTTCAAGTCCAATAGTTTGAGAACCTAACTTAACTGCTTCTGTTGTAAATTGTGCAATAGCCCTAATACTAAATGCTGCTGCTATAACACCACCCATAGCAGAAAAACTAGACTTTAATTTATCGTTTTGTTTCTTTATATCTTTTTGTTCTTTTTCTACCTTATTTAGTGCTTGAACAGCCCTTTTGTTGTCAGCAGTTATTTTTAATCTTATTTGTTTATCTTTTGCCATTCTTACTTACCTCATATTCCCTGATTGAGTTTAATTCGTTATCTATGATTAAAAAATTATCTACTATAAATGAATCGGCTTGATCTAAACTTTGTGCTATTGGAATATTCAAATTTTTAGCCATACGATATTCTCGTATGGTTTCTCCTATCCAATCATCATACAAACATTTAGGATCGCAAAATAGAGGTAATATAAAATATAGATTTCTACCCATAGAAAATTTAGAATCTTGGTATTGATCATAAACTCTATCAATTTCATGTAGAACATCTTTTTCATCTTTATATGTCCTTACTCTATTCGTTACTGGACTTTGCCTTTTATAAGGAAACTCTTTGTCAAAGTGTGGATAGCCAAAATGACTAAACCACACATACGACGACAAAGCCATTAGTCTTTTTTTGAAACATCTAAAAATTCAGTTAGAAGTTTCGTCAATAGACCATCTATTTCACCCATAGTCAATGGCTTATCCTTTACGACATAATCGCTTTCAGATAAGCCACTTATCTTTTCTACTTGTTCAAGACAATCATAGAACTTTTCAGTATCTACTTTTCCAGTTGCATCTAATGCACTCATTCTTGATTTTTGTAGTTCTCGTTTTTCTTTGTAAGTAGGATTCTTCACTTCCCACTCTTTATTGAACATTTTAACCTTCATTTGTTACTCCTTTACCAACCACTTGCTTGGGTTGAATCTGCATACTCAAACTTAAATGCTGTTCCTGATGCTGCACCACTTGAAGTAGGTTGAACTACTTTAAATGGTATTGTTATTACTGCACCTGTGTCTGCATTTGGGTCAAGATTTACTGCTGTTGAATATATTTCGCACTCTATGTTCATCTCACCTGCTGTTGATACTGTACCATCGCCTTGTTGTAGTTTTAGTGTTGCACTAGAACCTCTTGTATCTCCACTACCAAGAAAATCTATTAAAATATTCCTTGTTGCTGCAAAGTTTACATTTCCATCATACATTAATGAAATCTCTCCAGTAATGTTTACTGATGGGATACCAAAAGCATAACTTTCTGCATCGCCATTAGAATCTCTACCAACTCTTGCTACATTGTTTTCAAATGTAAATGATACTGCTGTAATAACAATATCTTCAAGAGTTTGACCATCAACATCTAGTTTCTTAACATTAAAGTAAGATTCTATTTGTGTTGGTGATGTACTTGATAAAGTAGGTGCTGCTGAATTAGCACTTAAAGTTTGCTCTACCAAGAACTTACTTGAACTTGTCATACCTGAATAGAATGTTCCACTAAGTAAACATCTACCATCTGACATATCAAAATTCATTGTAAGACTTTGTAAAACTGCACTTGTAATCATTTTGTCTTGTGCTGATTCAGGATAATATAATCCAATATCAAAGATACTTGGTATCCCTGAACTTGAACTGCCTGTAAAATCAGGTCTTGATAATGCTGCACTTGATGTTGCTTGAATTGTGTGAATATATGGTCCTGAACCACTTTCGCCATGGTCTTGAAGAACATTAGCCAATAAACGAACAATTAAATCTCGTTCTGCTGGTACTTCAAAGTCCATTGTGATAAATCCACCTTTAGTTGTTCTGAACTGATCTATGTCCAATTCAACCATTCCTGCATTATTGCTTCGTATCTCACCACTTTCAACAAGATTGAGAACAGGTGCAGATACATTAATTACAGGAAGTAACTCGTAAGCAGCATCGTCTTGTGCTGCTGTTTCAAATGCAGTTGCATTTTTGTTTATGATACCTACACTAAAATCACTTTTAGCATAGACTTTTCCACTAACTGCCATGTGTTATTTCTCCTCTTTTTTCTTAGGTTTTTGCTTTTTTATTGGCTGAACTTGAACACCTAAAGATTCAAATTCTTCCAAGTTTTCTTTTTCTAACTCAACTTCTTTACCAGCTAATAATTCTCTAATCTTTTGATTAGGTGTATTAAGATATGATGGTTTTTGTAGTTGAAGTCCTTTTATATGTTTATACTTCATGAAATCACCTCATTTGTGTTACATTGGAAAGTGATTATAACATTGGATATAGTTTCATCATCTTCATCTCGTGTATATTCTACACTTGATACTTGACCACCATACCAATTTGTGATATTACCACTTTCATAGTTTCTATTATTGAATAAAAGTCTTTTAACAATTTCTGCTACCATTGTTAGTCTGTTTAATTGATTCTCTTTGGTGTACTCTCCACCTTTTCGTAATTGATAATTAATCGTTGTTGTAAATTCTCTTATATGCACATTACTTGCATAATCAATAAATGTATCTGATTCAGGAACAATTAAAAAACTCTCTTGTCCTCTATGTTCATCAAATACGATTGGAATAGAAACTAGATTCTGTTTTAATAACTTTTGGATCGTATCAATTACTCTATCTTTATAAATATTTTCAAATTCTATTGCCATTATCCTTGTCCTCTATTTCTTTTTTTATAATACTTCTTTGATAATTTACTTCCATATTTTGTATTATGGCTTTGACCTTGCCTGGTCTTTTTCTTTCCATTGGTTCTTTTAACATTACCAAATACCTTTCTTGCCATTATTTCTTATAAACCTTTTCTGCCCCTGCAATACCAAATGAACCTAAGGTTACCCAAACAAATGAATTATAGATGTAGTCATTTACTAATAACTCAATTCCAATAATACCCATAATTAGATCAACAATGCCAAACACACACATCAAAGCAAAGGAAACAAATCCTATAATTGATTTTTCATTATATTCATTTTTGTCTTGAAATATCTTCCACATTCTTTTTCCCCTTGTTCTTTCTAAATATCTTTTCCCATCTCTTATCATATTCTTCCTTAGAGATAGTCATTGGTCTTGGCTCATCACCCTTTCCTACACCATTTGGTCCTTTAAACATTATCTTCTTCTTAGTTGTATGGTGTTTATTCCACCACCTGAAGTGTGTTCTAATCCACTTACTTCTACTTCCCATTCATCATTTAATGTATAAACACCAGTTGAGAATCTTACATAGACTCCATGTCCTATATGTTGTAATCCACCATCAATGATTTTACCATTTTCTACAAGACTCATCTTTAATCCTGCATCTGTTCCAACATAAGAACTATATTCTACAGTAGATGTTGAACCTGCTGCAAATGTTCCTGCTGTTGAAATGATTACTTTGATTCTATCAAAAGATACTTTTGGGTATCCAAAGGTATCTACGATAGCACCAGTAGTGCTTCCATTGATAGATACTTCTTTTACTATCTTATCTCTACCATCTTCATCTTGATCTAAAGATATAACACCTGTTCGTATCATATCTAATAACCCAAGATTAGTGGAAGGATCATAGACTTGATTTTGTAATTCAAGTCCTCTTTCAACATCGTAAGGCATAATTGCCATACTTGCTGCTAATAAAGCTGTAGCCCTAACTATGACTTCAGGAAAATCCCTACCTAAACTATCCCCAGTTCCAACTCCTTTATTCTTGTATATCGGTTTATTGATATATGTTCTAGCAAAGTCAGAACTTCTTGATATAAACTCATCAAATAGAGTTTTGTTATCCCTACCAGCAGTTACTGCTTCATCAAAATTGGGATTATTGGTTGATGTGGGTCTATAGTACACCACATCTGCATCTTCGTCAAAATAATACTTTCCATCAGCATCTATTGCCCCTGTACTTCCGACTGAAGTCAGTTCAATGTCATTTGCAAAGAGTTGAGAGAACTTCCCAACACTTCCTGCTTGATAAATCGTACTATTACCACTCCCTGAATAACTCGCCCAGTTTGAGATTGTTCTTTTCCTGTCATAGTCAAATACAAAAGGGGCTACTAATTGTATATCACTAATTGTGCAATATGTTTCTAGATATGTTGTCATCTTCTTGTCCTATTAATTGTGGAACTTCTAAATCTTCTATATGTCTATGCAATTCCGATGTATAATGTATTATCTCTCTATCTGCTATATTCTTTGATTGAAGTATAATACTTAATTCTTTTATTTTAGTTATCGTTTCTGCAAAGCCCATTAATCACCCTCTATTATTTCATTGTTCCAAGTTGTCGTTCCATTATGTATGTCTAAAGTAATTAAGTTAAACCAACCATCAGTAAAGAAATCTACAATCCCTACATTGTGTGTCCAGTTTACCTTTCTACCTTTTAAAAAATCTTTCTTCATCTTACACAAGCACCCCATACTTTGTGCTATATGTATGCCTGAAATGTGTTGCATTACACTTCGTTGGCAATCGTGAGTATGTCCATAGATTACATTGCAACCAAGATTCTGAACTGTTGTCCTGGCATGATTAACACTTGAATAATGTCCACCATGATAAGCATACAATTTAGAACCTTCTACTTTAAATAACTCACCATAAGGATACCATTTGTATCCCCTTTCTTTAATCTTAAATAGATGTTCAGGTTTATATTGTTCTAAATATGGGTTTTCTTCTACAAAGGCATTATACCAATTATCGTGATTACCCATAGCAAGATATTTCTTTTTACACCCTACTTTATCTAATGCTTTGTCAATCCTATCCATATGATGATTGACTTGATCTGCTTCTTTGTCAATTAAAGGTAATTGATATTCCAAAGGTGGTCGCCTTCTTCTTGACCATCTCCAATGGGATACATATTCCCCTTCTGCAAAATCCCCCAAATTAATAAAGACATTTGGCTTTACTTTCTCTATGACTTTCAAAGCACAACTGAATGCTTTTTCATCATGCAAAGGGAAGTGCATATCACCAAACACAATCCCTGTACTTTTAATTTTTTTCATGTAGTTGTTGCCCTTTTAAACCAACCATAATAAAATCGTTCTTGAGTAGGTCTAACACTCACTAACTTGCCATAAAACAAGCACCTATAGGCTTGTAATCGTTTCTTTGATATGTTCTTGGCACTTTTAATGGTGTTGCTACCAATTACCCCATCTTCTTCTATTTGGTTCGTTATTTTGCTGTTTATCGCTTCTTGCAGAATTAAGACTGCTTGTCTTTGCCCCATATTAACACACATATCAAAATATGTTTTTCTTAATCCTTCAGGCAAATCTTCTGCTTTAGATGGTTTCCAATAATCATTATAATAAATATTAACAGCATCACTACTGCTGAGATTCTTAATATCAAGTTCAGGATACCATTTTTTAGCGATTCCATAGTTAGTTTCTCCACCTCTATCATGGGGGTCATCTACATAACCCCCTTCATGCTCTAACACATCTTTTATGATTTGCTCAAATGTCATGCTGACCTTTTGACCTTCTCGTATGTTCTCAAACCCCCAAGACCAAGCATTCCCATCAACACAGTTGTAAGTGTTTCCATGTGAAATACTGGCAATTCCATAGGATTCCCAATAGATAAGAGTACAAACATTAAGAATGGTTGCAATACGAAGTGATAGCATAAAGCCACTCCACAAGTCCAACCCACGAAAGGTCGCCAACCACTTACAAATAGACTTGAAGAACCTGCTTCTACTTTGTTTACTTCTATTTGTGCTTTGTTGATTTCTTGTATTAATTGTGCTTTTTCCTCTTTATCTAAAGTGAACTTATCTACATGACCAGCCACTTTATCAATGATTCCTGCTACTACATTTAATTTAGGCATCTTTTTCTACTTTCTTTTCTTCTTTTTTTTCAAATGATTCAGTAAGCATTTTAGCGAATGCACCTTCTGCTACATTTTCTCTATCTAAAGAGAATGCTAAATTTGCTTTATTCTTACGACATTGTTCTATGTGTTCAACTAGAATTTGTTGCTCTTGTTTTAGTTCATCGTAATTATATTCTTGATCATTTATTGTTACTTTTCTTTCTTCACTCATTTCATAACCCTCGTGTTATTGTTAATAAATTCTTTATGTATATGTTCCACCTATAGTATGGCTTATGTGGAAAGGTGCAGTTCCTATATCATCATCATATAAATTGACTGATCCTGCTGTGGATTGTAATGGATTATTACTTCCACCTATTTCATCACAATCTTTCACTGGTCCACCTGCACCACCAAATGAATTATCATAAGCATAAGCACCACCATTTAACAAACTTGCCAAACTTAAATTGGTTGTTTCGTTACAATCGGTTGATACTCTTATATGATTATACATTCCTACATTGGTATTGGGTACTGCTGGTAATGCCATCTTATCCCTTTATCTTTTTATATTCTACAATATCTGCTTTAAGTTCAGTTACTTTTGCTTCAGCATCTACTAATTGTGCCTCTGCTTGTGAAATTGCTTCATCTACTGGTTTTGATTCAGTCCAATCTACTACTGAAACATCTTTACCTGCTTCATCTTTCATTGAACGAAGATGTTTGATTTCAACTCGCTTTGGTGAACTTGCTGATTCTACTGCTTTTTCTGCTATTACTTTAGCCATTTTTATCTCCTATTATATTTAAGTTGTTCAAGATTTGCTTTTAACAAATCTATTTCTTCTTGTTGTTCTTTTATTGCCTCTACTAAATAAGGTATCATTTCCTCATATCGTAAAATCTTGTATTCTTTATCATCATCTGCTTTTAATGGAAGTTTTTTCTCATCAACCAAATGTGGTAAAATCTTTTCTACTTCTTGTGCTTTAAATCCTGCACTTAATCTATCTCCACCCTTTTTCCAATTAAAAGTATGTCCTTCTAATTTGCTTACTACATCTAATCCATTTTCAATCTTTGTAAAATTCTTTTTTAATCTTATATCAGATGGTGTAGTAGAGAATGCAATAACATCTTGGTCAAAGTGTGCATCTTGGCTACTATCAAGTCGCATTGCTTCTATTGAACCTCCTGCACCATCTGCAGTAGTATTAAACTCTATTCTACCTGGAGTGTCATTACCATCTGGAGTTCCATCTATATGAACTCCGATAGCAGCAGCATAACTTTCAAAATCTGTTCCATCTGCAACTGTCCATATAATAGTTCCACAGGCATCACCATCTACTACAAGAGTAGATGTTCCTATTGTTCCACTTCTTGATTTGGTAAAAGAAAGCATAGGGGCAGAAGTATTATTACTAAATCTTCCAATATTTATCATACTATCTCCATTCCCTGTTCCTAACACTTGGAATGCAGCATTATATCCTACTGGTGATACAGCTGTATTGTGTCCTATTAAAACATTATCACTTCCACCATTAACAAAGAACAAATTATCTTCGCCATTGCCTTCTATTCTAAAATCTAAATCTGCTGAACCATCATTAAAGATTGCACCAGTGCTATTAAATCGCATTTTATTTTGTCCACCAACATAATGAACTACATTATCTCCACTTTCTTCAAAAATATAAGTATCGCCACCACCATCTAAGTAAAGTTTATTAGTAGCTGCTAATGTAACATTCTCATAAAAATTAACATCACCACTACTTCTGTCCAGGTTCATAACATCTGATAATGTTCCACTTACTTCCCTTTTAATTCTTAAATCGCCCTCTGTGCTTCTTTCAAAGAAATGAAATCCGTGTGTAGCATTTGAGCCTAATTTTAATGCAGCGACACTATCTGAATTTCCAACTATATCTAATTTTGCTTCAGGCGAGTCAGTTCCTATACCGACATTTTGAGAACTATCTATTCTCATTGCTTCAGTTAAACTACCAGTTGATAAAGTTGTTTTAAAAACCAATTCTCCTGAAACTGGTGAAGTCGCTGGTTGTATTGAAGATATAGTTGCTTTTATAGCATCACCACCACCACTATTATCACCTGAATAAAACTGAATAACACCTAAATCTGCACCAGCAGTTATTGTATTAGCATCGTTTGAAAGTCTTAAAATAGGTGCAGTTGAACTATTAGCTAAATGTAATGTGGTTGCAGGTGATGCAGTTCCTATGCCGACATTACCAGTATTAGTTATATGTAATCTTTGAGTGTTATCAGTAAATAATCCTAAATTACTTGCAGAACCACCATCAGTAAATCTCATAAACTCAGCACCACCACAAAAGAATCTTAATCTATCATCAACATCTTCTCCGATATAAGTGTGGTCGCCACCACCAAAGTAAAGTTTTTCTCCAACATCTATTGCAATATCTCCACCTGAAACTTGTAATTTATATGCAGGTGATGTAGTTCCTATACCTAATCGCCCTAAATAGTCTAACCTCATTACTTCTCTTAAACCTGGGTCATTTTGTTTAAAAGTAGAGAATACTAAATCATTCCATGCACCATTTGTAATAGCAGTATGAGTTGCAATAGATGCACCTACTTGTCCTGTGCTATTAACTGAAGCATCATTAGAACCAAATTCTAATCTTGCATTTACTTCACCAACCGAAGTTACAGAATTTTTACCACCTTCTATCTTTAGAACACCAGTAACAGTATCAGCACCTTTAATATGCATTAATGTTTCAGGTGAGTCAGTTCCTATACCGACTCTATCTGTACTTGAATCAATTCTCATTACTTCTACTCTTGGATGTGTACCTAATTCAGCAATAGTGAAGTCTTGATTGCTATCAGTATTTGTAGATGAACCATATCCAAAAATAATATCAGAAGCACCTATACCACTCGTATCATTAGCATCAGCTACAATTTTAACTTCACCATCTGCTGTCAATGCTATGTTTGCTCCACTATGAATAGCATTATTAGAATCATTTGGTCCAAGATAGATATTGCCATCTACTTGAAGTTTTTGTTGTGGTGAATCAGTACCTATCCCAACATTACCTGTGCTATCAATTCTCATTTTTTCTACAGCACCACCTGAAAGATTGTATGATGCTACTCCAAATGTTAAAGCACCACTTGGTAAAGTTCCATTTGAACCATCTAAACCATTAACACTTTTAATAAATGATGTTACATAAGGTGCATTACCACTTGTATCTGCTGAATAAAACTCTAAAGCACCAACAACATCTCCTGTATCCCAATCTGAACTTGCAACAGTATTGTTAATTCTTAATGTTGGAGAACCTGCTGCACCATCACTCCCACCTGAACCTGATACAGTTAACATATCTCCATCGTAAGTCAATCCTGATTCTGTATCTATATTGTTTGTTCCCCCATAAGTAAGAACACCATGAGCTGTTGTTCCATCTATAGTGATTCCACCTAAGCTATCAAAAATGTCTTGTGCTACAAATCGTTTAGGATTTTCACTATCATTGTCATCAAATAAAATCATAAAGTCTGAAGCACTTAAAGTTGCAGTTGATAAAGCAGACTTATTTAGATTGATTGCTAATTGTCCTGTGCCTGATACATTTAAACTTGTTGAAGCAATATCTGTATTGATTGTTAGTGTATCTGTTGCCCCTACTACTGTTGCAATACCAGTACCACCTGCGATATCTAAAGTATTTCCATGTGCTATTGTTTGGTCTGTTCCACTATCTCCAGTTACATCAAAAGTTGTTAATTGATTTGTATTTGTATCTGTATAATTACTTGCATGGATTGTTCCTGCACTTGCTGAAGTCCAGTCTATATGTTCGTTTGCTACGAATCCTATTAAATCATCATGGGTAAAATCACTACTTACATAGGTAGTATTGGTAGCACTTATAGAAGTACCACTAATAGATATATTACTTCCAATATCTAACCATTGTAACTTTCCTGAACCGACTGAATCATCCCAAAATAATATTCTATCATCGTCAGGGTCTGCTAAATCTTCTAATCCTAAATGCGATAAACTAATTGTAGAAGAATAAGCACCACTTGTTGTGTTGGTTTCTGATCCAATAGATATTCCAGTTCCACCAGTTAGATCAACCCCAGTCATATCTCCAACATTGGTTGTATAACCATAATTTTCAATCTTTTCTTTAATAGCACCAGCAGACATAATGTGGTCATCAGCATCAGTAAATTCAGAACCAATATCAATATCATCAAATGAATGTCCACCGATAGTTAAGGCATCTGTTTCTAATGTTCCATCAATATCTGCATCTCCATCTAATGTTAATGTACCAGTAAATCTACCAGTTCCATTAACATCTAAAGTAAAACTTGGTGAAGCATCTAAAATACCTATTCTTGATAATGCAGCATCTGCATGAATTAAAGATTGTGCCGAAGTGTCTTTAACGACAAAGTTCATATCATCTGAGCCTGCATTAATCTTAAACTGTGCATCTTCTAATTGGAGTCTTATATCGTTATTATATCTAAAGTTTACCTTATGGTCAGATAGTGAACCAATATCAGTTGTTGTGTCTGTTGCAGTTAATCTTAATTGTGCAGTATTCGTGCTATCTGTAATTGTTAAAGAAGGTGTAGAAGCATCACTAAAATTTATATCTCCAGTAAAAGTAGGACTTGCTAAAGTTTTGTTGGTAAGAGTTTGTGTATCTGTTAGTTGAACAATATTGCTATTTGTAATTGATGATATTTTTGTTGAAGTATCTGCATTACCAGTTACATTACCTGTTACATTTCCTGTGAGGTTTGCTTCTACTGTACTTGCTACAAAGGTTTCGCTTCCAATAGTCCATTTGTCATCTGTTTCATTCCATATAAAAGTTTTATTAGTAGAAGTTCCTCGTTCTACTTCAAACCCTGCATTTGCTGTTGGACTTCCTGTTTCATCTGCATTTAAAGTAAGGATTGCATCACCAATCAATACTGTATTGGAATTAGTAAATATTGTATCTCCACTAACTGTTAAATCGCCAGTAAGAGTTAAATTAGCACCATTCGCTGTGCCTGTAAAAGTTGGACTTGTTAAAGTTTTGTTTGTTAAGGTTACTGTGTTGCTTAATGTTACATCTCCTGATGCTGTTAAGTCAATAGCACCATCACCTGCATCGTCATAAGCAGCAGATAAATTAGTATGACTTGCATTGGTAACCAACATAGCACCTACTGTGTCCTGGATATATTCTGCTAAAGTGTCACTACCAATATAAAGAGTAGTGGAAATCTTTACTTTATCACTAGCAATCAATAAGTCAGAAGCAGTACCATCTCCATCATATAAAGCACGAAGTGTCCCATCAATCCCACCAGTTTCTCCCATGTGGATTAATTGAACATATCCCTGATTTACAGGTGTATTTCCTATATTGGTATTACTACTCAATGTCTAATTCCTTATATAATTTTTTGTCGGTCATTCTTTTAAATCCTCTACCAACATCATCAGAAAGAATAAGGGGTTTGCCAATTAGTCTTTCTACTTTGTGGTTGGGGTCGCAATTAAATTCGGTTGGGCATTTCTTTAATTTTTCATCGTTAATGCTTTGTATGTAGTCAAAAACCTTTCCACACTCGCATTTATATTCGTATAATGGCATCTATATCCCCTTCAAATTCTTTTTTAATGGTAATATAGGGGTAAAATAAATTACCCCCATATTTAGTCTATTTTCGTTACTCCAATTATGGATTTACGAAATTAACTACTGGTAGTGAAGTACTAGAAGCACCATGAGAAAGTACTGCACCGAAAAGAACATCTGCAACTACTGAAGTTGCTAGGTGGTCAATATCGTAAGCACTTTGTACTCTTGGGGCTACTTGTTGAGCAAAGTACACACCATTTCTATTGAAAATAGTTGCACTTTCATCACCTGTTCCACCATCATCATCCCAATCAGTAGAAGCGATAATATCCATGCCATAAGCTTGGATAACTCTTCCTGTAACATTAGGACCTATACCATCGCCTCTCTTTTGGGCTTCTGTGAAGTCGCCTAAAGAAAGTAATGACATATAGAATGCTGGTGAAGCATATAAGCAAGTTTCGCCATCTGTGTAATCAAATCCTGCATCTAATAGTTTTTGCAAACCACTTCTTACTAAAGCAGTAGTTGCAGTATTATCAGAAGCAAGAGTTACATCATTTCCAGTTGCTGCTTGTAGAATATCTACAGCAATGTAGTTTTCTACTTTCTTTGCTAGAGCATAACCCATAGATTGTGCATAAGCATTGAATAAGTCAGCAGATTCTTGGACTCTTACGATGTCGTCAATTCTCTTTGCTTCGTAGTGATGTTGGTCAACTGTTAAGTCAACTTTACCATCAGTATTGTTAGTATATGTTACTGCAGTTCCAGCAGATTTTGCTGCTGCAGTTTCTTCAGTTACCTTAGGTATATGAAGAATGTCGCCACCTTCACTCATGAGTGAGGAGAAATCTAATACTCTATTTTTTAGGTCAAACTTTCTTTCAGCATAATCTAAAATAGCATCTCTCCACAATTCAGGAATCACTCTGTTACTTTAAAGACCTTTTTTAAAGGCGAATAACCATTTCTGATTATTTCTTATGCTCTCACATAAGTTCAGACTATATCTTTATGAATCTCATAAATTCAATGCCCTGCATGTAGTCGTTGAGGGGTGAACCACCACTTCCCTGCTGATTGTCTAATCCAAAGAATTTTCACCTATTGACTTTGGTAGTCGGTATCTTTGGCTCTAAAGAGTTTCCAGCATATAGCAAGGTTTTACAACTCCTATTCCACTAAAAGTTTGCTGCTGTTGTTGGTGTTACATTTCCATCAGCCATAATTAATCTCCTTAATTATTAGTTACTATATCCCTCTACTATCTGTTTCCAAAGTTTAGGGTTTCTTCTTGCTTTCTGTCTATCTTCATCAGACATATCAGCGAAAGTTGTGTTTGTTGCAAATTTCCCTGAAGAAGTAACCTCTTTGG
>Ga0080013_1003386_pt1 | contig 16886 bp, 8 predicted proteins | sample ETNvirenome_6_85_FD_69236 | JGI IMG/M metagenome (GOLD analysis project Ga0080013, IMG submission 69236) | Marine viral communities from the Pacific Ocean - ETNP_6_85 (SPADES assembly) (version 2) | ecosystem: Environmental > Aquatic > Marine > Oceanic | place: Pacific Ocean | collected 2013-06-19 | reverse complement strand
GTCTTCCGGAGCCGGGGCGGTGTCCACCCTAATGACACCCCTTGTTGCCTTGTGTAAGTTGTATTTACTATTTTTGGTTTGAATACCGGTGCGGACTTCATCTTGAAAATCTATTGTGTGTTTATATGGAGTGGTCCACGATCTTCGTAATGCGTCAATTTCAGCCTTAAACATCACTTGGCGGTAGTTTTCATCTACATCTTTGTCTCCAGAGTGTGGAAGGCCATCATCTAAGGAGCGCTTGCCCCACCACAAACAATTTTCTGCTTGCTTTTCCGGCTGTTCTAATTGTTCTCTAGTGCCGCCGGCTGTTAGCGGTGCATGGCCATATTTCCAATTATAAAGATGTTTATTAACGCCCTCTAGAGAACCAGAAGGATCATCTTGTTTCATCTCAAGTGTTGGAAACTGGTGGCGGTATTTGCTTCTTTCAAAAATATGGCTTTCGACCATATTCCTTACACCCTCTGAAACGTTTGCAGATGCTGGGAATAGCTGCTCAATAATTCTATTAAGGGAAAGATCTAGCCACTGGAAATATTCCAAATATTTGTCCAAGTCTGGCGTGTTGTCGATTCTTTCAAAAAAGAGGCCTCTTAGCTTTCCTAAATTTTTGTATTCCTGTCTATATTTATCAACTGGTTCGCCAACGAGATTAGCGTAATCAACAATCGAAGACATAATATTTACCATTTCTTGTGAAATGTTTTGATACATGCTTCTTTCCACATTTATGAATGTAGAAATTGGTGCAGACTCTTTTGTAAATTGTAAATCGTCTTCTCGTAAAATTTGAACTGTATCTTCTGTATGTAAGTTTTCTGGCAATTGTTTCTTGGCAGATTGAACATATTCTTTTTCGAATACGCGAGTCTCACTTGCTTTAAAAAAGTCGCCGCGGCCAGTGTGGAACTTTTTAATTATATCTCCCATTTTTCCATAGCGGCTGCGAGTATTTAGACCAGCGACAGAGCCAGAGGATGCATCAACAACAGTAAATCTACCGCTGGCATCTGAGCCGCTGATTTGAGCAAAATCCCAGTTCAACATTAAAGCTTCAGTTCTTGGCACAAAAACATCGCTTATTTGTGATTGACCCATATAGGCACTCTTATAAGGCTGGGCGGTGCCATAGTTTTCCGGGTCGAGCGCATGAGCTTTAATGGTGCTGTTGTCCAAATAATCTGCCCAGACTCTCATCGATGAAATTTTTGTATCTGTTCTTTGATACACCGTCGAAGCTGTCATATGTTGACGATGAGCACCAACATAAACTCTGCGCGAATGTGAAACTAAAGAAATGCCCTGAAGATAAGTTGGTATAGATGCTGAAAGTGAAAACTCACCATTAACATAATTCCCTATTGTGCTTATACCATAAAATTCAATATTTGAGCCGGTCGTGCCAACTGCAAAACTTCCGCTAGTAAAATCTGCAAGATCAAAATTTCTTGGTTTGACGCGAACTGCAAAATTCCATTTTTGGCCATTATAAACGTCTCTAAAAACGGGCGAAGCGATTTCTTTAAAACTAAAATCGCCCGAAGAAGTTAAAACAAAATATACATCGTCTGAATATGTTTTATTGCGCACGGCATGTACTTGAAAGTTTGCATAATTTGGTGTTGGAAACCCAGTGTCGTCAGCATTACTGGCCGTATTGTGCTGATGTACACCAAACAACGAGGATGTTAAATATGGATAATCTATAAAGTTAATACTTCCCGGCGAAGGTCGCTTAGGAAAGATAACTTCACATTCATAAGTATTCGCAGTTGAGCCTTCAACTGGATTGGAGCCCGCAGTCTTCTGATCGAGCGTGCCATAAATAAAACCCGTTGAATCTGAATTGGTTGAGTCTGAATATTGATAAACGCTTGCTTCAAACTCATCTGGATCGTTAAAATTAATATAATTTTTTCTTACTACTGCTGGCCGATGGCCATCTTTAAGAATATATTCTGTGTTGTTTGAATATATATTCAGCTTAAAATGTTCGTCGCCGACGCCAAAACATCTAATCAAATTTCTAAAAGCGGCTTCGGTGCCCTTGCTTTTTAAAATATAAACTAAATTATTGTATATGTTTTGATAAATTGTATTTTTTATTTCGTCTACATCTTTTTCAAATAGCCTCTTTTCTGAGCGGTTTAGATATTTTGTAAAGCTTGATATGTCCGCGAAAATCTTTGGCGCAGGAAAACCACTGTTTTCTAATAATTGTGCATAAAAAACATGAGGTTTTCTAAAGTCTTCTGCATAAGTTTTATGTCTAAGCTTTGGAAGCTCTTGTATCTGAAGATAAAGAACGTCCAAATAACTTGCCATTATTTGTGTCAAGTTGCGTAAAACGCTGCCGTTTTCATAATCTTCTTCTGTTATCCAAGCCGGCAAAGTATTATAAATGGCAGACGGGTTGTTAACGTCATGATAGCTGGCGCTTTCGGCTAATCTGTTTTCAAATGTTATAAAATCTGAATGAGCGCTATACAAAATAGGATCTTTGAACTCAAAGCTCGATGCGCCGGATTCAACAATTGCTGAATCGGTCGATCTCGCGCCTGATGCATATCCGGTCCACGTACCATTAGATATTCTGCCTGAATAATCTATTACTCTGCTGTCTATAGAAGAAGAGCCGACAACGCCTTCATTGAACTTATAATAAACGCCCAAATCAACATTTGCTATATCGGTATTTGTTCCACCGCCAACTTGAGTGTTCCAAAATCGGCCGATCTCTTTTGCCGTTCTGGCTTTTCTCCAGAATCTGAACTCGTCTAGACTAGCCTTCAACTTGCCGTAACCCAGCGTTCTGAAGCTAGTATCAATCTGTGCACCGCATGCGCCGATGGTGCCCACTAGAGCGCCGCTAACAACATTCGTAACAGTTGGTGTGGTTAGTGATGCTAGCTCACTAGTGCGGACACCATCAACATATAACTCAAGAGTTGTGGTAGTTGAAACTGGCCTAACATTAATAGCATAATGGTGCCAGTCGCCGTCTGCAATCGTGGTTAAATTAGTATCTAATGACGCACTAAGCGCAGATTTAGTAAACGTTTTACCGCTATATGTTCCGTAGTGAGTAAATATCTTTGTGCTATTGCCCGAGCCGCTTAAAAATATAGCCAACTCGTGGCCGACGCTTTTAGTGTCATCCGTTCCAGACAGCTGAAATATACACTCATTTATGGTATCTGTTGAGGTATTTAGCCATGCGCTCTTTTTCATCCAGAACTCAACACAGGCGCCGTCTTTCCATGCAAATTGCAAATTCCCTTCTCTGCTCTTGCCAAGATCGTCTATATTTTCATCATATATGCTTGCTTTGCCGCCAACAACATTGCCGGGATCTGGAAATGTCTTTGCTATTGTATCTCTTTCGTTGGGATCTTTATGGGGGCCGCTTTTGAACTGAATGTATTCAAGTGTAGTTGGCTTACCCCAGCCCCCAGTTATCGTACTAGTACCGGTCCAAGTGCCTCCAAAGGAAACATAACCATTCGTTCTTGGATACTCATTATCAAAAAGATAAAGATCCAAATACGTTGACTCGTTGCGCCATTTTTGCTTTTCTGCCAGCGAACCATCATATGGATAATAATCTTTGATTCTTGTTATTGATTCATTATAATATTGAGCACTTAAACCAAAACGTGCAAAGTTCGCCGGATCAGAATAATCCACCTCTGGAACAAACCTGCGGCTTTCTTTATTAGATTGAAAAACTAGATCTCCGGATTCAACATCCAAAGAACTTGAATTAAGTCCGGATAAACTTTGGTGAACCACCGAAGTTAAGTTGGTGGTTTTTTTACTTTTTTCCGCATCAAATAGTTTCTTAAGACTCATTATCTACTCTAAACCTGAATGTTTCTGGAGTTTCTTTCCAGTTGCCGTTGATTTTCATTAAAAATTTAATTCCATAAGCATAACCCGGTTCAAATAAAGACATATCCAAGTCAAAATAATTTCCAGACATATCATAAGATAATCTTGTGTGTTCTGTGGCGCTTGCAGTGCCATATGAAATTATCGTATAATCATCAGACTCTCTATAAACGCTATAATAAGTTTGCTCTAAAAGCTCTGTTTGAACTTTAGTCGTTGCCTTTGTATAAATATTGGGATTCCAATCTTGTGAGCGAATGTATAATCTCAACTTAGCTGTTTCTTTAGTATTATACGAATCTTTAAGATTTGTAATCGAAGTTACATAACGATCAGTAGGATTAACTTCCCAATTGGTATTAAATGTTTTAATCGCGATTGTTCCACTCTTATATTGAGTTGTCCCAACATGCCACACGTCAAAGGCTTTTACAAGAGAAGTTCTCAAGCCAAGAGATGCGGTATATATTCCTGTTGTAAACCACCCGCCGGTGGCCGGCGTATCAAGAATTCTGCCAGTTTCACCAGACCCGTGGTCATCTGGAAGATCTAGACGAAGCGGTGTGCCGCCGGCAACTGGGGCATTATTAGTGTCCGATCCAGAATATAAATGAACGTATATATTCCCCTTGCCGACTTGTTCGATGTTTTTTAATTGGCCGCGAATATAATTGTAAAAATATAAAGTATTTAAATTATCAGCTTTCGGAGCCAATGAACTGCTGGCGTAAAAAGAGCCCCGATCATCTAATTTCGCATCTTTCCAGCGAGCCTCTATACAAGGGCGCTTGAAGAAAAATTCGCTTCCTCTGCCAAAAAACTTCTTTGTGTAGTATGAACGTACAGTTGAATCCTCATATGTTGTAGATAGAAAAACGCCCAACCCATAATTGGTTTTGGTGCCGGCTAGCCATTGATTAACCAATGTTGTAATATCAACCTCAATGTCTTCGGTTCCTTTATTAAAATAATAAGTGTGTGAAGGACTAGAATGGAAATCGCCACCCTCAGAAGTCCACGTTGTCACGCCAGATGATGAACTAGCTGCGTTAACCCAGTTTGAAGACCCCAGATCTTTATATTCATCCATATCCAAGCCAGTGCCTTCGTCCCAAGACCTAGATACGGCTTTGATTGTTACTTCATATTGTTTTGGCAAAGTCTTGCCATGTTCTGCATTAAATAATCTTAAAAAATATTTAGGGTCGGCAGAAGCGGACAAAATTACATCAGTGTGCGCATCGGTCACAAGATCAGTTGTTGGAAACTGAAGCAATATGCGTGATTTTTCTATACTACTTGTATTGGCTTGCGCATAAATAGAAAAAACCTCCAAAATATCAGAGGCGCCCATGTTGGAGCCAGACCCTCTTGTAGAAAGATCTGACTTAAATGCGTTTGTTATTGTATTATCTTTTGTAGCTATATAACGTTTGACACCCATTATTTCACAGCCCCTCTGATGTCATCTTCTGGAAATTTTATTTCTAATATATAATCTTCAGGCACGGATACGTATCTGCCATCTGCAGATGTATTTTGAACCATATCAAATGGAACTTGTGAATAATTTGCTCCACCTTTTGAAGTAATTCTTACATCTGTGGTATCCAACACGCCATCAACTTTATTAACAGTCGTATAGACATCACTTAAATATAAGCTTTCGCCAATTTCAAATTTTTTATCAAACTTTTCTTTTAAGGCGGTTAATGCATCTTCCAAAACATCATATTTATTCTTTCCCAGAAGTGTAATTATTTCAATGTCCACCCCAACATTAACAATCTTGGCGTCAAGAATGTCAACAGTATCATTCAACATTTTGTAGTTTAAAAGCCAAGTTTTTAAATTGCTTTTAAGAGTATCGTTTGCTGTGGTCAAATTTTCAAGAAAATCTTCAGCTATTACATATAAATTAAGATTTCTTTTAAAAGAATCTTTGTCTTGAATAATATTCACCCTCTTTAAAGAGCCCAACTTTGTTGGCATAGAATAACACAAATTAATATAATCTTGCTTTGTGACTGCTCTATTTTGAGTCATAAACGTATCTATAGCTCTAATTTTTATTTCGTCGGCCGTTGCTAATGTTAAATCTCCTAGAATGGGCTCTTCGTTTACAGACTCCAAGCTCACTATAATATCTTGCTGTGTTGTCGGGTTGGTCGCGCTGTCTGGCCAACTAAAATTTGACCTTTGTACAAGAATTATCGAACCAACTGGGGCATTTACATTTTCAGTAGTATTTGTACGATAAGAAACTGTTAAAGTTGTGTCAGTTGGCACAACACCCAGTTTATCTGTTTTAATTAAGTTTGTTGGATCAAATGTTGTATCTGTAATATAATCTTTACCATATACATTCAATATTACATTCGCAGGATCTACTACAACTTCTGAAGTTAAATTGGCCTCAGAGCCATATCCAAATTGTAAAAAAGTAGAGTCTCGCTCTTGTTCCACAACGAATCTCCGTGGCACAGGAACTGCCTTAAGAATATACGGCGTATCAAGCTTGTCCTCGTTTTTATTTTCAAATGTTTTATAAATAACATTTTGTGATAACGCATCAACTTCAAAATATTCATGACCAGAGGTGTCAACAACTGACAATATTTCTACTACATTGGGATCTGCCATTTGTAGGCTTTTAAATTTCTTATAATCACCAACTACAAATGTTTCTTGTTCTAAAATACCAGAAATTATTTGACCAGAAGTTTTAACTGCATACCAAGTTGGTAAACCAGTTGTTTCATCATTTCTTGCAACGACAACTAAATTATTTGGGTCGGCAAAATCAACATTTTCATTAAGAATATAACTAGCACCTCCTTCGGTACCAAATTGCGAACCTTTCTTTAATATTGGTAAATAATTAGAATTAATTCCGAGGCCGGTGGCATTAGCTGGAACTATAATATAAAAAGATAAAATTCCGCTTGAGCTTGGTGCGCCCTTATATTTATATCCTAAAGTCTTGCTTAGCTTAATTACATTATTCGGGTCGATCGCAGTTGACAAAAAAGATTCATTCGCTTGATAATCCAAATAAAAAGAAAGCATGTCGCCAATATATGCGACTGTATCGAGCATCAAAGCGCCGAAGGACGCCTCATTAAAATCTTTATACGTATTTGGATAATAGCGCTTTGCGTATTCGACTAAATCGCCTTTGATTGTCTCAAACTCGCGATTAGTGTAGTTTATTGGGATTATTTTTTTACCGGCCATGTCATTAAATAGTTTTTAAATAAGAAATGAGATGTCTAAAGTCTCAGACTTTTGTAATGGCTTAATAAGAAAAGAAAGTGTTACATTCAACATGTTTTCAACTTTTGTATTTCTAAGCACTTCAACATCAAGTATTTCTATAAAGGGCATATATGTTTCCACCTGTTCATTTATTTTCATAGCGAGTTCAACATTGATTTCGCCACTTTGTAGTTCAAAGAGATATCTTCTTAAGCCAACACCAAACTTTGGATCCCAGACGCGCTCGCCGGGAGAAGTCAAGGCTAAATTTTTTAAATTTTGAAGAATCATATCTTCATAAGTCGTATTTAGCAAAAAGCCAAATTTCTTATCTTTCTGCAAAGGAAGTTTTACTGATAAGCCCTCATTCATTTTTCATATATACTCCAGGGTATCTTATTTTATTAATTAGCGCGTCGAGGCCCAGGTTAACAATCAATGATGGCATCCCCCCACCAGTGGTCAAAGACATTAAAGCATTTGACAACGACTCTATACAGTAAATAGCTGACATTTGTGGTAATAGATGATAAGGAAAAATATATTCCATAAAAGTTCTCATTTCGTTTGTTTTAAGCAAATCTTCTTGAAGGCTTGGAAGCTCGGTCTCTAATTTTTTTCTAACCATTTTAACGCGGGCTTCGGCCTCCCAACTGATTTTTTGATGATTATCCCAGTGTTCATGGCCTGCCTTGAAGCCCTTATCTTTGAAAATAGTAAGATCGCCTATGTTATATTCTTTTTTAACTTCCGCTATTGGTATTAGAAATTTGGGCCAAATGCCGTATTCTTGTTTGTTATACACAAGATAAGCAGAATCGCCATAAGTTTTTTCAAATGCAGCTTTGATCTTGCTGTTCAGGGCACCGTCGTATTGAGCCGAAAATGCTGACTTGTGCGCACCAAAAAATTTTTCATCACAAAGCAACACCGCCCTCACACCATATTCAAACTTTTTGTATATATGATTGGGAAAACGATAAATATGTCTCGCCGCGCCAAGAGCCGCCTCTGATCCTTTAAGTTGGGAACCGGGAAGGCTCTGTATAAAGTCCATCCAAGCTTCTTCCCAATAATCTATATTAACATGGCCTCTGAGATTGTATGAATAAAACGCTGGCCACAAATTAAATACAGCCGGGCCAGACTCAGTATACTGGCCGGATGTTTCTTTTTCGATATTTTCTATTTTATGATATATCGACCCTTGATCTTTGCCAAATGAAGCGGGAGTTATTTTTATAAATCTTTGCCACAAAAGTTTATTGTTGTTAGCAGGAAAATTAATATTTGCTCCATACTCTTTTTCAAACGGATCCACGCCGAACGGCGCAAATTTACCCCACCTATTATTGATCGATTTTTCAAGATCTGTTAAATCTTTAGTAGGATTGAAATATGGTTGATGTATCAAGTTATTTTTCCTAAAGGCCTTGGTATGGCGCTTTTTATTTCCTTTCTTTTTAGCGTCATCAAGGGAAACCCAAGTCGTCATTCCCAATTCATTTTCATCAAACCAAGTTTCTTGCCAAGGTGTATTTTCTATATTAGAATCACCAAGCTTTTTAAGTTGTTCCAAAATTATTTTAATTGATGCGTCACACATCATCTCAAGAGCTTCTTTGCCAGTTACAAGCGCAGGATTGATTTTTCCGACATTGTTTGGGTCTATAACATCTTGATATTTTCCATATAATCTTTTTGCATCATCATAATATTCACCGAGCGTGCCTTCGTGATCTAATTTTCTTTCTACAATTTTCATAAAATAAGCCGTTAATAAATCTGGACTATTACTACTAAAATCTCTATCAATAAGAGTAGAGATACTTATATACACCTTGTCGGCAATCATAAACATAATCTTGCCAAGCATTGCGCCATACAAAATCGCATCGTCGTACTGTTGTGTTTTGTCTATTATCTTCATTTTCTATTTCTTCTCATAAATCTTCAGAACATCCTTTTTAATTTTTTCAACGGGTACCAAAGAATTTTCTTTAAGAAAAGCTTTATATTTTCGCAATTGTTTTTTTGACTTTGGGCTTTCCTTTTGTTGTTCGTAAAAGTCTTCTAAATAAAAATTACTCATTGTTTGTTCAAACATGGCTTCGGGAAAACTATTAGGCATTAAACCAAGCAATTGGTTCCTTATCTCGCCTCTAATTGTTGAAAAGCTGCTCTTAAAGCCGGCCATAGAGCCTTTATCGTTAACAACTACTCCTATTTTTTCCCAAAGTATTTTATTAAAAACTTCAGGCTGTTGGGCGCCCGAGGTGGTGTTTTTTTGTATTTGTATGGCCGCTGTGTTATATTTCTTTTTAATATAATCTCTTAGCTTTGAGTCTTTAACTACTGGTTTTAATGCATGCAAAATGCCGGGTATCAGTTGACCGTTGTGAATCAAAGGGGCTCTATCTTCAGGAAGAGGATCGCCGGGTGTCGATGTAAAATCTAAAAACATTGGAATATCCCAAAGAAATACTTGATAATACTCTCCTTTGTCATCAAATACTATTTCAACATCATCCCCCAGTGATATAAAATTAGACTTGGTTTGAAAAGCCCACGCCTTAGACTTCCCGGCCGTGTTGGCGGTGATGGCTCGAAACGAAATGTTAAAACTTTTAGTGGCATCAAATAATTTTTTATATTCTACTAGTGGCGGATCTCCAGAAAACCAGCCCGGGTCTAAATATTTTTCATAAAAGTTGTCGCTAGCAAAAAGATCTATAAGTGGATTTAGCGGAATATAATTGCCTTCAACCATTTTTTTAATATTTTTTATTGCTGATAATTTAGCGGCTGCAGCGTCTTTTTTATCTGATTTGGCCGCGGCAAATGCTTTGGCAGCCGAGTTCTCAAGTGTATCAAAAATTTTATCAGCCTTTTCTCCATTAATAAGATAGTTTACAGCCAAATTAAAATCTGAAATGGGCGAATATGATTTAAAGAAAAGACCCATTAAATATGCATTAATAGATTTTTCAACTCCACCGAAGACGCCATTAATAGATTTTTCTACTGCAGATTTTACTGCTTCGGGCTCATCAATAACTATTTGGTCTAAAATATCATCAAGAAAGTTTTCTTCCGCCATGAAATCCAAAGCTGCTTCAAGGGCGGCCAAATCTTTTACTTTGCTATTTTTAATAATTTTATTTATATCTTCGTCGCTTAAACCAAGTTTTTCTAATCTTTCTTTAAGATCTTCTAGTTCTTGAACACTTAAATCTTTGCACAGTTCGCGATTTGCTCTTGCTGCAGCGTCGGCGTCCTCTAGGTTTTTCAGAGCCTCTTTACAAACTATACTGAATTTTTCTGGAAAGGCTTCACCAAGCTTTTTAAAATATTTAGCTATAGAACTCTTGCTATATATGCCTGCTTTTTCAATGCCCCAGCCACCACTTTTATCTAATTTTCGTATTAACTTTTGTATGATTGTTGCAACATCAGTATTTTCATTATAATATTCACCATTCATTAGATGACAAAGTTCTCTCGGAGTTAGCCTTGCAGAAACTGATTTTAAAAATGCGGTCATACCTTCTGGCGTTAATGGGCTTGCAGCTTGTTTCCACTTTGGATCATTTGGATCTGCGTCGTCCGCTGGCAATTGCAAATCGCCCGGATTGCCATCGGGCTTTTTCTTGTCGTCATCATCAGATTTGCATGCGAGGTCGCGGAGATAACCGACAAGCTCTTGCATAATGAGTTTTAGCGATTCAAAAGCTATTCTCAAAATTGTTTCGATTATTGCTTTCTCAATAGCCGCCCAAGGATCGTCGCCCATAGATCTCTTCGCTTTATTTATATCAGTTTCAAATTCTTGTGGTGTTCCTGTGTGGGTATGTCTAGCGCCTTTTCTTTGGCCGATAAACGGAACATCATTTCCTGTTATTTTAATATACTTATTGTTAACAAATTCATTTTTTCGAAATTTGTCAATAGAATCACTTGCGCCGGCCATGGCCAAGCCAGTAGCTGCGATATTGCTGGCACACTTAATTAGCTGTTTTGAATCATACGCGGCTGCCGGGTCATCAATCCAATCTCCCACTTCTTCTATTATTTTCTTAATTGGCTTCTCAAAAAAAGTATTTTCATCTTCAATGGGAAAATCTATGCAGATAACAATTGTCTTAAGCTGGTCTACAGCCAGTTTAATCTCTTTTTTATACTCATTGTGTGCTGCAGGCTGGCATTTTTTACCCGGATATTTTTTTTCTAATTCGTCACACCATTTCTTGTGCTCTTTTTTCCACAACTCTTTGTCGCCATTGATAAGAGTGTCAGATAACATGGGTTCCTCGCCGGGAGGTTTTAAGAAGCCAAGTAAAACGCTTTCCACCATTGCTCTTAATTTTTTGGGATTTTTTCTAATCTGTCTAGCTACGTCTTTAACTGCCAAAGCCGTATCGAGGGCATCGTTTTTTTCCCTCAAACACTTGACTAAATCAGCCGCTATATCTGTAATATTAAATTTTCTACAAATTTGATCATAAATATCATCGATTGAGCTAACAACTTTTAAGGAATCGCCAACATTGGCTGCAACGCTTTTATCTGCAGAGGGCGCCGCCTTCGACAATTTTTTAGACATTTGCTGTCTCTTAAAATCATTTACAAATTCTCGCTGGCCAAGGGCCTTTGATTCGCTGTACAGAGTTTCCCATACTGATTTTCCCGCGCCTTGTATTTTTTCGCTAAGCGGTGTTTTTGGCTTATAAACAAACAGCTCTTTATAATCTGGGAACATTTGTTCCGTTAAAAACTTCTTATATCCCACTCGCATACCAGCGTTGTATTTATTAACGATTCCATTAAGATTAATAAGTGCGGCGCCCCACACAGGAAATACAAAATTCATTTGTGTGGTCATTGTATCATTTTGTGATAGTGCTGTAGTGGTCTGCTCTCTGATGTGAATAACTTTTGAAAGTATATAAGGGTTCTCGTCGGTCTTTTTAAATTTAAATTGAAGCTTGTCTTCTTTTTGAAACGTTATATTATAGGGCTCCTTGGCGAACATATTTTTAATAACTGCGTGTAAGCGCAGCAAATCCGGCAGCACCGGATCTTCAACATACTCTACAATTTCTTTTCCCTTCACCCATTCAGAAAAGAACTTATCACCTTCAATATAAATTTCTACGCCGGCGGGGCCTTCGTCTTCTATAACATCAACATATTCTTCTATAATTTTTTCAAGAATTTTTGCATTTTCTTCAAGCTCTATATGCGGCGCGAACACAACCTCATCAAAAGGGGGCTCGGCCAACTTAAAATGTTCTTCTGAAACACTTGGAAAGGCCTCAATATATTTTTTGGGGATCGCGAAAAAAACCAAAATCGTGTCTGTGGGTCGATCGCCGGTTGTGGACCAATCTGCTAAAGCAGAACTATCATTCCAGTATAAGCTATTCCCAGTGCTATCAAACTCAAACTGATCATTATTTCTTATACCCAATTTTCTTTCCCACTTTACATGGTTCTTTTGAGTCTTCGGCGCCTTCACGGGATCTAAGAGAAATTTAGCTTTTTCTTCTATAATTTTTGTTTTGTATTCATCCGTTATATTTTCATTATCAAGCAAATATATGCCTGCTTTTTTATGTTTTGATAAAATTTTGCTTAAGCAATAATTAAAACTACCTGCAACAAGAGGCTCAGATTTTATCAAACTATGACCTAGGGCCCGTGCCGTCGTGGTCGCAAGTTGAACGTCCGGGTTTCCACCAAATAAAGCTTTACTTAAATCAACTTGATTCTGAGGATCGTTAAATAAAGCCAAGGTGTGCGACTGGCCGGCGTTGGCCAAATCTTTTAGCTCGTGTCCCGTATTTACCGTATAATATGTATAAATTGTATTAGTTGGTTTCCAAAAAAATTCACCACCCTTGTCGGGCGAATCCCACCAGCCAAGCTTATCAACTGTTGAAACTGCTTTCAGGCCCTTTGGTGCAGACGTGCTTGGCTGCGCGGCGGCTTGGCCGTCGACTTTGCTCTCTTTGACTCCGACCAAAACCCAAAGCTCTTGGTACGCAGAATCCGCGGGTCCGACGCCGCCGACCGCGGGCACCTTGGCCGTGCCTTTAAATGGCACATGTGCGCGGAAAGCATACTTTAAAATATCGGCATTGGCGAGAGGCTCTTTTTTAAGATCTTTAAATAACGATTTTAATACTTCTTGCGCAAATCTATTTTTTAAATCTGGGGGGACATCATTAACACTTGAATATCCTTTGTTGGTCAAGTCGAACGATTTTGCGCGAAAATAAGCAATTCCGCCGGGGTGCTCTCTGATTCCGGGCGCCAAAGACACATCTTTCTCGCGACGTTCCGGGTGGTGCAACAAGATCGAATTCTCCAGCGCCTCGATGCGTTTGGTGACCTTGCCGGTCGAGTCGGGCTTGCCGGGCTCCTCCAGCCATGTGATATATTCACTCCACCATGCCGTGGCCTCGGCTTGTTTTTTCGCCGAAAGTTTGTTGAACTCTTCCCTCCGGAAGTTGTCTTTCGACGGCGGTGCATTTTTGGGCAGAAGGTCTTCCGGGCTGACGCCGTCGTACGCTGGCCAGGTTCCAGCCCAGTATCTCTTGTGCAGGCTGGGCCAATAAATCTTATACTTTTGATCACTCATTGTTTTTAATTGGTGTTATTATACTTGGAACAAATATAATTTTTGTCTCCGGGCATAAGCAAATAAGCAGCTTTCAATTCCGCGACTTTTGTAGAAGTTTTAGCTTGATTCATTTTTTCTTTGGCCCAGTCGAGCTTTTGGATCACATCCGAAACAAGTTGTTGAGGGCCGGGGGCTGTGCCGGGCGGCGGATGTACATGATCGCGAAAATTAGCGGAAAGACCATTAACAGTGTCGGCCACATCATCAATATATTTTTTAACTTCGGTTATTAGATCAAATATATCTCCTAAGCACTTCTTTAAGTTCTCTCCCTTTACTAAAGATTGTAGACCTCTGTTGGTATTGCCAGCTATTAAATCAATGCCTTCGAAAGCATATCTTTCTTTTCCTTTGGAGTTTTTCTTATCAGAGTGCGTAACAAGTTTGATCCCCTCTCTTCCCATAATTCGCACTGCGTCGGCTTTTATTGCCACCGTGGAAACGGCGGTCGAAGAAGATTTGCCAATATACCCTCTTGTTAGTCCAAAATATTTATCTGGATCTGCTTTTTGACTTATGTAAATTCTTGCAGCGTCCGTCATCATATCAACATTAACGCCACCTCCCTTAATTGCTTCTTTCTTTTCCTTCTTCGTCATGGCTGCGGCGCGGCCGACGACGAGATCAATTGCGGCGCTGTTGGAGCGATCGTGATCGTTGACGGCGGCGCGGCCGCCGTATCCAGATTGCTCAACACTTTCTCTGTCTTTTCCTAAAACAATGTGCGCAGTGTCGTTTTTATTGCGAAGAACATTTTCGGCGCTGGTAAATAAAAAATGCGGAGGGGTGGCCACCACTCTTTGGCCGAACACACCTGTATGGCCGGCTTCAACAAGTTCTTTGTTTTGTTCTTCTGTTCTAAACTCGTCAGTCATATTTTAATTTCCTATTATTCATTAGTTTAAAGTGGCGGCAGGCCATGTTCCCACCCTTGCGCTTCTTTCAATATATTGTTAAACCACTTCCAAGCATCTTTGTGCATTTCCCAATGCCAAAACTCGCCGGGAAGCTGTTTTAATCCAAATCTGTAGCCGTTGAATTTAAGCCACTTATAAGCTGGGTACTGAGACCATCCATGGTCACCCGGGCATTTTCTTACCTCCTTGCCGGCCGCATTTGTATAAACTTTTTTGTTGGCCACTTTGCACCAATTATGAAATTTTTTGTTACCTGAACCCGGGCCCAAATAAAAATCAATTGCTCTTCCTGAGTAGTGTGCCGTCCCGGTGCCGCCTTGCGAGACCGGTCGGGCGACGGCAGTGGCGGCCTTCGCGGCTCCGTGCTCGCGGACGGCCTTGGCCCACTTCTTCTCGGCATTCGCAACAGTACGGAGACCCGAAGATCCGCCAAGTGGGCGCAGAACGCGGCCGGTGGGGTTAAGAGTTGAATGCCATATCTGTTTTTTGCCATGGGGGACGTAATCGCCCTGCGTGGCCGACATGAACGCCGATGATACAAGCGCTTGCCAAACTTGTCCGAATACTGGCTCTAAAAAGGCGGATCCACCTTGTGAGTTAGGCACTTCAACAACGTACAGCGGCATACTTTTATCCGCGATCCGCTTGACGGCAGTTAATGGCGGTGGGCCCCAAGCCGAGTCTCCATGAAAATCGCCTTTGGTGCCGGGGGTCCACTGGGGGATGAACGCTTGGGCGGCGCGGTTTTTGGTCCACTCTTTTTGTGTTTGCGCAATAAGAAGCTGGTCGGGATCCATAGTGATCACTTCTGGGAACCCCTCGTTGGCATCCCCCAAGCGGCCAAGTTCACCCGTAGAAAGAGCGCGCATTGCAGAGATATCAGTACAATCTGTATTTGCTTTTACAGTCGGTACCGAAAGGTGAGAAACCAAGGTGGCGTTTTTTCTAGAAAACTGATCAAACTGCACAGTTATCATGTCCCAATATTGTGGTATTGAGACGCCCTCTACTTCTGGCACTATCACAAAAGAGCCGGCAAATGTATGTAAATCGGCAGCCGCCATTTTTGCAGCTACGCCGGCTTTGGCGCACGGGTCGGGCAAAGAAGCATCAAGAAAACCAGTGGCCTCGTCTTCCAACCTATATGTAATTCTCATGTAAGCCATATTTTGTCTTGTTGCGCGGCCATGAAGTTCATTTTGTGTTGCTTGAGTTGTGCCGGGAAGGACCGGCGGGTTCTTGCTCGCGTTTGTTAATCTTTCCACTTTTAAAACTCGCGCTTTATATGGGCCTCGATAATGCTCTAAGTGATCATAACTACCAGCTTTTTCTTTTAACTTTTGTATCGCCGCGGTTGGATCTGTAATGCCGGCAAGATTAGGAAGTTGGAATAATCGATCAAGAGGTGCTTCTTTATAGGCCACTATCCCGTCTCCCGAATTATATCAAATATGTTGTCGCGATCTTCTTTTGTAAGCTCGGTTACAGATTTTTGTCTCTTTTCTAGAATAGTAATGACCTTAACCAATTGTTCGTTTGATCTCTGCAGCGTTTCTACGTATTTGGCAGCAGAGTTCGCGACTTGTGCATGATCAACAAGGCCGTTCTTTAGTTCTTGCTTTAAATCTTTTAAAAGATTTTCTGTTTCTTTTCTGTCGCTTCTTATGTTTTTTAAAGCTTCTTCTAACAAAGTTTCATTCTTTTTTGCCATTACAGCTTTCCCTCATTCCAATCCCGGCGCAAATCTCTATATTTTATTCTTATCTTCTGCAATCCGGCAGTTATCTGTTTTGAATTCAAACCAGAAATTTCTCTAATATATAAGTAAATAGCTTTTTTATTAAAAATTTCAATCTTATCTTTGTTATCTAACAATACTCTAATCGCAGAGAGGAGCTTCTGCTCCTGTTCTTTTAAATCTTCATTAGACCAATTATTAACAGCATCATTTAAAATTTTCCAAAACTCTCTGTTGGCGCGATCTTCTATATATGTATTTTTTGTTATTAAATTTTGATCAACTATCCTTAAATCGTCTAAATAAACCTCGGCCCTAAGACGTTTTGAGTTTTTCTTTACTTTGTGAATAAACCAGTTCTTGGTTATAACACTAAAATAAGAAAAGGCCTTAT
>Ga0080013_1003385_pt1 | contig 16893 bp, 29 predicted proteins | sample ETNvirenome_6_85_FD_69236 | JGI IMG/M metagenome (GOLD analysis project Ga0080013, IMG submission 69236) | Marine viral communities from the Pacific Ocean - ETNP_6_85 (SPADES assembly) (version 2) | ecosystem: Environmental > Aquatic > Marine > Oceanic | place: Pacific Ocean | collected 2013-06-19 | reverse complement strand
AACAAATAAATAAATTATATTAAATTTAAATTTTAAATGAAAGTAAAATTAGAGTACATTTGGTTGGACGGGACAACACCAGAACCCAACTTACGAAGTAAAACTAAAATTTGGGAATATGACCCCTTACAAAAGCCTGCCATTCAATCCAAACGTACTATTGCAGATAATGGCAGAATAATTCCTACTCCAAGTGAACTACCTGAATGGAGTTTTGATGGAAGTTCCACATTACAAGCAGAAGGTAAAGATTCTGATTGTATATTGATACCCATCCGAGTAATTATGGACCCTCAAAGATTAGATGCTTTTTTAGTGATGTGTGAAGTTTATAATCCTAATGGAACCCCCCATCCCTCTAATACTAGAAATGGTATAGAAGAAGATGACCAATATTGGTTTGGATTAGAACAAGAGTATATTTTAACTACCAAAGGGAAACCTTTAGGTTTTCCAACTGACGGGTATCCAGCACCTCAAGGTGAGTATTATTGTGGGGTAGGAACAAATAATATAGTAGGAAGAGATATAGTAGAAGAACATTTACAGGTATGTTTAGAAGCAGGACTTAATGTTACGGGTATTAATGCGGAAGTAATGATAGGGCAATGGGAATATCAACTTTTTGCCGAAGGGGCAAAAAAAGCTGCAGATGATTTATGGTTATCTCGTTTTTTATTATATAGAATAAGTGAACGATATGAAGTAAAAATAGACCTAACCCCAAAACTTATAGAGGGGGACTGGAACGGTTCTGGATTACATGTAAATTTTTCTAGTGATTTAATGAGAGAGGCGGGAGGTAAAGACCTTTTCCAATCTATATGTGAAGAATTTGGGGAGAATCATGATACTCATATTGCCGTCTATGGTTCAGGTAATGATAAAAGATTAACTGGTGAACATGAAACTCAGCACATTGATAAATTTACTTATGGAATTTCGGATAGAGGTGCAAGTATTAGGGTTCCTATTTCTACTATTAAGAATGGTTGGAAAGGATATTTAGAAGATAGAAGGCCAGCAAGTAATGCAGACCCTTATCTTCTTATGGCTAGAGTATTTACTACATTAAATAATGTAGAAAAGAAATTTAGAACTATAGAAGTATGAGTATAAAAAAAATTATTTTATTTTCTCATGATGGGTGTAAAGAATGTAAGGAGTTAAAAGAAGAACTTCATAAAGAAGAAATTCCATATAGAGTAATCAATGTATTAGAACAGAGGAACATATGGGAATTAATTCAACAAGAAGAAGATAATATTAAATTTACTCCGACCTTATGTATAGAATCACCTAAAGAAGGACTCAGAGAATTTTTAGCTGCTGGAAGAGATTTTAATAATACTCCCGAAGGGATTACAAAACTTAAAAATCTATTATAATATTTATATAACATGAAAACATTACTTATATATTCCGAGAACGGTTGTCCGTGGTGTACCAAAATGAAAGAAGAACTCACTAAATTGGGTATTAGACATATTGTCAGGGATATCGAACGATATGAGAAAGAGTGGGAAAAGATTAGTGAAGAAGCAAAAACTGAATACATCCCTACGGTGTGTATTGTAGACCATACCGAGAAGACCAAAACATATTTGGTTCCCGACACTGACTTTGATGAAATAGAAGAAGCCGTAGAAAAAGTGAAAATATTAATGTCCTGATGGGGTTAGATATTTTTTATACGGATAAGTTAGAGAAGGTACCCGAGGAGGATGTCCCTTCTGGAGTACGAGGGTATACCGATGATTATTATAAGTGGGAGGAAAAATCTCCACATTCTCTGTGGTGGACATATAACCAACAGTGGTGGCCTCATCATAGTGATGGTTTAGAGGAGGAGAGTTGGTATTATGATAAGGGAGAAAATAAAGATGGTTTCCGAGCTGGCTCTTATGGTGGATATAACGAGTGGCGCAATGATTTGGCTATGACCATGGGTTGGTTAAGTGGAGTAGAAGGAGCGTGGGAAGAAGGTGAACAATACGGTCCCCCATTCATGGAACTAATTAATTTTCCTGACAATGAAGGTTATATTGGTCCGGTAGTGAGTGAAAAACTTTATCAGGACTTTGTAAAGTATGAAGACCAAGTGATGGATAAAATAGACCAGTGGTTTTTAAAAATAGACCCTGACAAAGAATACGACGTAGAGGATTTAAAGTGGTTCGAGTCAAAATACCAAAAGTGGAAAGAGGCATTTAACCAAGCACGTAAAGGGGGCCTCGTAAGCTTTCAGTAATGAACTATATAGATTTAAATCTCTCCAACATTTTAAGAGTAAAGAACAAGCTTTTGTGACATTAAGTCAACAATTAAAGAAGAAGTAGCTCTTGTTTCTTTAATTTTTTTTACATACATTTTAATAAAATTAATAACAATGAATAAAGGAAGAACTTTATTAGGGGTAGTACATTACCCTATGAGTGTGATGGAAATTTATCTAAGTTTCGACACTCATACCATTTATGAGGTAAATTCTCAGCCTAATTATGTAGGGAAACCCCATCACATTTGGAAAGAATATGCTTATCCTTTAAATGAATATATTGAGAAACGAAATATAGTCTCTACCATCAGTAAAAAAATAGAAGCTATACAAAAAGCTCGTACATTAATAACCAGTAACGGACACGAATACGTTTTATGAAGACTATAATTTGTGATATAGACGGAACTCTAGTTTTCTACAAAACCAATACCCACGGCATTGTTACGGCCAGTCATGATGTGTTACCGGGAGTAATAGATAAACTTAATAGATGGGAGATGATGGGATGTAGAATTATTCTAATTACAGGGAGAAGAGAAAATCTTCGTGAGACAACCCAAAGGGAACTTACACGTCTAGGTATTCCATTTGATGTTTTACTTATGGGGTATGCGGACACAGGAAGAGTTCTTATTAATGATGAAGCAACTAAAACAAAAGCACACGCAGTCTCCTTACCGAGAAATGAAGGATTTGAGGAATTTAACTGGGAAAGTGTCGGATTAATAAATTAAGTAAAAATAAAAAAAAGTTGGTCTAGGGTGTTGACATCCCCACTTTTTTCCGTATACTTGAAGAACGTTTTAAAAATTAAAAGAATTTAAAAATATTATTACCTATGAATTTAGTTGAAGCCATACAAACCCAAGATACTCTAACCGAGAACGGAATGACCACCAATTCTACTACATTGAATGAATGTGTTAATCTGTTTTTCCAAGTTGGAGCATTACGAGGACAGGATAAACAAAGATTAATTTCTAAGTTTTCCAAGGCTTTCACTGAAGATAGTCTTACCGCTATGAAAATTCTCTTTTGGGCACGTGATGTCCGTGGAGGTGCTGGGGAAAGACAAATCTTTAGGGATATCATTACATGGTTAGCAGAAATACATCCTACCACCCTGAAAAAAAATGTTCACCTAATTAGTGAATACGGGAGATGGGATGATATTCTGACACTAGCGAAGTCTACAACCTGTTGGGAAGTAGCTTTAGAATGCGTACGTCTCGCTCTTCTTAACGAAGATGGGTTATGTGCAAAATGGATGCCACGTAAAGGTGTAAAAGCTAATATCATTCGTAAGTACTTGGGTGTTACACCTAAACAATATCGAAAGTTATTGGTTAGATTAACTAATGTGGTGGAAACCCCTATGTGTTCTAAGGATTGGGCTAGTATCGATTATTCGAAACTTCCCTCCTTGGCCTCATCTAGGTACCAACGAGCATTCTTAAAGAATGATACCAAAAGGTATGAGGAATTCAAACTAGCTCTTGAGAACGGAGAAACTACAGTTAACGCTGGAGCTCTCTATCCTTATGATGTGGTTAAATCTCTTCAGTTCAATGGTGATAATACTGTGTCACAAGCACAGTGGGAGTCTCTTCCTAATTATATGGAAGATTCAACCGACCGTATACTACCTATAGTAGACGTATCAGGGTCCATGGGATGTAGTGCGGGGAACAACCCCAATCTTACTTGTATGGATGTAGCAGTCTCTTTAGGACTCTATATTTCTGAAAGAAATGAGGGTGTATTTAAAGATACATTCCTTACTTTCTCCAGTAATCCTAGTCTACAGGTATTAAACGGACCTTTAGTCGACAGGTTAAGTCAACTCAAAAGTGCAGATTGGGCAATGAGTACTGACCTTCAACAGGCCTTTAAACTTATTCTCAACCAAGCAGTTAAACATGACGTTCCTCTGGAGGAAATGCCTACCAAACTTCTCATCCTTTCGGATATGGAGTTTGACGAAGCAACTTCTTCTCACTGGGACCCTGTTTCTGACTGGAATCCAACTGCACAACAAATGATTAAGGGAATGTATGAGAAAGCTGGGTACGAAATGCCCGATATCGTTTACTGGAATATCCAGAGTAGGAACGATAATTGTCCAACTCGTTTTGACGAGACTGGAACGGCACTTGTATCAGGTTTCTCACCTTCAATCATGAGGAGCATTTTAAGTTGTAAGAATATTACACCTTATGAAGTAATGATGGAGACTATCGACTCACCTCGATATGAAGCCATCACAATATAATTAAGTAACCAAGGAATCGTTACGGCAATCTTTATCTAAAAGAGGAGAGGTGAAGCACTGAGTTAAAACACCTTTATGAACAACTAACATTGAATAACTCCTAGTAGAAGAACTAGTAAAAAACTTCTTAGGTTTCCAAGTCCTAAGGAAAAAAAAACATTGGAACCTTGATTCTGATACTTATTATATTGAAAGAAAATGGAAGGCTACAGCAACCTTTATACAAACAATCAAATGTAAAACGACCCCCTTCCTGTCTTAAACCCCTAACTTCGGTTAGGGGTTTTTTTATTCCCTAAAGTTTCGTATAATTGGTATTATGCATCTCAAAATCCTCAACCCCTATAAAAATCACACTCATCAGGGTCGTGAATATGACACTGCTCACTACGATACATTTCAACGTAATGAAATCCTTTTTAATTATGTTATTAATAAACTTTATCAACTGAAGGATAAAGAAAAGTCAGAAGATGTAATTATATGTGACACCTATCATCCAGTCCACCAGACTTATTTATACCAAGCAGGTATGAATCATTTATTACAAATGAAAAATCTTTGGGGAATAGACGATAGAAAGAATACTATACTCCGAAGTATATGGGAAAATGTTTGTAGATGTGAGAGTAATAACGAATGGAAAATTCCTTACATCAAATCTGTAGGGAAACATAAGCACCTCAAAAAAGTTCTAAATAAAAACAATGACTAATATTCTATTACCCATAGGAAAAGCCCACCAAAGAAAGATTAGGGAGCAGAAAGAATTAGAGGGGGAAATCCCACCCATTAATAGAGATATCTCTAACGCTATAGTTAAACCTATAGATAGAAAATTAGCCACTCAGATAGTGGAAGAATATGAATGGTTAGGATGTATGCCTGCTATTTCTCTTTATTTCTTTGGGATTTTTTATGATAATGTATGTGCAGGAGTTACGGTTTTCTCCAGAGATTATATAGAAAATCTAGGAAAATGGGACAAGTATCATTACACCAATAGAATCCTTCTGTTAAGTCGTGGTGTGTGTGTACATTGGGCTCACCCTCATAGTGCGAGCAAACTTATAATGGAAAGTATTAAACAATTACCTAAAAAGTATGATGTTATTACAGCTACGATTGACCCAGCGGCGGGAGAAATTGGAACCATTTATCAATCATGTAATTTTATATACATTGGAAGTATGAGAGAATCCAATCCTAAGATAAAGAGTAGACCTAAGGACCGATTCGGCGTAAAAATTAATGGAAAAATTTATGGTCCACGTGCCATGAGAAGTAAATTAGGAACCCAGAAAAAAGAAGATATATTAAAAGCTTTTCCTGATGCGGAGTTCGTACCACAATATAATAAACATAGATATTTTTATTTTAGAGGTAGTAAAACAAATAAGAAGTATCTTAAGAAACAACTGAGCCATTTAATTAAACCTTACCCCAAAAGAGTGGAAAAATAGTTTGGTAATTTAAATATTTTTGATTATCTTTGTACTATGACAAACAGAGAACTAAATAAAAAATTAAAAGCACGAGTCCTTAAACCTAAAGATAGAGAAGAAAATTTTATTAGGAATACAGAAGTGAGAGTAATGAGAGTAACCCCACCAAGTAGAGAACGAGCATGGGGGATGAAGGAGTATGATGTAGTCATTAGGGTTAAATCAGAAGTCCAATCTAAGGATGGGGTTTGGTTAGACCTCGATGACTATGGACCACGTGCCATTCGTAATTTTCTCCGTAGAGGAAATGTGGGTATTCAACACGAAGTAGAATCATGGATAAAATTATGGGGTGTGAATGGAAGGAAAAATATAAACTTAAAAACTATTTATTTAGTACCACGTAATGGAAAAGTCTAATACAACCATACAAAAAGCATTCTCTTTCCTGAAAGAGAAGGGAATCAACGGTCTATCTTATTTTAAATTATTGGGAATCACCAATAATATCCAAATTAAAAGTATCTTAAAAAAAGCTGAATCGGAAGGAATCATAACCCTTCCTATTTCTTTAGTGGAGAATACATGGTTATCTCCCAGTACTAGTCGTGGATGGGGTAATGGGTATGTATTTCTCGATGAGACTCATCGTTTATATGGGGTACCTTATGATGATATACATTTGACTGATGTGGGTACAGTACCGGGTGGTATTACTTACAGTGAATGGTCTAATAATTTAGGAGAAACTCAATGGGATTTAAAAGGTGGTAAATATTGGGTGTTAGGATTTGATACGGCTCATTCCTTTAATAATGAGAGTCACAATAAAGACTGGGTCTACAACCACACCCTCAACCTCCTTATAGATTTATACACTAACTTAAACTGATTACTAAATCAGAGATTTTATCCCACATGGGAGAAGGAAGATGAGTTTTAGTAAAATAACCCCAGGCACTATGTTCTTGGTCAATAATAGGTGTCACTTCTGTGGGTAAGATTTTATGGTAAATAAACATATTACCAGTTGACCCATTTCTCTTTCCCACATCTCGTGCAATAGTTGCTAAAGTACAATCTTTAATTTTAATCTGAGTCTCCTCTTCTAATTCACGAATCGCCGCTTCTTTGGTACGTTCACCCGGGTCTACATGACCTGAGGGTATAGACCAGATATTGGGGTATTTCCCTGCAGTGGGAGCTCGTTTACATAGAAGAAATTTTTTTCCTACCTGAATAAGAACACCAGCATACTCTTTTTCATCCAGTTCTGTCATTTCTTTAATTAATTCTAACATTCTCATATTATAAGATAATTTTCCTATTTTGTAAAAGGTTTTATCTGGGGTACTTTTTTTATTAATAAATATTTCTTATATTCTCATATGGAAGAAATAGCATACATATTATCAACAATTCTTTTATTAGCTGGAGTGGTCGGTTCCATTATTCCTATATTACCAGGTCCCATTCTCACTTATCTAGGTGCCTTAGTATTATATTGGTTTACTGATTTACCTTTTTCTTCTACAGATATTTGGATTATGGGTGGTGTGACATTAGTGGTATTTGTCGGCGATTATTTATTACAAGTATTAGGTGTAAAGAAATTAGGTGGGGGAAAAATGGCAGTAAGAGGTACTATTGTAGGAACATTGATTGGTATGTTTTTTACCCCTATCGGAATTTTAGTGGGAGCATTCCTTGGAGCATTCTTAGGTGCACGCACCGAAACTGATGACGAGGGGAAGGCATTGAAAATTGCACTGGGTTCTATGGTAGGATTTTTACTAGGGACGGTCCTCAAACTTACTTTTGCCCTTTATATGATTTATTATTTGATTGATTTAATCTATTAAGATGAACATTTTTTATTTAGATGATGACCCAAAAGTCTGTGCTACATATCATTGTGATAAACATGTAGTAAAAATGATATTAGAAAGTGCACAGTTACTCTCCACTGCTCACTGGGAAACAGGAGGGAAGGGTCCATATAGGGCTACTTACAAATATCATCCATGTGCAGTCTGGGCACGACAAAGTTTAGAAAATTACGAATGGTTATGTATCCTCGGATTATCACTATGTAAAGAATATAGGTTTCGTTATGACAAAACACATAAAACCGAAGATAAACTGTTATGGTTGTGGGAAAACCCACCAACTTTACCCCTAAAACAACGGACCCCTTTACCCTCAGTAATGCCTGAAGTCTTTATATGTAAAGAGAGTCTTACCTCCTACCACAAATATTATAAATTTGGGAAGAAACATTTACATGAATGGACTCGTCGAGATACCCCTAAATTTTTAGAAGAAATTACTTGGGAAGTCCAGTAATTTTATTATCTTTGTATTATGAATAACCAACACCCCAAATATCATAGAGTAGTGGAAAGACTGATAGGAAAAGGAACTATCTTAGACTGGAGAGAAGATATGGAGTCATCCAATTACAAGGATAATAAAGCAACCTTGAGAGTTACATCATTCAAACTTAATAGCTGGGGTTCTATCTACATTAACCTGAGTGTGGTGGGGGAAGGAAGATACTATGATAGAAGTCTCCAAGAACACTTCAAAAGTATTTACGATACTACATATGAACAAACTAAGAAAAGAAACCAATTTAAATGGACCATCGCACGTAGATGTGTCCATCAGGAACTCAAATTATTGGGGGTTCCACTCCATACAATTTTTGTCAAAAGATTAACATTTTTACCCCCAAAAAAGTGATAATTATCTTTTGTTATGTGGAGAGAAGACAAGGAGCCAGAAGAATGTGTTTTAAAATAAATGTAAATTAAGTTTGTAGTTTCAATTATTTTTACTTATCTTTGTATTATACAATAACACTTAAAAATAGATAATCATGACTGACCAACAAACCATACAAAAATTGACTTCCTACGAAGGACCTAACGGATTTGTTAATTCTGTTAAAGCAGGTTACACTAAATGGGGAAGTTTAACTCCTAGACAAATGGATGCCATTAAGAAATTCTTCACCCCAAAGAAAAAAGATGTCTTCAAACCTATCACTGTTAATATAGATGTGGTGTTAAAAAGATATGTGGCACGTGGAATCTCTGAAGAGTATGGGTTGGAAAAGATTACCCCTATTACTGTTACTATCCACCAAGTGGTGGGACTGACTCAAAGAGCAGTCAAAGTAAAAGGCAAGATGACATTCACTGATGTGGGATGTTGTAGGTGTTGTGGTAAAGACCTAACTGATTGGGTTTCCAAAGCCAGTGGAATTGGTCCCGTATGTGCAAAATACATGGGAATCAAAAGACCAACTACTCAAGCAGACATCGCAGAGTTCAACAAACACCTTAAAGAAAAGATTGATGAAATTGGGGAACTAGAGTTTTGGGTACCTAAATCTCACATCAAAAACGCATTCGGTAAGTTCAAATATATTCTCGAATGTTAATCACCATTTCCTTGGTAGGAGAAACCGAAGAAGAAATTTTTGAATATCTAGGATGGAACTATAAAACCCTACAAGAGAGAAAATAAAAATTTAAATTAATTTTGTAAAACTAGAAAAAATACTTATATTTGTATTATGAGATATAGAATAGCATATATAAACAATGACGGAAAGTTACAATCACGAGAGTTTGCAACTGAACAAGAAATGGATAATTTTATCTTAGGTATCCTAGATTCTGTGAAAAGAATTCGGTGTAGAGATAAAGAAACCAATAAGGTATGGAATATTTAATATGGTAAAAAGTGTATTAATAATTCTGTTACTTGTTTTAGTAGGGTGTAAGAAAGAAGACTCCTTAGGATTTAGAATCTTTACTATCAAAGAAGGGAGACATAAGTCTGTTAATAGGTACTCTACCACTAAAAACAAGTATACCACATTTCAAGCAACATTTGACTCTTCGGTGATTTACACCACCACTAATCCTGATAACCAATTAGATATAAATAAGTTATACGGGGTGAGTGATTGTGGATGTTCACATACTTTTTCCTCCATGAGATTTGGGTGGAGATGGTATAATAATGAGATAGAAATTTTTTGGTTTCGTCACAATAAGGGCTCGTTTGATTATGGTAAAATAACTGAAGTGGAGATTAACACCGAGAATACCTATAGTATTAGTAAGGTAGAAGACCAATACATTATGTGTGTTAATGATAGTTGTGTGACAGTTATTCGGCCCTGTAGTGAAGAATATAGAAGTTATTATCTCTACCCTTATTTTGGTGGGACCGAAAGGGCTCCTCACGATATTACAATTAAAATTAAAAAATTATAAAATGGGAAGTATACAACAAGAATATGGAGATAATACTCTTACTATAGAATATACATATGACTATGACCCCGGAGTACGATATCATCCTGATGGGAGTGGGACACCCCCTTACACCGAAATAGAAATAGAGAGAGTGTTAATCTGTAACACTGGAAAAGACGTAGATATTACCGATTTTATTTTTGAATGTTGTGATAGCGTTATTCCTTTGTGGGAAGAAGATATCTGTGAACACGAAAGAGAAAGGGAGTACGACGAATAAGTGGTATGGTTATTGTAATATTCCTAATAGAATGAAAAAACTATTAGGAATTCTTTTTGCATGCCTTACATTAACCACCTACTCCCAAGAGTATGACGACCTTTATTATACGGTTTACGATGACACCACGAGTGTTTCGAGTGATACTTTAGTAGAGGAAAACACTACTTACGTGACTTATAATTACTACACCGACTATCCCAGTTATACCTCCCGAATGAAAAGATTTCATTCCGACTTCTGGTACGTGTCTTACTGGTCTTTCAATAATATATTTTGGTATTCCTTTTATTATCCTTACAATTGGTACAATTATTCGTGGTACAATCCTTATAACTACTACTCTGGATATTATGGGGGGAATTATTATAGTTGGTATCCTTATCATCACCATAATAATCACTGGTATAATAACCATTCTTATGCTTCTAACACTTATTACGGTCCTCATTATAGAAAAGCTACAGGTAATAAAAATATTAAAACAGTTAAAACTGTTTCTAAGATTAAACCTAAACCAGTTATTAAGAGAGAAGTGAGAAGTGTAAATAAACCCACTAAAACCCAAACTACTTATACCAGTAGGTCTAAGTCTCAGAATTCTAGTAATAAAGTAAGAGCCTATAATGGGGTTAACACTAGGACGTATAATAAATCTCCCAAACCCATCACCCCTAGACGTAACTATACTTCACGACCTACCGTTACTAAACCCCAAACTTATAAGAGACCCACACAGTCTTTTACCCCCAGGAATAATTCTATTTCCCCCCGCACCTCTTCTTCCCCAACCAAACACTATAGTCGCCCACGACCACGATAGTTTTTTAATTTAACTCTTGTCTTACTTTATAATTTTTGTTATTTTTTATTATGACAAAAAAAGATAGACAGTATAGGGATTCTTACAGTATGGGGTTTTTTGGTTTCATCGGTATTTTTATTATTTTTCTATTAGTTGTTGGTACCCGTGAAGTTTCTCCCGAAGAAGAAGAGACTTTTCCTATTATATCCCACGAAGAGTTAGTGTTTCCCTATCAAACAGGTGATACCGTTTCAGATTTGGAAAGATTAAAATTTTTAGATAGCCTTTTATTGGAAGATGTAAAAGAAACTTACGGTTTTCAGGCCTTACAAGAATATTTTGAAAAACATGATTCTATTGTGACGATGGGAACCGAATATCATTACCAGTACATAAATAAAAATAAATGAATATAGATTATAAAGAATTTGAGAAATATGCTACAGGGCATTTAGGACTATCTTCTAGTAGATTATGGGATTATGAGAATAGTATGACCCCTTATATCTTAGAGGAAAGACAATTAAGAGTTACCCAAATGGATATTTTTTCTAGATTAATGATGGATAGGATTATTTGGATAGCGGGTCCCATCAGAGAAATCACCGCACAGGTACTACAAGCACAATTAATGTTTTTAGATAATCAAGAAGAAAGAGACATCATCCTCCATATTGATTCTCCCGGCGGTTCAGTTAAAGCAGGTCTAGGGATTGTAGATGTTATGGAATACATTAAATGTGATATTAGAACAGTTAATACGGGTATGGCAGCATCTATGGCATCGGTTCTTCTAGCTGCGGGAACAAAGGGTAAACGAAATTCTTTAAGATACAGTAAAACTATGTTACACCAATCCAGTGGTGGGGCTGTGGGTAATATTGAAGATGCACGTATTACAATGGAAGAGTGGGAGAAAACTAATAAAATTCTTTTTGAACTCTTGGGAAGATATTGTGGAAAAACACCTAAAAGAATAGTAAAAGATGCACAAAGAGATTTATGGTTAGACGCAACCGAGGCATTAGATTATGGAGTAATTGATGAAATCATAGAAAAAAGAAAATGAAAAACTTACTAAAATTTTTATTAATTGGAGGAAGTATTATATGTGTCTTCTCTATAATATTGGGGTCCTGTTCCACCACTAAAAGAACCAACCCTTGTAAAGAATGCCCTCAATACACAGAAATTCCTAATGATATGACATATATTCCTGTACCTCTAACAACTAATACATTTATAAACCTTAATAAAATATAAAAATGCAAGAACTATACTGGGGAAAAAAGAAAAATAAAGTAATTGAATTAGATTCTAGTTCAGAAAATAATCAAACCATTACTGTGGATAATCATATCTATTTTTATTCAGAAGTAGAAAGGTCTAAAATGTTAGAGTTAAATAAAGCTATTCGTGAATTAGATACTAAATTACAAAAAGACGCTTTATCCATTTCTATTCCCCTACCCAAAATTTATTTACATATTAATTCTTATGGGGGGAGTATTTTTGCGGGTCTCTCTACATTAGATACTATCCGAAATACAAAATGTGATGTGATTACCATTATTGAAGGATGTGCAGCAAGTGCAGGGACCATGATAAGCATTGTAGGTAAAAAAAGATGGATGCAAAAACATTCCTATATGTTAATCCACCAACTCAGTTCATCTACTTGGGGGAAATATTCAGAATTAGTAGACGATATGGAAAATAATAATAAATTAATGGAAATGATTAAAACTTTATATTCGGAACACACTACGGTACCTCCTTCTAGATTAGAAGAAATATTGAAACATGATTTATGGTGGGATGCCCAGAAATGTTTGGAATATGGTTTAGTTGATAAAATTTTAGATTAATATTAAAGAATGGGAAAACCTAGTTTAATAGACAAATATTTAGAAAAGTTAGATACAGTTGCAGGAATTATTGGTTCATTAACTAATTTAGGAAAAATAAGTACTTACATCAATAATAATAAAGGGAAATGTATCTTAATATATATGGGGTTAGTTACCTTAACAATAATGTATAGTGTATGGGATTTAGGCCATTGTGTAAGTTGTGAAATTTTAACTGAACAAGATGTGGAACCTTATACTAATAGTTCCCAAGAACTAATTAATTTTTATCAAACTCAGGTATATGTCCCTTATGATAATTTATCTACTTATTTAAAAGATTTAATATTTCCTTTATCCCTAGGACTAATACAATCATTAGTATTAATTTCTTTACTTTATTTGGGGTATAAATTATCTATTATTTTAATGAAAAATATACAAAAAGCCATTATGAAACGTGCATATAGTAAATACAATAGGAAAGCAAATGATAACGAAAATAAAAACTGATAAAGGAGATATGTCTCTTGCATTTTATGACACTGATGCTCCCGAGACGGTAAAAAATTTTAAAAAATTAGTAGAAGATAAATTTTATAGTGATATGATATTTCATAGGATTATACCACAGTTCGTCGTACAAGGGGGATGCCCTAACAACAATGGAAGTGGTGGACCTGGCTATAGTATTGATTGTGAATTAGAAGGAGAGAACCAATATCATGATAGAGGGGTACTCTCCATGGCCCATTCAGGAAGAAATACTGGAGGGTCTCAATTTTTTATATGTTACAATAGACATCATACAAAACATTTAGATAAAAACCATACGTGTTTTGGCAAAGTAGTAGAGGGACTAGAGATTATAGATAAACTTAAACAAGGAGATAAATTCTCCATCATAACCGAATAATTATGGAAGACCAACACAAAATTATAATGTATTCAATGCCGAGTTGTGGGTATTGTAAAAAAATGAAAGACGAACTAGATAAAGAATCTATTCAATATGAAGAGAGAGCGGCGGCAGACTACGAAAGTGAATGGGGAGAAGTTAAGGCACTAACCAAGAGTGCAGTTTTTCCTACCTTTGTTGTTGGGGATAATTATATTCTTCCTAACAGAGATTTCCAATCACCAGAAGAGGGAATCCACCAATTAAGATATTACCAGTCTTTACCACCACGTACACAAACTATATATGATGTAATAGAATTACTTAAAAATAGTATTCATATGATTAAAATAATAGGGGATAAAGTTCATGAGTTGGAAGGTAAAATAGACAATCTAAATAAGAGAGAAGATATGCAAAAAGTTAGACAACAAATCATTGATAAACAAACTTTACAAGCTTCAGAATTAAAAAAAAGTAGAGACCAAAGAAAAAAGATGGTAGAGGTAGTGAAAGAAAATCAAAAAAGTCAAGCGATAGACCTAGAAGCATATGTTCAAACTAACCTACAACTACCCAAAGAACATTAGGATGTTTAAATGTGTAAAGAAATTTTTATTTAAAAGGAAACTTACTAGACTGATGAAAAGTGAAAATAGAGATTGGGGAAATGCAGGAAAATGGTTACACATAAACAAAGTGAGCTTCAAAGCTTTTAGACGTATACAACACTTATGAAAACCGATATTCCACGTATAAGAAAAAGGTTAGGTGGGGGAAAGGTACTGGTGTACTTTCCTTCAGGGACCACCCGAGTAATGCGGATAGATGATTATATCTTCCATATGGAACACAGGGGATATTATTGATGATGAAAAATAGTGATGATAAAATTCTAGATAAAATCTACGAATGTATTAGCCAAGAGAAAATTAAATGTAAAAATGATTTAAAATTATTTGGTATTACCGATAGTGCCCTACAAAAAGAAATCCTCTGGGAAGTCTTCGAAGAAAAGATTGTGAAAACCCAAAACAAAAACGACAAACATAAAATAATACAATTTTTCCATAGAGCAAATCTTCTATAGTCTCAGATATTTATGGATAATGAGACGAGCCCCTAATATATTAAAAGAATCCCCAAAACAATTAGACCCTAATATCCAGTTTGCGATAGACCAGTCTTTTAGAAATGACCCTGAGCTACGTAAAGACATTTACCAGTCTCTAGATGTGCCCGACACAAACGAGTATATTATAGACGCGGAACATGAAAAAGTTAAATTTAGTGCTGACCCTAAGAAGGTTTTAAGTGGTTACATCAAAGATAATAATCTAGGTAATATTATAGACATTATTGGTGGTGGAAACGGGGTAGCTGCACTTCTTGATGATGATAAAGTTATTAAACTTACTGGAGATGAAGCAGAACACCTACAAGCACAAAAACTGAAGGGACACGAGAGTGAATATGTAACAAATGTGTATGAGAGTATTCCTTTTGATACTCCATACTATACTGAAGATAGTAATCCTGCTTTTCTTCTGGTACTAGAACTCCTAACTCACCCTACCACTGAAGAAGAAAAAAGATTCCAGAGATGTTGTTGTAGAGAAGAGAATCCTATTTATATAGATTTTGATTCTGACCCAACCGGGAAAGTTCTTATACATCCTCCAGTTGATGGCTCGAAGGAATGTCAAGAAGTATATGAGGACATTGTTAATATTAGTAAAGAAATTGAAGCAACAGGAAGACGTTGGACAGATATTGGCATTAGTAATGTAGGAATGAAGAATGGTCATTACGCTTTATTGGACCTAGGAACGAATGAGCCTTTAACTGATGACCTAAGAGAAGAAAACATGAGAGATAAATACCAACTATGGAGACCTAACCCCTTTCTAGAGGTAGGGGACAAGATAGTGGTAGTCGACAACAAGAGTAGCAACAAATATAGACATATCAACGATGATGAGGAATTAATAGATGCATTAACTGATGATGGATTTGATGTAGATGAAAACAATTTTGACGAGATTGCGATTGATATGGGATATAGATGGGATGAAGGAAGAGGATGGTATCATCGTGATGATGAGTACGATTGGCTGGATATACCAGAGTTATTTACACCTTATATGGTGGTTAATGTAAGTGTCGATGAGAAGCGTAATACCTATTATACTCTTATTACCCCTAAAGAATATGAGGAGACAAAGACGAGGTGGAATATTGAAAATTGGAATGACATAACTTTAGATACTCTTTACGAATTAAACGTAGACCCCAAAAGTTTATATCCCGGTTCTTCCAGTTGGGTTTATTCTAAAGACACTATACCCAAAAGATATTTAAAGGAAGAGTACCAATTTAATAATGATTTATTAATAGAAGGTAAATTAAACGATATGTTTAAAAAGTTTAATATTACCCAAATTAAAAAAGAATTAAAAGAACGTTTAGATATAGATGAAACCTCCACCAAGATGGAAGTTGCAAAGAAACTAATGAAATATATATACAACCTAAATCTAAAGCTACTTAAATATGAACTAGGGGCAGTATTAGGTGGGTTTATATTTTATTTTCTATCCATTGTATTAGACTTAGCGGGAGTAGAACCATTTGTTACAGACGGTGAACCCACAATACCACATTTTATCTTATGGGGCGCGGGTGCATTATTAAACGTTATTAGGATGGTTAGAAAAGATTTGAAAGAAGAAATCGAATACCAAAATCTAAGAGTTATCCTTGATAGACAAGGATTAACAAGAATGCC
>Ga0080013_1003384_pt1 | contig 16898 bp, 24 predicted proteins | sample ETNvirenome_6_85_FD_69236 | JGI IMG/M metagenome (GOLD analysis project Ga0080013, IMG submission 69236) | Marine viral communities from the Pacific Ocean - ETNP_6_85 (SPADES assembly) (version 2) | ecosystem: Environmental > Aquatic > Marine > Oceanic | place: Pacific Ocean | collected 2013-06-19 | reverse complement strand
CTTGCTCCGTCTGCCATAGTAATAGTTCCAGTAGAAGCGTCACTTAACGCTTCAGAACCACTACCAAAGGCTTCTGCTATTAATTCTAAATTTGTATTTGTGGTCGTACCCCAAGTTCCCGACCCGTCACCGGTCGCCATTTCATTGAGTCTTAAATCATTAACGTATGTACTAGCCATTTATTTTCTCCATTAAGCTACTTCTTCCCAATTAGGTGTTTGTGAATCATCTAAACTTGACCAATTAGGCGTTTGTGAATCACTTATTGCTGACCAATTAGGTGTTTGTCCGGGAACTATTTCACCCCAAACTATTAAATTTCCTAAATTTCCTGTTGTTGATACACCAGTTGGTTGTATTGTAGCAGTTCCTGCTATCGTTAAACTTCCAACCGATCCTGTTGCTGCTCCTAAAGTTACTGCAATTATATTGTTAGTAACAAGTCCTAAAGTTCCTAATGCCGTAGTACCCACTACATTAGTAGGGTACATATTTGCATCTCCTGTTACAGTTTCATCACCAACTGCAACTGTAGAAGCAGTTCCTGATACACCTGTTATGGCAAAACCAGCAGCTAGAATAGTTCCTAAAGCACTTGTTCCAGCAACTCCTGTTTCAGTTACATTGGCATCACCACTTACAGATTCAGTACCTAATGCGGTTGTTCCTGCTAATCCAGTAACCGATACATTAGCTTCACCAGTAACTGTTTCGCTTCCAACTGCACCTGTAGCTGCAACTCCTGTCTCTGCTACATTAGCAGCAGCAGTTACAGTAAGAGAGCCTAATGCTGAAGTTCCAGCAAGCCCTGTTAGTGCAATAGGGTTTTCTTCACCCCAAGTATCAGAACCCCACGTTCCTCTACCCCAACCTGTTACATTAGCCATTGGCTAACTCCTTTACGCTATTCTAATTACAGCGTTAGAAGCGTCTGCGGTAGGGAATGTTATCGTAAATGAACCTGCTGTAGAAGTTTTATCTGCACCAAAATCAAATACAGCTACTGCTGGATCGCCTGTAGCAGTATCATTAAATATCATGCAACCTCTAGCTGTTATAGTAGCTGTGCCGAAAGTTAAATCAGCAAAGTCTGTATAAGCTGTTGTGCTAGATGTAGTAGGGTCAACTCTAGTTAAAGAATCGCCTTTAGCAGTATAGTTAGTTCCACTAGCTTCTTGCGAAGTTGTATAAGCAGTTGTTGACGCACTCATAGTTGCACTACTTGTATATAGTGCTAATCTGAATGTGTTACCTCCTGAGTTTTTAAAATTGTGTACGCCTTCTAAAAGTTCTTTTTTAAAAGAAGTGCACATTGCTTGCGTTATCGCCATTATATTCTCCTTATTATATTAGCAAGTTCTTTATTTCCTTGCTTTTCTAATTCATTACATACAGTACAAATATGGTTTTTTATACCTTCTCGCACATAATATGTAATGATCCATTTACATCTATCTCTAAATGCGTGAGCCTGTGCTTTTACCATAGGATCAGCATTATCGCTTATAGAAATAAGTTTATTTGTAGCCATTTCAGCTAACTCTTCAACGGAATGACCTCTATTTTGAGTTGTTGTTACTCCTAGATCACCTATTGATAATTCAAATTTATCCGTTTCCATTATGGTTTATTTGGCTCTACTATATCGTTAAATTCAGTTTGTGGGTCTGCTCTGCCTGATATTCCATAAGGTACCATTTGCTGTTTTATTACATCAGAATATTTACAAACTTTCATACTGCCATCTTCTACATAACTTACTACAGGGTCTTGTAAACGATGATAACCATATAATTTATCTTTAATTTCAACATTGGCATCTAGTAAATTAGACCTTAATGCAATAGAAACATCTATTTTTTGCTCCATGCACTTAGCCAACCAATACTCACAACAGGCTCTTCCCATTTCTGCAAAATACACTAATTTTTTATAAGTAAAATCAGCTCCATACATTGCAACAGAACCAACTTTATTCCAGTAAGCAAATGCTATTGCATAAGCTACTGTATTATTTAAATACCCACACTCTGTATCTCTTACTATTGACTCTATAGGATATAGTTCAATACTAGGAACTCTTTCATCTAATTCTACAGAATAAATAGGACAAGTTAATTGAGGCAAGACTCTTCTTAGTAATTCTGTTTGATTGCCCGCATCATCGGTATCAAAGAATCTAGTCATTGGGTCCATTGCAAAAACTCTGTCAGGATTAGGTATAACTCCTGCCATTGCATTTATAGCCCAAACTTCATCATATTGTTTACTATGTGCTGTAGCTATATGAAAGTCTAATTGACTTTCTCCCATAGCAAGAATTGCTATATTTTTGCCTTTTAGGCTTTTTATTGGTTTTTTTAACATTATCTGCTCCTTAATGTTTTATGTTACTGGTACTTGAAAACTTCCTTCTCTATAAGTATCAGTTGTATTTCTTCCTTCACCTAATACTTTTAATCTTCCTAATGAGTCTTGGTATCTTTGATTATATAAATTCATCATTTCAGGCTCACCCTTCATATAAGTATATCCTTCCAACAAACAACCATACAATAAAGCATTAGTTGCATTCGTAGATAACCATGTAGTTCCACTATCTGCCCCTGCCGTTATGGAAGCAGGTCTATAAAAATAATGAAGTTCTGCGGTATAGTCAGCATCCGGAGTGGGTCCAACTATAAAAGTATCATCGTCAAAAAGTGCATAGTGTTTAGGTGCAGCTTTTGTAGTTGTTGTAGGATAAGCTTCTCTTATAAAGCTTACATCAGTCCGTATTAAATAATTATAAGTATTAGAACTTATAGTTGCTACAGAAAAAGAATCCATAAAATCACTAGGAGTAGCAAGATATTGATTGCCGTCTGTTAAACTCCCTTGTACGTTTTTCCTAAATACAGGTAAACGTATCATTTTTAATATTCTTTCTTCAGCTTGTTTAATTATTGTAGGTAAATCAGTAACAAAGTTTGTTTCTGTATTTTGTAAATAATCTTTAATAGCTGTTTGTAATTCTGCGTATGTCATAATTAACTCGTTGTAACTGTTAATGTTCCAATTTTACCGAACATATCTAAACCAAGCGTAGAAGAACCATATTCAGTTAACCCTCCTCCTATTGGATTCCAAGCTGAAAATCTTCTACTTGCAGCTAAACTATTGTCCGGTCTAGGGTTAAGTAAAGCTTGACGATCATCTGTAGGATATTTTCCTACTTGTAATTGAGGCTGATCTATATCAAAGCATTCTGGACAAACTCTATAGCCAGTTCTCTTCTGATCATAGATTTCAAATCTTAAATCATTGTATGGATATTCAAAGTTACAGCGATCACAATACGCTATAGCTTTGCTTCCAGAAGAATAGTTACCCATTAGTTATGACCAATAAAAGGAACAAAACGTGCAGAAGTCTTTTCTCTATCTTCAGAAGCAGCTAATTGCCATTGTTCTTCATATAGTCCTTTTAATGCAATAACTCTCTCTGGTTGTTCTGCGTGTTTAATGGATAAATAATAAGCTAATCCAGCAGTTGCACATGGCAAAAATCTTGCTGGTAAATCTAAAGTATTAGATGCAGGAGCACCTACGTCTTCGATTCTAGCTATTCTATAATAAAATAAAGTATAAGTTTCCGCACTATCTGGGACAGGATATAAATGGACAACAGGGGCTGCTTGTTGTCTATCTATATAGATTTGAATTGGTGTGCCTTGAGATAATTTATTTGGAATTGCTGCATAGGTAGAAACAGAAATACGATTCAAACGTGAATCGCTTTGCGTGCTTGTATTACCTGAATCAGTTCTAATAAAATATTCAATTAAATCAATAGTATCGGCTGGCATAGTATAACTACTTGTTCCAGCAGTAAGCGTTTGTGTTCCGCTTTCAACTGTCCATAAGTTAATACCACGATTTGCCCACTCAAGAAACATGGTATTTAAGGAGCGTCTAGCACTCCTTAAATGATACCCAGAACGCATTTCTACTCCAGCCATATCATAGGCTTCTTCTGCTAGTTCTGTAAAATCAGGATTGAATGTAGCTGTTCCGCTTGTAGCCATCTACACTCTTCCCCCGAATTTCTTTTTAACTAATGATTGATAATCCAAAGGTTTAACTGTTTTTCCTCCTTTATATCCTTTATTAGTCATTTTTTTCCCAGTCTTTTCCGCATACTCTTTTGCTGCTTTTTCACCAGCTTTTGTATATGAAAAATGCTTATCACCAACTTTAGGCATAATAATCCCCTTTAATAGTGTTTATGTGCCCAAATCATTACGCTATAAGTGTCGCCACTTGTATGATCATTTGTTGTTAACAATAAATCACCATTGACTCCACTGCCAGCGTTGTTTGGCACACCTGATTTTCCTTCATTTCCCATAGAAAAATCCCAAGTATCTGACCAGTCTTTAGGTGCTTGGCAAATAAATATATTGGAAGTTGCGTTCCAATATAATGAAAAGCCCATACCTATATTACTAAACCAGATACGTTGAATTGATACACGGCTACAGGCAGCTCCTGTAGTTGGATTAGAATTTAATGCAGAAACATCAACTTTAGCGACAGCACTTTCACCTGTGCCATCACTAATGTTGGTAAACTTCATTATTAAATTCTTACCACCGTCTTCTATGGTTTGACTTGTTACTGCGTCAGCCATTATTTACTCCTTACTCAAATGGAGTTGCTAATGTACCGTCACCGTGTAAGTAAGCTTCACAATGCCATACTGCTGCTGATGTAGCCACTAAACGAATTACTCCGCCTACTAACCAGCCTTGTGCTGCTGTACCTAAGTCAATAGTGTCATCATTACTTGCATCAGGGATGAAAGTATTAGTATCTCCGGCAGTTGCTGGATCAAATATCTGAGCAAAACCAGAGAATAAATCACTGGTATTGTCAGTATTAATTTGTCCTGCACCTGTAAAAGTTGTACCAACTATGAAAGTATAGTTTAGACCTGCTGCTGCGGTAGGTAGTGTTACTACAATACCGGCTGCTCTATTTAAAGTATAAACAGTTCCTGAATCAGTTGATTCTACGCTTTTTGTTGCTGATGTAATACTGCTGACGTTAGAATAAGAAGAAAGATAACCTGTTGTGGTTATATTTCCGCTTGTATCTACATCTAAATTGGTAGTAATAGCACCAGTAGTTGAATTTTTACTGATTTGCTCAAAACCACCTTCGGACCTGACCGGTCCGCTAAAAGTTGAATTTGCCATAATTAAGTCTCCTTAATAAATCTATCGTCTTGGCGAGTCTGCTAGGTCAGTCGATAAATAAGATAAATACCCTAGATTATAAACAGAAAAAAGGGCGATAGAATTAACTATCGCCCATTTATTCTTAGCTACTACCCGGTGATCCGTAGATTCCCATGTAGTCACTTACTCCAAAGGAGTAACGTTCTCTAGCCTTATAGCGAACATTTCCGGTATCAAAATCACCGTCCATAGACGTTTCTAAAGACGTTCTTTGGAAGTGTTTCATTCCATTTGGAACATCAGTAATAACGAACCATGCGTTAGTATCTGTTAAATAATGATTAACAAAATACCCTTCTGGTATAGCTCCGTTATTTTTGATAGCGTTAATGTCGTTATCAGACGTTGAAACTCTGCCAGTTGTCTCTAAAAGACGAGTAGCAGTGAATTGCAACGCTGTAGGTATGATTAAACGCTTTGGTTGAGCAGCAACTAAAAGTCCACGCTCATCTTTAAATCCAGCAATATCAATTACTGCATTCTCTAATGAAGTTTCATTAAGGTCACTTGCTGTAGAAGGACGGTTACTATTTTTACCACCATCCACCAAAGGGTGTCCATCACCACCTGTTACACCATCACCGTCAGCAGTAAATAAATTTACTCCATCTCCGGATTGATAAGAGTTTGTGAATCCATTGTTTAATGGATTTACAGCTTTTACCTGTTTAGTGTAAGACATTGCTCTAGCTAGTGCTTTTGTGTATCTAGCAGAAAGAGAATCATAAAGATTATCTTCCATTGCTTCTTCCGTGATACTAAAGCCCATAGCTATAGTTTCGTGATTATAACGAGCAGTGTAAGTTTCTTGTGCTGAATCATAACTGATTGCAGAACCTTCATTCTTAACTGGTGCAGCGTCAAATCCACTTAACTTTACTTCTTCCTCGAAAGAACGATCAGAATTTTCAGTTTCGTAGATTGCAGCGTGCTCATCGTCATAAGACGTATATTCATCCCCAAAGAGTGCATTCAATCCCGGAAGCAGCTCTTTGAGCATTTGTGCTCTTGAAATAGCCATTTTCTATACTCCCTTAAATACCTGTGGTATTTAAATATTGATGCCCTACATTGAATTTAACAATGACATCTGTGTAATCATCACCAACTGAGCTGTCAGGACCATCAACAAAGTCGATGATTCTTAATGGAAGAGTAGCTGTAGTTGCTACGATAGTTGAACTATCGACTGCATTTTTGCTACGTCCAATGCTCGTTGAACCTGCGGTTTGGACTATTGAAACATTATTACCTATAGCCGTTTGAGCTAAAGAAGCGTCACCTTGCATCTTCAAAAGAACATGAGGATCATCTAAAACATAAGCTTTAATATCACTAGCTACCGTTGAAGCTGGATAATATTGTGAATATGTAGGTTGTTTAGTAGTCGGATCAGTATAAGAACAACCCATAAAAACACCTACTGGTGTTAATGAAGTAGTTCCTGTATCTTTTTCTATAGTTCCGGCAGCGACTGTTTTTACGAAGTCACCGTAGAATATAGCGGTGCCATAATTACTGGCTATCTTTAAGTGTCTAACTTTTCCTGTAAAGGAACCGCTTGCACTCAGAGTACCAATAGGTTCTGCACCTGAAGGAGTTGCCGTTGCTGACATATCTTTTCTCCGATTAAATTAAATAAAGCATAATTAAATATTAATTATTGCCACCAAATTTAACCTTCGTAGACCTTTCTGGGTTTAACAGAGGCATACGAGGGTCATTTTCTCGTAGATAATTTCTGTCGACACCTTCCATTTGGTTTTGAGCCTGTTCTTGATAATACCTTGCCCTAGCATCCATATCTTTTTTAGGTGCTTTACATAAAAGTAAACCGCCTATTTCTATGTTGCCTTTTTTTGCAAACTCCGATCCATAATCAGATTGAATTTTTAATTCAGGATGATCTTCAGATAACACGGGTTCCCAACCTTCACGAAAACGTGAAGACACATTAATGTTGTCGGATTCTCCGAGTATTTGAGTTCTCACCCATCTAAAAACCCAACCATCTTTAGGGGATGGAGTAGGTAATAAAGATTGAGGTACAAAGCTATCAGATGGACGATAATCGTCTTTTCTTTCATCTACTTCTCTAGGTGCACGCTTATCGACTACAGATTCTTCTGTGTCGTTTTCATATATATCAGACATTAAATTTTCTCCTTAATGAGTTCTTTAGCATATCTTTCTGGACTAAGCCCAAGTCGCTTTGCGAGAGCAACTTGAGTTGAAGTTAACTGTACTTTGCGGGGTTTGCTACCGTTGTTTCGAGTAGATGGAGCAACCACCGATTGTGTATTTCTGGATGTCACAGTTTCAACGATTTCATCGTTGTCTTCATTAGATTTATCCATCCCGAAATAATCAGGGAAACGGAGTCGCATACGCTTATCCACTTCCTCATAATACTTATCTGACTGTGGCAATATGCCCTCTTTGGTAATTAGGGTGTCATGTATTCCTAACGCCAAAGCAGTCATTTCTTTTTGGTCTTCTGAACCAAACCATGTGTTCTCTTTAAGCCACGATACTGATTTTTGATCAATAGGCGGAGCCGTCTGAGGCAATGGTTGTTGCTGTTGAACGTTTTGCTGCATAGGCACTTGCTGTCCTTGTGCTTTTTGCCTTGCAAAATGATCGTCTGCAACTTTTAATTCTTGTTGAGCCTTAAGCATTTCTTGAGTTGCATTTGTCAACTCATCAGCATCGCCCTGTTCATAAGCTTGCTTGTGAGATTCTTTAGCTTGTAATAACTGAGTTTCAGCTTTTGCTTTAACTTGTGACATTAAAGCACTTTCACCTCGTTGAACTAATGCCTGCAATCTTCTGTTTTCTTCTGCTTGTTGTTTAGCAAAGTTAACAGATTCATCACGCAAACGTTCTGCTGCTTCTTTGGCTCTTCTTTCTTCGTGCCATTCGTATTTAAGTTTATTAATACGTTTTTTAACACGGTCATCAACATCGTCAATTTCTTTTTCTAAATCAGCTTGATCAGCTTCTTTTTGATTATCTGAACGTGCCGTTTTTCGGTCTTGTTCAGGTCGGTCATCAACGATTTCTACATCAAAATCTGCTTCTTCACCTTTATCAGAAATAACAGTATTTTTAATGCCTAAGAACTTTTCTTCATTAGAAGAAGGTTCTTCTTGAACAATTTCCTTTTCTGGTAATTCAAATTGTTCTTCTGCAAACTCTTCGTTTGTACTCATGCTTTTACCACTCCTCTTGGGTCTTCAACAACAGCTTCTACACTGTCGTCATTGATTAATCGAAATTCTTTTCCATGCACTAAAAATCTTGTGCCTGAATAAGAACGCATTATTATCCAATCGCCTTCCTTACAATAAGCACCGTTTGGAAAACGTTTCTCATCTTGGTAAGCATCTGGACCTAACTTCATTACAAATCCACATATAGAGCCAACAGATTCTCTTTCTACAAGAGAAGCAGCTTTTATAATACCGCCTTCTGTTTTTTCTTCTGCTTCAGGTAATGCTATTAATATTCGATAACCAGAGGGTTCTGGTAGTTGTTTCGCTACTGATTCTTCTTCTGTTAAATCAGATTTTTTTGTTTTTATGTCTTCTACGGCTTTCATAGTTTCCTTTTATTGCACTGGTTAAGGACCAGAGACCTTTGCATCATTATGATGTTAATCTTCTCCTCTTTCTAATAGATCAAGGAGATCGCGTTCTGCTAAAGCTAAACCGGCTATGATTCCACACATATACCTGTATTCACTAAAGTCTTTGCAGCTTCCCCCAACTAAAGCATCAGAATGGTCATTCATTTGCTCTCTAATCATTTTTCGTAATGCGTCAGGAAAATTTTCTGTACTTAAAGGTTGCATTATTTATCTTTGCTTGGCTTATCTTTATGCAGTATATCTTGTGCTATTTCTTTACCTATTTTAGCACCTTCTATTTTTTCTTTACTGCTTGTATCTGCCTGATCAGTTGCCATTTTTGCAGATATATTAGCACTTGTTATTCTTTCTTGAGAAGCTAAACGTTCTAATTCAGTTGCAGCAGTAACTTTAGATTTTTGTAAATCAGCAGCAATTTTCTGTGCATCTGATTGCATTTTAGCCTTAACTTGAGATTCTCTAATATCTAACTCACGATCACGCTGTTGAATAACAGGGTCTTCGAGTTTTTCTTGAATCTCTTTCTGTCTTTCTTCTGCTATATCTTTATGTAAAACTCGCTGTGCTGCTTCCGAAACCAACTGAGACAATCTTAATTCTATATCTTCTGGTAGTGGTTCCTCTGGAGGTGGTAACGGCACACCGAGCTGTTCTTCTATTTCTTTACGATATTGGAAAGCAATATGTTCTGTAACGTGCTCTGCAAATGCACCTAAAATAGCGTTTGCATTAGGGCTTTGACCAATCATTTGTTTTATTTTAGGATCATCTGCCATAGCCATGTGCGTCATAATATGTGCTTCATGGTCTTGGTACATAAATGCTTTAACAGGCTTCTCATTAAGCATATTCATATTTTCAGATACCGGATTAGTAGGATCAATATCTTCATCTAACGGAACAATACTCTCTGGATCACGAATACCTAGTGTTTCAAGCATTTGTCTATGCAATTCAGGCATATTATACATTTGAGGTGCTTGTTGAGCGAGTTGTAAAGCAGCCTGATACTGCATAATTCGTTGTGCAGTAGTAGAAGCATTTGGATCAGATACTGGAATTACATCTATTCTGTCGTCAAAGTCTTCTGGAAGCAATTCTTGACCTTCTGTAGCGTAAGGGTACTCTGTAGGACCAAAATCTCTGACTATTCCTGAAAGAATCCTCAATTCTTTCTTCATTGAAGCATGAATCCTAGCTTGAACAGACCCCATAACCTTCATAGAACGCTCTAAAATGGCTAAAGTAGTGCCTACAGGAGCCTGATTGTTCATATCAGCCACTTTCATGTCTGCTACGGACGCAAATCTACGTCCTTCTTCAACTAAATTGTCTAATAATTGATATAAAACGCCTGAAGGCTCTTTATATGGTAAAAAAGTAATGTTATCTCGTATAGCACCGCCCGGAACGTCTACATCTCTAAACTCACCCGGCATTATTGGAGTATCATCACCCTTAATCCTAAGACCTCTAGCCTTTAAACCGCCCGGTAGGTTGGAAAGCGTACCAGCATCTACTAATTGTCTAAGTAAACTTGTCGCAGATTTTGCAATACCACCAATTAAATGTATAAGACCAAAGCCATAAAAGCCTAGACCCGGCAAATATTGGTAGTGAACAAAATGCTGTCGAGACATCTTCTGCTCGTCTTCTTCATACCAGTTTCTGCGAATAGATAGAATCTTACGAGAAGACAAATCTACGGTAACAATATAGGGTAATGCGATGCCAGTAGGCTCTCCGTCCTTTAAATCAGGGAAATCTTCTAAATCTAGGTCAACCATCATCTCTAATAGAGTATGTCGTTGATCATAGTCGTAACTTGTGCTATCTCCTGTTAATTGATTGTATTTTTCTTTAATATCGCTTAAATCAGGAGTTGGTGTATCTAACTCTATATCTCTATAAAAGCCATTTACTTGTAATTTTCTTACCTCATTAGAGGTTTTCTTCATTATGTGCGTAGCACGTTCGCAAGTTGTTAGATCGGCAGCACCGTAACTAACCACAAAGTCTTCTGCTGGAACAAACATTGAACACGGTCTGTTCATATTAGGATCAAAATAAACTTTTCTAAAGGCAGAACCAGCTAAAGGCAGATTAAACAGTAATTTTTCTGTCTCACTGCGATACTCACTCATCTTATCTGTTAATAAGTAGTTAAGATAATCCTTAACACGACTAGCTTGTTGTTCCTTTTCAGTAGTTACTGTTCCTACTACTTGAGTTCTTACGGGTCCTTTAGGTGGAAACACTTCCGTTATAGCTTGTGCCTGAAATCTAACGACAGCTTCTGTTAAAACAGGGTGAGAAACACCGCAAGCACCGTCAAAAGGAATGCTTCTGTCTTCTATCTTAAGACCTAATTGATCCAAGCCTTTAATATAAGTCTCTTCCCAATCTGATCTTGACTCTCTATCGCTCTTATAATTAGAAACCAATTCAGAAGCTAACTCATCAAGTTGTTCTTCTGATACAAACTCCGCTAAATTGTCATTAAAATCATTAGTAAAATCAACAGCATCAGGATCGAAGTCTATTATTAGACCTCCATCTTCTGTTCCAATAGCCACTTCTTCTGGATTTGTTACCAAAATCTCTAGTGGGCTATCTTCTACGATAGCTTCTGGTGTTTGTAACGGTTTCTCTGCCATTTAATTACCTAGATTTTTTTCTTCTAATAACTTTGGGTTTCTTTTTAGAACTTTTAGTAGGTGCTTTACCTCCTACCCAAGCTTCATTAACGTCTTTTGTTGACTTATCATCTCCAACATACGTTCCTTTTTTAGTTCTAGCTCTAACAACCTTTTTTTTGGTTTTAACAGGCTCTGCTTTAACAGCTTCTCTGCTTTCTGTTAGAAGTTCTTCTATTTGTTTAGCTTGTTTAGTAACCTTATCAGATACTTCATTGGCTCTTTCTATTGTCTTTCTTTCAAAGAAAGAAGATATTTTTTCCCAAAAACTCATATATGCTCCTTAATAATATTCTACCCTTGTTCCAATAAACTCTTCGTCTTCTTCATCCGAGTATAATGGAACAAATCCACCTTGACGAAATCTCAACAACGCTTGCGTTGAAGCATCTACCAAGTCATCGTGCTCTCCACTAGGAAAAGCAGCAAATTCTTCTATAACTTCCTCTGAGAATCTCTTCTCTGGTGCCCACACCACACCTGATGCAAATAGATCAGCTACAGCGTTAACTCTTGCTACCTTATCATTTCCACGACTAGGTGTATATTCTGATACAGGTATTCCCATTTGTCTTAATTCAAAGATAAGAGGCATTCCAGCAGCTTTACCCTCAACTATAAAAGCATCCGGTTGCCATTCTTTCCAATGATCAAATGCTTTCTTTTTCAGTTCAGGAAACTCCATTCGATCTTTAATGGCATCTAATAAAATAATATTAGGTTGCACTATTCCAGTTCCTTCATCTTCTTTATAAAAGACACCCCAAGTTGTGCAAGCTGAATAGTCGGCACGTTGGGTCTTTAAAAAAGCCGTGTCCCAACTTTGAATTATAAATTCACATTGAGGCGGATTTTGATATTCCCAATTCTTCCACCACTCTCTTTTAACAATAGCACCTTCTTCTGAAGTTGGGTCTTGTTGGTATTGAGCAGACCATTTTGATACCGGCAGTTCTGCTTTTAATTTCTCAAGTTCTTTTATATCCCAGAACTCTTGCCATAAACTTTTACCTGAAGGTAGTATTGCTGGAAATTCTATTACTTCCCAATCATCCACACCTTCTCTACTTTCTTGTGCTTTAAGTATTTGTCCTGTTAAGTCTCTCTTATGCCAACGAGTCATAACAATTACGATTGACCCGCCCGGCTGCAAACGCTGTCTTGGACCTGATGTATAGTATTCATACACTCTATCAAAAACAGAAGGATCACCGCTCTGACCTTCTTGCTCTGAATGTGGGTCGTCTATAATTAAAACGTCCGCACCTTTACCTGTTACCGCACCGCCTACACCAATCGCAAAATACTCACCGCCCTTATTTGTATTCCAACGTCCGGCAGCTTTAGAGTCTGATTGCAAAGCAACATCAGGGAAAACACTTTTAAAATCTTCTGAACCAACTAAGTTTCTAACCTTACGTCCAAACCCTACTGCTAACTCAGCCGTGTGTGCAATTTGGATAATTTTCTTTTCAGGGTAATTACCTAAGTACCACGCTGGCAATAAATAAGATGCAAACTCTGACTTAGTATGACGAGGTGGCATATTGATTATTAATCTTTTTAAGTCACCCTTTGCAACACGATCAAAGGCATCAGCCATTTTAGTATGGTGATAACCTTCAATGAAGGCAGCCCATATATGTTTTACAAACGGTAAGAAGTTATTACTGCAAGCTTCTCTGTTTGTAGCAAGTTCGTATTCTTCTAATAATGATAAAAAACGTTTCTGTTCACTAACAGGCAACTGCTTAATCTTATCAAGATAATCTTTGGACAAGTTAGCCCCCACAACCTTTATAGATTTTTACAACCACAGGAGAGCAATCTTCGGTGGAGTGATTATAGGGGCTAGAGAAAACACCGTCTAGTTTATAACTAACTATATTAAATATTAGTTTATAACTAGCTAGTTTAAAACTATTGAGAGCAAAGCTCTCGTAGATTTTACACATTATTCATACCTTCTCATGTTCGTCAAGTGTTTTTTAGAACTTTATTTATCTCGTCACTAGACTCTTTCATGCGAGCGAGCCACTCTTTTTTTCTTTCTTCTGTAGTGAGTTCGGCTGCCGCCACCTTTTTTTCTTCTTTAGGAGGAAGCTCCGCTCGAAATTTTTTTTCCTGAGTAGTAATGTTCGGTTTATGTTCAGGTGCCACAGTCTTATGTATTACTTTAGGCTTCTCTGGCTCAACCTTCTCTTCAACCACCTCAACCTTTTCTTGATGTTGGCTTAGTGGAGAGTTCCTAGTTGACATCATAGTACGCCAACGCTTCGGTTGCATAGTAATCCACCCGTCCTCATGTAGTCTCTTAACTATAGAATGAATAGTAGACCTAGATGAGACTCCTACTTTATTCGCTATGGCTTCTAATGAAGGTCCACAGTGCTGCTCTGCCCAATAGTCTTCTATTGCTTCTAATACTAATAATTGTCTTGGAGTCATATAATCACCGCTATTGTAATAATTAAAGCAGACGTTACTGCTAATATTTTTAATTCATCCTTACTATACATATATATCCCTGTATTCCGGTACCTTGAACGTTTCCCATACATTATACGAAAATATATAGTATATATGCAAGCCAATCGAAAAAAAAGAAGGGGGGTACCCCTTTATGAAAAATTATGAAAATAACTGAGCAAAACAGTGTACTAGGGAGCGGGTCGAAAAAAATTGAAAAAGGGGGGGTCGGGGAGGGTGGGGGTCGCTCTGAAACCCTTATATGATAGTATTTCAGGGCATTGATCAAAATTTAATCAGCTACCGGTCACTCAATAACAAAGAAATAGTCATTGCGGATATGTGGCAATTAAGTATTGAACGTTCAATATATGTTCTACTTCAGATAGGCGTTATTGATTCTGTCCGGATGTGGCAAGTATCTCTTCCAGCTTGGTCTCAATCTCGGTAGCTACTTCCTCCGGTGTTCTATCTTTGGTAGTTGTCTCTATCCTCTCAATGAATAGACCTACGTCTGAAGTCTTCCCTATCAGTTCCAATGCTCTGATTCTAGCTGACTCGTTATTCAATGGGTTTAGTGCTTCCTTCTGTAGTTGCTCCAACACAAGATGCCTTAGAGAGAGTGCGGAGGTCTGTGCATACTCCTCCTTTCTCTTATATCCTTGCTTTAACCTTTGGGCGATCTTAGGGTTAGATTTTAATTTACTTGCTTCTACATGAATGGCTGACGCTTTCATTCCTTTCGCATTGTATGACGCTCTATAAGAGTCACTTGCAGAATTGCCTTTGAGCAATTCAGCTATGAACTTCTCTTGTTTACTTGTTAATGGATGTATCTGTTTTACTTTGTCTTTACTCATTCTCTAATTGTAGCTGTCCTACGGACAGTTGAATACACCGGCAATAGAACATACACGGAACGTTCACAAAATATTTATTGTAAATATATGTTGTACTTTGTCACACAATATGAGAAGATGCATTTTGTCAGCGAGAACTGATTGCCCAAAAGGGCATAACGAGGAAGAGTTGGAATCCTTCTTGCCGGTTCACTACCTAACTGACAGGCTTCCTAGCCTTCTGTCGTGAGACACCAAGAGCAACGAAACCTAGAGTCCGGAAGACAAGGTAGCTTGGAACAAGTATCGTCATCCAAGTAAAAGAAGGGAACTTCAGACAAGTGACTTACTACTCCAAGTCGAGGAGTAACGAGGTAGAGAAAATCGAAACAGTTTGAACTGCCGGAGGAATTAAAATAAGAGACATTAGCGTTGGGTCAGCAGAAGAAAGGCTGATTCATTTATAGGGAACTTCAATTACAGAAGAGAGACACAATAGCCAACGTTGTTGGCAGTCGCGGTTCGGTGTGACGTGATACGGTTCGGAAGGAAAGAAGGAAAGCATAAATGGATAGGTCGTAGTAATCGAGGGGCAAGTTTGTGTGTAGCAAGCGAGAGAGAAGACGGTCTTGTAATGAGACCGTTTCTTTATTGGTGCTTTAACCGGTATCAATAAAGAAGCGAAGTGCTTCAATTTAAATTAATTATTTAGGAGATAATCAATATGAGAGTTACAAAAGAAATGATTGAGCACCAATTAGTTTTATTAAACGAATTAATAGGTGTTGAATATCCATATCAAAATGAGAAAAGAGGTGATACCGTTTTATTGAAAAGGGATGCAGATAACAGACTGATTCAAGATGCCGGTCACTATTATTTACAGGGTTGCTATGGTGCGTTCAAGATAGAAAGAACGTGCGAGCACGGTTCGGCAGATGCTACTCCGCTAGGTACTAAGAAAGAAGTTTATTACCAAGTGAAAGCTATGATCGAAGGTATCGAAGGATATAAGCACGCTAAAGCAACAAGGTTTAACGGTGAGACAATAATCAATAGAGCAAGGGGATAATCAAAGTGAAAACATTTAAAGCTAAAAAAATATATGCCGGCTTGTATGATTACAGAGGGCTAGTGATAAGGAAATTTGAGCCGGAAGGGAGTCCGGTTTATTGGAGCATTGGAGATACAGTTGATGTGTTCGGTAATCGCAAAGAGCCGGTAGAAAGTTCTGATTACTTTGGTGTTTCTTTTCACGATTCAACGGACACTTTTGCGGAAGCTAAATATCTTGTAGATGATCTTTACTTCAATGACAGAGGTGAAAGAAGATAAAACTACTGACGTGCTAGTGAGACTCTAGCGAAACGAATTAAATAGATTTACAGTCTAGCCCTTTAGGGGTTTCGTCTAGTTGTTGGACGTTTGTATATTGAACGTTCAATGTTTGTTGCAAAAATAGGAGAGCAAAATGCAAACATATATAAAACCTTCTGAATTGAAGGGCAAGTTGGAGACATTGATTTCAATCAATAAACCGGCTTTCATTTGGGGGGCTTCCGGAATCGGTAAGTCAGAAATAATATCTAAGTTAGCGGAGAAGCTAGACTTCAATTTAATTGATGTCAGAGTTTCTTTGTTAGACCCAGTAGATTTAAGAGGAGTTCCTAGTGTCGAGAATGGTGTCACTAAATGGAATCCTCCGGTCTTCCTTCCAAGAGAGGATGATAAAAAATCTATATTATTTTTGGACGAACTTCCGCACGGTAGTCCTAGTGTTCAAAATGCTTTGTTTCAGTTGATAAGGGATAGAAGGATAGGTGAGTATAAATTGCCGGACACTACTATCATATTGGCAGCCGGAAACAGAGTTTCAGATAGAGTTGGTGCTAACAAAATTAACGGTGCTTTGGCTAACAGGTTTGTGCACTTGACGTTGGAAGCTGACGTAAACGATTGGGTAA
>Ga0080013_1003383_pt1 | contig 16899 bp, 6 predicted proteins | sample ETNvirenome_6_85_FD_69236 | JGI IMG/M metagenome (GOLD analysis project Ga0080013, IMG submission 69236) | Marine viral communities from the Pacific Ocean - ETNP_6_85 (SPADES assembly) (version 2) | ecosystem: Environmental > Aquatic > Marine > Oceanic | place: Pacific Ocean | collected 2013-06-19 | reverse complement strand
GATTTGCACCATTTCCTCTTGCCTTAGAAATAGCATTTAATTTATCAGCCATTTGCTTATGACCAATATCGCCCATAGGAGTCATTGCCCTAGTATCGCTATCTCCAAAAGCCAATTTAGTTCTATTTACTAAATACTCAGTAATACCCTCAACATTATGCTCACCCATTCTTTGCATAGTATGAACTGTATCTAATAATTCAACTATAACTTCATTTCTGTGATGACTTCTATATAAACCTTCTAAATATTCTTTATATATATCTCCATCTTTTCTTCTTTCAGTCTGGTTAGTCCAAGCAGTGATATGTTTTAAGCTAGAATTAGTTTGTAAATCAACAAGTTTATTAGAATTTGAATTATCATCCATAGACGACATTAATTCTGTTAAATGTGCTAATCCCAATTTATATTGTTCTACTCTTTCCTCATTCTCCTTTGTCTTATTCCCTCTTAATGTTCTTTTTGCTCTACCAAGCTTTATTTCAATATCAGCAATTTGTTTTGGTAATTGCTTAAATATAATATTTTGTCTATCATATAAATGAGGAACATAATTCTGTTCTTTCTTTTTAGCCCAACTATTAGCAGTCCTCAGAGTTTGGGTTTCACTGTCCCACCATATTCTACTATCTACACCACCAATAGAATATATTTCATCAAAATACTCCTTTATTTCACTATCCGTTATATCAGGATTCTCCTTTTTTAATTTTTTCTCTATTTTTGCCTGGACTCTAGCCCTTTTTTCGTCTAATTTTATTGTTCTATTTTTCATATCCACCCAGATGCGAGAAAATAATTCACGCATTTCATGAATAGATGAATTTACATCATCCATAATAGCCTCATTTGGGGGATTTTCCATCTTATTAAAATTAATATACTGTTTTGTATGCGTATGTTTAATCGGCTTATCATTTTTGTCTATTAATCTGCCGAAATCGTTTATTTCTTCTGATTTAAAATATCCACCGCCTTCAAAAACATTATTCAAATCTTCTTGAGTATAACTAGTTTTTTCAGAAGGCATCTCCTCCCCTAAAAAATTATACTGTTTATTTAGACCTATAAATCTCACACCATTTATTTTTCCACCACCCTTAGTATCAACTTCATGTCTATCAATTAAATAAGCATGATATTCCTCACCTATTGATGATTCGCCCTGCTTAATCATTACATATCTATATACATATTCCCTTGTTTTACCCTTTTTACCATAAGGGACTGAAACCCGTTTTTCATGTATACCTGCTACTCTATCGCCATCCTCCCTTAATCCCTCTTTCCTCATTAAATCAAGCTTCTTTTTTATATATTGTAAAGCTTTTCCAGTTTCTTCGCTTACTAAAAATCCTTCTTCATCTATATCCCAATTTAAGAGTTTAGGAATAATTTTTCTTACCTGACCATCTAACATTTCGTTAGGTAAATTATCTGTATATAAAGACAATAAACCTTCTCTAACCTCTTCATCTGTCGCTTGTAAATCATCTTTAGCCAACCATTCAATCTCACCCTCTGCATTCTTAATTTTATAACTACTAACGCCATTAAATATGCCTTCTCCTACAATGGTAACATCATTCCCATCTGTGTCTACAAACCCCTTAACTCCATCCATAGATGCATTATTTAGATTAAATACAACATTATTACTTGAAGTTATAACTTGTTCCCATTTTAATGCAAAATCACTTCTAATTCTGTCAAAATGCTTATTAAACTTATTTACCATTGAAATATCTTTATCACCAATTCTCAATGCTTTATTTACAAGTTTTAATGCACTCCCACTAAAATCTACATGGGACATAATAATATCAGGAGGAGCTAACATTATTTCTAATCTAGATAATTTACCTCTTTTTAAATTTTTATTTCTTTTCTTTATAATTCTATCTACCAATGAACTTAATCCTGAAACAGTATAAGCCCCCTGTTGAGTAGTTAATGGAGTTATTTCACCATAACCTCTTTTCGAAAATATTGCTCTCCAGTTTTCAGCAGCTTTTCTAGGGTCTACTAGGGTTCTATCAAAATTAACTTCCGCAGCAGATTCGTTTATATAATTAACTAACTTATCAAATAATTTTTTGTGAGCATCATATTTACGCAGAGCTATTCTTAAATCCTGCTCCCTCTTTTTTGACGGCTTACTTGCCAAAGCAGCTTCGGCTTTCCTAATATGTGCTCTAGTTGGAAAACCTATAACAGCACCAACAGCATTCTTACACTCTAATTTGAATGCAAAAACGTGACGACTGTCTTCAATCGTAGCAGAATCTAAAGCATCTCTACATACACTCATGATGGACAAGCCTTTATATATTCTTCATTTTGTTCTTGTTCTTTAAACATCCGATTTAATTCTCGTAAATAAACCACTTGGACTCTTGTGTCTTTAGCACTTTTTTTAGTAGCAGTAACCTTTTCATAACTCATATTTCTTAAATGTCTTTCAAAAGCAGGTAAATATATTTTTAATATATTTTTATCCATTAATTTAAGAGGAGGTATTTTTAAAACATTAACATCAGATTTAAATCCACTTAACATTTCAATAGTTGCAAAAGCTCTAGCATTATCTGACATTCCATTCCATTCATCAATAAATCTATCAACGAAATTAGTCATATCAGCAATTAAATCTGTACGAGCACTATTATTTGTATCACCCATATCTTTTTGTAGCTTATGCCAAATAGCAGAAAAACTCCATTTCTTATCAGAATTTTCAAAAACTCTTGATTCATGCAAAAATTTAGCAACATCAATAGCATCTTGTATATTTTCACCAGCTATATATTCAGCATACTCTTTCTTCTGCTTAATTGATTCCCAAATTTCATCCATAGCCATTACATGAGATAATTGCTGTGCATCTTTTCTAGAGTATAATTGTTGAAATTCAGTACCACCAAGATTCATATCTATACCTGTTATTAATTGCTCAGCGGGTGATGGTCTATTTTTTATTCTAACATTTTTTATCCTTGCCATACTTTTAGGCTTAAAGTTCTTCATCATCTCGCCTACAAATCTCGTAGCATAATCCTTATCACTTAGCAACTCATCATCCTCATTATACATTCTATCTTTAAGAGTCCTGCTATTTAATAGATTGTCATCATACTTAGCACTGTTGTTGCCAACCCTTCCCTGTCTTATTCTACTAATATTTTGTGTCTTTAAAACTAAAGCCAAAGTGCTTCTCATCATTACATCTACGCCAGTATTCCCATCAATAGGCTGACCATTTGCCCTTTGGAATATTTTAGAAAGCATAAAATTATAATTGTCTAATCCTGATGCATTTACAATTTCTCCCCAATGTCTATATTTTACTGCGTCAACTGCCATTTGAAACAATGTAGATATTTCATGAGATTTTGTTGTTTGTAAAAAGACATCTGCTTCAGACTCAATATACAACTTACCATTACTATGAGTTTTAATTTCAACTTTTTTACCATCTTTAGTAACAATTGAATCATTATTGCTTTTAACAACCTGTAAGTTTGGAGAAGTCAACTGGTCTTTATCTAAAGCTTTATAATCCATTATAACTAATTCATTGGGGTCTGCTATTGTAACAGTTTCTGTGCTATTACCAATTAATAAATCAATTTTAAAATCTTTAGCAAATAATTGAGCCATTAAGGTTTTGCCATTTACCATTACACCAGTACCACCTTGAGATTTAGCATTGTTTATAACCTCATCTCTCATATCTGATTGAGATATTACAGTAGACTTGCCAACAGATTTATCTTTATCAGTTCTTGCTCCCCACAAATCTGCTAAAACCTGTTTATCTACTTTTTTAAAGGCATCACTATTTTGCCAATTTTTCATAGCTTTAATATGAGAATCAGATATAAACTCAAAAGCTGCTTTATCCCCATCCCAATCGCCATCTAATACGCCTACAACGTCTGCATTGCTCAGAAAAATGACTTCACCTTGATTACCCTTAACAATGCTTCTAACCTTCCTTAAAACAGGTCCAGTGACTTTTGCAATTGGATTTCTATGAATCAGAATATCTACATCATTAGTTTCAAGAAACTTATTTAAAGTAGTAAGCTTATTATCAAATGGAGAATTATTCCCCATAGTTGCCCAATCAATTTTTTTCAATCCTTCTGATTGTAAATATCTTCTTTCTACCTCATCAATTGCTACTTTATTATCTCCACTTACTGCTACCTCGCCCTCTTGAAGTCTTAAATGGGCTGCAGGTTTAAGATAAGTAAGACTGCTTTTCTTACCCCAAGCCCTTGCTTTTAATATTCCATTACGAAGAATGGTAGCATTAATTACAGGTAATATATGAGTTATTAAAGCAGGATGCATTATTCCCATACCATCTTCTTTAATTAATTCAAAATATTCTTGTAATTCAGTTGGGACTTTTCCTGCGTCTACTTCTGTCTTTATAAATTCTCGAAACTTAGCAGGGTCTTCAAAAAACTGATTGATTTTAGTCGTATAATATTGTATTACTTCACTGTATCTACCTTCAATAGCTTTTAACAGTGCCTTCGCTTCTCTTGAATCATGTATAGTTAATAGCATTTCACCTAAAGCAATTGGATGAGATGCAGATAGTTTTGATTTATCCATTATACTATGAACTACAATATCTTCTTCTTCAATTGTTATTAATTGATTTTTTACATCATGTCCATTCACTGCTACTTTAACTTCATTCCTAGAAGCTATCATATCAAACTTTTGATTATAAGTAGCACTTTCAGGGTTCATATCTCTAAAATAAGTATTAGCACCTTGACCTTCAACCTGTGCAATTAAAACACCATCTTGATAAAATTGCATTCCCTTAAAAGGTGTAAACTGCATATGTTTCATACCAAGATAATCAACAGTGCCATCATCATTGACAGTTCTTTTTTTAATAAAAGTTTTTAACTGTCTTAACGGATTATATCCACTTTTTCTTAACTTTCCTAAATTCTTAGCTATTTTACCTAAATAAGAAGAGCTTGTAAATGTTGCACCATCATAATCACCATATTTGCCTCTATATTCTGTTTCACTTCCTGGGATAGGTTTACCATTTGAATCAACTTTAGCAACACGAACTTCAGTATTTTCATCAACCACCATTAATTGACCTGTGCCAATCCCTATTGGTCTTATTCCTTCTGCCATATCAATGCTCATTCTAGTTAAACTATCAGCAGCACTAGTTTCATTTCCTTCCATCATATAATTAGGAGTTCTTACTTCTTGCCAAAATTTTATTCTAGCTAAAGATTGTGAATAAACAGAATTTGCAGCAATTTGAGCTTTCAAAAAGTCAATACTCATAATCATTTCTTTTATGACCTGTATATCTTCATTCTGCTCAATTAATTCATTCACTTTTTGATTAATATTTATACTTTGAGGAAGTTGAGCATTAAGCAATGATTGTACTTGAGCATCAGCCTCTGCAAGCAATCTATTTTTTATCTTATTTGTAATATTATTTGCAGCTACTTCAGCTTCAAGTCTTTCCTCAAAAGTTTTCCTATCTATTTTAGTTGGTTTTACTTCATTTGTTGCTTTAGTGGATAATATAGCAGAATTATCACCCAACTTAGTCCCAACCACTGTTAGCAAATTGCCACCATCCATAAGGATTTCTAAATCTTCTAAATCTTTTACATCGTTTAGGCGTTCAAAAAATTTCTTTATGTATTGACCTATATAATCATTCTCCACCTCTTCCATATGCTCTTCGGTAATAGATTCTTGAGATTGAACATAATAGTCCCTGCCCTTATAATTTCTCTTTCCTAAAATTTGTTTTAAAGGCAATATAAATAATCTCATATCTGTGCCTTCAAATTGCTGCTCAATAAAATTCATTGTATAAGTTTCAGGATGAGCTTTCCCATTTCTTAAATCAACAGTGCCATCAATCTCTACACCATTCCCATTTGTTATCCATCTCTGCATAATTCTGGTGTCATTGCCCTGTCTTCCTTTATCACGACCTTCTTTACCAGGAATATATCTTCTAATTCTAGATTTTTGTTTTAACCAATCTAATCTAAGAAGCTTATCTTCTTTACTGTCGGTAACTATATCTTTTAAATCATCAGTCTCCCAATCTCTGGAAGCAACTAACTTTTTAGCCCAAGCCATCAATTCTATTTTATATTGACCATAGCTTTTTGCCTTCTTTGCCATATCAATAAGCAACCCATAGTCTTTTCTTCTATCTATATAAATCCCCAACGCATTCATAAACATATGTGTTTGGTGTAAATCGCTTGGTATATCAGTTAAATCAACATCTGCTTCACCTTGAGTCGCTTCATGAGTTTCATCATTTGGAGTATCAGTCTCGTTATTTACAGTATCATATTCAATAGTACCCATATTCAGGTCATTTTGTAAACCAAGCCATCTACCTTGATAAAATTCTTCTGCTATAAATTGAAATACATCTTCATCTGCTATTTCTCTACCAATAAATCTTCTTATTCTGTTAGCAAATTGCTTTAACCATATTTTAAACTTCTTTAATAGACTCGTATCTCTCATTCTACCTGCAAAATACAGACCCATTAGTTTTACGATATTTTCTTCTCCATTAAACATCTTTAATCCACGTTTTACAATATTCTCATTTCTCATCAATTTTATAAATATATGAGCATATTCATGGGGTATAGTATCCATTCTTCCATCTGTCACAGACCAAGCTGCAAGTTTATTTAAAGCAAAGCCAATTCTTTGTAACCCTTCTTCTTCTACAAGACCTTCAAATTCAATAGTAGTAATACTAGGAAAAAACTTCTTTAATCTTTTTTTAATTTTTTCAGCAAGTTCTTTATTTTCAGAAAGCAATTGCTCTTCACTAGACATATCGTCTTGAAATTCAACATTGTCATCATTGTCAGTTTGCCTATCTATTATATCATCAATATTTTGATTTGGATTTTTCTTTTCTTTTTTAGTGGATTTTTTAGGCGGAGCTTGAGGTTTAGCTTTAGTTTCCCCAACTTCTTTTATATTATATGGTTTTCCCTTTTTTCTTCCTTTTGTATCTGGTATTAACCCTTTAGGCTCAGTGCCTTTTATATATATATGCTTATCATCACCACGCTTATGTTTTATAATATAATGGTCTTTATATTTAGTAATTTTATTTGCGAAATTCTTCCCTTTTCCTTTTCCTTTTTTAATAGATTCTAATTGAGATTCTGCCTCTGCTAAATCATTAACAACCCATACATCTTGATTGTCACCAGTTTTGTCTTTTATATTGGGATTCTCATACATATCAACATTGACATCGTAAATTTTTTCTTGAGTTTCATCTTCAGTCTCTTCAAATATCTCTCCTTGAGGAGAGGATGATATTTCTGATGTTATAATAGTATCAGCACCAGGCTCATCTTTAGATACCACACCTTCTGGTTCAGCTTCGGTTTCTAATGGAGTCTCGTCAGTAACTTCTTGAGTTTCTTTTGTTGGAGGAGCTTGGGTAATTACAGGTTCTTCTGCCACTTGAGGTTCTTGTATTCCTGTAAGCTCTATTGTTGGTTTTCCTCCAATTACTTTTGGTATTCCAATCTTTCCCCCTTGAACTGGTTTTCCATTTTCATCAAAAGCTTGTATAACATATGTTTTAGCATCGTCTTTATAATTATCTACCTTTTTAAATGTAAAGCCTTTATCCATAAGCTTTTGGACTTTTTCTAAAGTTTTTTTATAACCTGCAGATATATTAAGCTTCTTCTTTTTAAGCATATTAGATATATCTTTAGTTAAAGATACAGTATCATCTTTTTCTATTTTTTTAGATGGGACTTCTTTTTTAGGAGTTTTTACCTCATCATAAACTTCAATTGGTGGAGCAGGAGCAACCTCTTGAACATCCTTATGTTTTTGCAACAATTTATCTTTAAATTCTAATAACGCAACCTCTCCAAAACCCTTTGTTATTTTAACAGCGCTACCTTGCATTTCCACTGCTTTAGATAACTCACTTAGCTCATTTTCTGTAAGCTCAACCTCTTTCCCATCAACTTTAGCCCTTACTACTGCATCATCATCCGTCTCTAGAATTACTCTTTTATTAGGCTCTTCATATAATTCTAATTTTTTCTTGGCTAACGCCCCAGCTAATTCACGCTGGCCCATTTGAGTATAGTTTTTAATACCAACTGATTTAGCTATTTTATTTAGTTCTTTTTTCCCTCTTGCAAATAAATAATTAGGTATAGCCCTAAAACCTCTCTCTTCTTTTGATACTTCTTCAGTCGTAGGCTGTTCTTGAGAAATAGCAGGTTCTCCTTGAGTCTTATCTACAGTAGCACCAACTAGCTCAATGCCTTCATCATCTTCAGGGTATTCTGTGTCATCAGTAGGCTCGTCCTCAATCATTTCCTCTGCTTCAACAGGTGCCATTTCAATATCATACTCTTGCTCTTGTTCTTGGAATTGAGTGTCATCTACATCAGGCATTTTCTCTGTTAGCGTTCCCCTAGTCGCAAATTCTTTAGCATAAGCTAGAACTTTAGCTTTAGCTTTTGGGAGTTTTTTGCCTTCATTTTCTTTTTGATAAGCCTTATTTAAATCTTCATAGATTAAATCTAATAGTTGTTTAGAGTTTTTAGCTTTAGCTATTTCATCAATTAAGGCAGGATTCTTTTGAATGACGCTTAATATCTTCTTAGATGGGTCTGAAATGCCCTCACTTTCTCTTATAGCTTTAGCAAGGTCTGTCTCTGCTATATCAGTTTCTTCACCAACAGCTGATAATACTTCACCCATTTTTTCACCAGGGTCGGTGACTGCTTCGAGAAACGAAGAAAATATACTAGATTCATCTGCTGAGATTGGCTCCTGCTCTACAACTTTTTCTGTAACAACCTTTTCTACTCTCTCTTCCCTTTTCTTAGCTTCTTCAGCTGCTATCTTATCGAGAGTACTTTTGTCAACAAAAGTTCCTGTGACAAGACCACCAGCACCCATTGTAGCACCTGCAAAAGCTTCTTCATATACTGCAGGGTCGGTTTTAGCTTCTTTAAATGCTTGATACGCAGCATCCAAAGCAGGTAAGCCTTCATCACCATATCCTAATTCAATGGCTCTATTTGTTGCTGTTTGTATTAATGCTTGAGCACCTTCAGTCGCTCCCTCTTTAAAAGCACCCTCAACAAGTCTAATGCCACCTGCTCCAAGTCTAGAACCAGCCCATACTAGTGTATTTTTATCTACCCCAGCATCAATAACAGCTCGAGTCATTTTATCAGCTAATGTTTTCTTTGCAACTTTAGATTTTATTCCAATAGAACCTAAAAATCCTCTAGCACCAACTCTTTCAAGAAAAGAAGAGGCAATTCCATACCCTATTGAAGCAGTAGTAGCATATTTTTTAGCTTCTTTAGGGTCAAGTCCCATCTCATCTACCATTAATTTCATCACTTCATTGTATTCATTACCTGCTTCCATAGCAAACATTGGGGTCATTGATATGGCAGTTCCTAAAGCAGTAAGAGAAGCACCAGCTGTTGCTGGTATTAAAACGTAAGCAGCTGCGGCTGAAGTAGCAGAGACTGCTAAAGAAGGTAAAGCTTCAGACATAGAACGAAGCCAAGTATCTACATTGCTCCACCCAGGTTCATCTTCTTTCCATGCAAAATACGCTTGTAGCTCAGGGTCAGAACCAACTTTATCCATATATAGATTTTCAGAAAATCTTCTCCACTCTTCACCTGTTTCAGCATCAGTAAAAAGACCAACCATGCCTGTTTTTGTACCATCCCATAGTTGACCCATTTGAAAGCCAAATCTTTTTGCAAAACCAGCAGAGGCATCATTGCCGTATTGCTTATAAAACTTTTCCCCTAAAGTATCAAATCTTATATTTTTATATATACCAGGTTCATGTTGAGCAGTTGACCTAATAATTTGTTCATCAGTAAATTTTTCATAATAATCAGGGTTTCTCCTTCTAACTAAACCAGCAACTTGCTCAGCTGTTAAATTTAAATTGTCGCTCATTTTTTAGACTAGAGATAATGGCTTTATAGAATTTACAATATCTCTTGCTTCCGCTGTGTCGTTATATTCTTCCGATATATCTTCACCCAATAGTTTTCTTAAATGTTTTAATGTATCTTCTTCAAGTCTAATCTTTAGATTTAGCGTATCAAATTGCTTTTTAGCACCACCTGCGCTTTTGCGGATACCTTCAATCCTTTTATCGTCATATGTTTCAGTATCCTGATAGCCCTTTTTAGTTTTTCTAATTTTACTTATCAAAGCTGCTTTTTGAGCTTCAAGCTTTACAAGTCTAGACTGCGCCGTACCATATTGTTTATTAGATGTTTCAATTTTCTTTTGTCTCTCTTCTGCAGTTTCTTTCAAATGTAGAGCTGCTTCTTCAGGAGAAAGCTCAGGTCTTACCCATTCATCATCAACCCACTGAGGTAAGGTTTCAATATAAGCCATAGCATCTCCTGCCATTGTATCCTGGACATACGCTTGTTCTCCCCCCTCGCTAACGTCATATATTATATTTCCAACATTGTCTCTCATTGTAGCCTTTACTGTCTCACTCATAGGCATATCATATTCACCTATAGCTGCGCCTTCTAGAACCTTACCACCTTTCATATATACCTTACCATCAGCGTAATTATAATTACCTTTGCCTTCTCCTGGCATAATCATTCCACTCATAAGAGCTGCGTAAGATGACATATCATCTTTAAAAGAAGATTGATGCTGTAAAAGTGCGTTGCCACCAAGCAAATCTCCACCTGTTATATCGCCTAACGCATTATCAAGCTTTATAGTTCTTTTTACTATAGTACGAAACCTTCTATCGATTTGAGATGAGTCTATACTTCCCCAATCAGATACAGTTGAGGGATAACTTGCAAATTGCGAATGTAATATATTGTATTCTGTGCCAAGCTTTCCTTCTTTATGGGGATTGCTTTCACCATATCTGACATTTCTTCTAAAGGACTCTCTAGCTCTATCATTATATTCTTTTTGGAGCTGACCTGCGGTTTTTGAATTAGCTTTAGCATCTTTAAGTTCACTTCCAGCTGCTTTAGTTAAGTATCCATAAGCTAAATTCCAATCACCATGTTTACGAGCTTCAGCGGCTTCACGAACAGCGATTGCTAAAGTTGGATTTGCTTTTTCATCAATAGGAGTTTCTTTATACCTTTGAAGTTGAGCAGTAACATATCCTCTTTGTACTCCAATTTCTTCTAGTTTAGATAGAGTCTCTAATATGTTTCTATTTTTATCTGCATACTGAGCTTTTTTTCTTGTAATGTTATCCATTATATCAACAGTATGTTGAGTATTGTATGAACCTGACTCTTTATCATATTTAGGAATATTATCTAAAGATGTAACTATTTCTTTAAGCTCACCTCTCCATTGCATTGACTCTTCAACATTTTCCATTGCTTCGTTAAGATTAGATTTATAAAAATTATGATAAGAACTAGCAACTATATCATCACTATAATCACTATCTTTAAAATTGTTTTCTATTTTACTAAGAGAGCTTTGTACATTTTTAAATTCTTCTTGAGTAATATTTTGGTCAGAAAGTTGATTTATTAACATTTCATAGTTTTTACCTTGACCTGTTAAATAGTCTTTTTTCTGATTATCTTTTTCTTTAAGATTAATCTCAAGTAAATCAAGAGCATTCCTCTCTGCTAAATACTTATCTCTTCTCTGTCCCCTTGAATGTCTTGTAATTGCATCTATTAATTGTGGTAATGGCATTTTCTATCCTGTTTTATAATCTGATTGACCAGTAAATCCTTCCCAAAATGAATCAGGCGAAGATTGAGCTGCGCTTATATTACTTTGGTATCTTTTTTCTATATCCCCTAATTGTCTTTGCCTAGAAAGACTAACTGATTCTTTATTTAAATCATCATCTTGTAAAATACTATCAACTCTTTGGCTATAATCTTGATATACATCAGCTTTAGCTTGTCCGATAGCACTATCAGCCGCTTGGTTACCTGCAAAATCTGACGAGGCTGATTTTTGACTAGCTTGAAAAACGCCCATCATACTTTTTTGTCCTTTTGAAGTAGCCATTTCCATCATACTATCAGTCTTAGCAGTGATTTGTTTCATTTTTAAATCAGTCTCTTGCCCCATCTGGGCTTTCTCTGCCATTGACATTTGCCCTGCTCCTGCAACAGCATCGCTATTATCTAGTTGACTTGCCATAACCCCTCCATAGACTTTTGAGCCTATACCCACTATTGCAGTTGAAATTGTTGCTATTCCTACTATCGACATATTAAACCTCTATATCATTAAAATCATTTGCTATAATATCTTGCTCTGCATCTTTAACATTTTTTGCATTTGTTGGATGCACGGTAATAAATATGCAGTCTTCATGTACATATATAATTCTTTTAGTACCAGCTTTAGTAAGTCCGTAATAAGGAGCTTGAATTGTAGTTTCTCCATCTTCGCTCATAATGGTCATTTTCCCCTTCATAAGAAAAAAAGCATTATCCTTTTTGTGTATTTTTGTAATTAATAATTGACCTGCGGGATTAAATATTTCTCTTATATAAATACCATTCCCAAATTTATGTTTAAGTGGGTTGAAAAAGTTCTTTTCGTCTTCACTAAAAGCTTTATTGCTTTCTATTAATTTATTTTCTAATACTCTAGTACCATTTCTAAACTGCTCCTTAGTATATTTAGATGGAAATTGAGACAATGGTTTACTTAATTTTCCTTGAGATTCTACATATTCTAAAAACGACCATGCTTTATCAAAAGAAAAAGTATGTTCAATGTTTAACTTTTCAGTCAAATCATTAAATTGCTTCTTTGCTAATTTTTTATCCAATTTCTTTCTCCGTTGATTTTAATAAATCTCTTCTTTTTAATAAAGCATCAAAATAATTTTCTCCTGTCTCTTGAGAAGTGCCTGATGACATTAAATTATAATAATTTGCTCTAGCACTCTGAGTATTTAGTCTTTCTCCACTTCCAACGCCATAAGCTTCATTTATAGATGATTGGACAGATTTTAGACCCATTTTACCCACAGAAGATGAAGTGTCTGTAGATGGAGATGAGTCAGGTAAAGGCATAGAAGATTCTTTCCCCGCCTCTTCTCCTTTTCTTCTTTTTAATATACTACTTGGGGCAGCGTGAGCTTCACTAAAACTACCAGGCATTGTTTTCCTCAATGTGTCGTATGAACTACTTTCTTCATTTATTCTTCCCATATAAGGAGATTGCTCTCTTCTTGTTTGGTCTTTATAAGCAGCTGAAGCATCCATACCTTGTAATTCTAAATTAGTTTTCCTTTTTGTAGTATAGGCTCCTGTTAAACCTTTTTCACCTGCTATTGACTCATATAAACTTCTATTTTCACTTTTAGCTAAAGTGCCAAGACTTTGTAAATTTCCAAGACTAATATCAGTCTTATCATCAACTTTTAAATTTCCAGAAATCATATCAGATGGCTTTTTAAACCATTTTTGTCTTAGAGATGGTTTAGCTATTGCATCTTTATCCATACCCAGATATTCACGACCTGCTTCAACGCTTTCCCACGCCTCTACATTTTCGCCTACATTAAATTGTTCACCTACAAACCCAGCTACAGCACCTAAAGTCTCCCCTCCAAATTCCATAGCTGCTTGACTCAATTTAACTTTAGCTGTTTTTTGTAATAATTCTCTATTTTTTGTTGCTAAATTTCTTTGCGCTGATGCTAAACTCATATCATTTAACCTTTGAAGTTATTGTGTAATTTACTACTTTAAGCATATCTTTTCAAATCCCAATTATACCCTTATATTTATCAACTGCCCTGCTGAGCCATTAGCACCTGCAGAACCCCCACCAGGAGAACCATCGCTTGTACTTGTCCCTCCAGCAGCCCCTCCAGTACCACCATCTACACTTGTAGAGCCAACACTAGAAGATGTTGTAATCAAAACTATTACTCCACCTTGACCTCCTGCTCCTCCACCGCCACCACCTCCGCCTGCACCAGAATGATTAGAACCTCCATTCCCTCCTGCTCCGCCTGCAGCAGATGCGTCATTTAAAATAGCATTAGAAACAGCTGAACCGCTTGAAGTACTACCATTACCACCAGCCCCCGCATTAGTGGTTCCTGCGCCACCACCACCTCCGCCACCGCCACCAGCACGATTACCAAGTTTTAATCTAGGGGCAGTTTCAGAAGTATCCATCACATCTCTCATCATTATAAGAATATGAGGGTCTAAAGTTTTTAATCTTGTTATTGCTTTCGTGACAGAACCAGCGCCGCCAGCTCCACCATTAACTCCGCCTTGTGCCATTAACTTGAGTCTCCTTGTTGACCTGCGTGACCATCGCCACCTTTAGCGTGTATATAACCACTATTACTAATTATTCTAGCTGAAATAAATACTATTCCTCCACCGCCACCTGCAGCTCCACCTCTTCCTCCGTCTCCACCGCCACCAGTAGCACTTCCAGCCGAACCACCAGAATGACCTTGAGCACCTCTGGATAATGTCCCATTTGCCGAACCACCTCCGTAAGCATCTCCATCATCCCATCCACTAGGTCGACTACCATTACAACTTACATAACAACTAGATGCAATTGTAAAGGTATTTTTTACAAAGAGTCTAAAACCATTGGTAACCAATGTTAATGCACCACCCGCAGCACTAATTGTTAGAGTATCAAAATAACAATCTCCCTGCATACTCCATGTATTGCCGCTTCTTGTAATAATAGATTCACCATGTTGAGAATTTACTTGATTTGTATTATTCCCACCTTCATATGTAGACTCCACAGTACCAGCATATAAAGTACAAGTACCATCTTCACCTGCACCAAATAACCTTGTCCTCTCAAGAAGAAAAGTATTAGAAGTAATGTCTCCATTAGTCGCAAAAGTAATTCCACCATCAGCAAATGATGCAGAACCATCTCTATTTATAGACCATTGACCAGTCGCTATATTACCAGATGCTGTCATAACAATTTGCGCAGCTCCATCCGCTATTCCTAAAATTGAAGTACTATTTATTTGCCAACCTCCTACATAACCAGAAGTTTTAGTAGCATTATTCGCAGCTGTAGCTGCTGTCCCAAGCACAGAACTATCAGAAGTGTTATCAACGTTGCTCAAACCAACATCACTTTTAGATGCTGCAGATAAAATATTAGTTTGTTGTGTTGAGTCAGAAGTATTGTCTACATTGCCCAACCCTACATTGGCTTTGGTAGTTCCTGCTTGAATAGTAGATGCTGATTGATTATCTACATTGCCAAGACCAACATTAGCAGCAGTTGTATTTGAATTGAATGTATTAGTTTCTGTTAAATTTGTACTTCCTATTGTAAGTGTTCCTTTGAAAGCAGAAGAACCATTAGACTCTACATAGAAAGTAGGAGTATGTATCTCACCATTACTTGTAAAAGTTATATGCCCATTAGCAGTATATCCAGTAGTTGTTTTTGTTCCCGTAAATATAGCATCACTATTTATAGTCCAACCTCCAGTAGTTCCACTAGTCTTATCTCCGCTAGCTTGAATAGTTCCTGTGGAATCTTGGTTTGCAGTGCCCCCTGCAGCTGCTCCACTTTTAACTGTTCCCGCTGCAGCCCCATCTACTGTACCAGTTAAGTTCCCACTTAATATAGAAGCCGTAGAAGCTTGATTCGCAGTTGCACCTGAAGCAGCCCCACTAACAACTACACTTGCAGTGCTACCACCAATAGTTACAGACCCATCAATGGCTAGTGTAGTATTATTCCAAGCTAACTTATTTCCTAAAGAAAAATTAGAACTACTGTCTATATAAACACCTGTGTTAGCATTATTAAAAGTGCCTGTGCCTGTATAAAGTTTGCTTGAAGCCATACTTATACCACCAATAGAACCACTATTAGCAAATATGTGACCTTTTAAATAAACACTATCCGAATACAATCCATATAAATTTGATTGAGAGCCACTTAATCCTGCATCAGTATCAGTTATACCATCTAATCTTCCTAGTCTTGCTTTCTCTGTTGAAGCACTCCCCCAATTAGCCCAACTATTAACACCATCTTTTATAACTAGATAAGGAGCTTTAGAATCATCAGCACTTAAGTAAAGAATAGCATCTCTATTTGTATTTGTAGTATTTCCTATTCTTACTACATCATCACCTACTCCAAATGAACCAGTATCAGCAGGTAAATCACCATCCTCTGCGCTTGAAACCGTTATTGTTCTACCACTTACAGATGTTACTCTCCTAACAATCCTTCTTATAATATCGAGAGTTCCACCTCCATTATCAGCTCCTGATGTGCCCGTTAAATCAGCTCTTTGAACCATTACTATATCATTATCATGGAATGGACAAACTCCATTATCACTAGGGTCTTCAAATGTTATGTCACTACCATCAATACTTTCTACTTTAGCGACTGCAGTTATTATAACGCTACCATTCGTAGCTCTTAATTGTTGAAGTAAAAGCTCATAAACTGAAAGAGTACCTCTAATCGAAGCACTAGAGAACTCAGCGTGAGCAGTATTATCTATCTTCCATCCTCCACCAGTAAAACCTGAAGAAAATGGATTAGAAGTAATATCATCTCCATCTACTATAATATCTCCAAATTGGACATTATCAGTAGTTCTTACATTCTGATTCATAGCATATAACTCATTAGCACCTTGACCAGTGTTAACTGTTGCAAAAGTTGGAGCAGAAGTAGTGGTTAAATGTTGACCTGTATTGTAAGTAAGTTGTGTATCCCCAATAGAATCGGCAGTAACACCTAAAGTAACTGCCCCCGTTGACGCACTCGCATCAAGAGAAGTACCCCCTGTGATAGATA
>Ga0080013_1003382_pt1 | contig 16901 bp, 23 predicted proteins | sample ETNvirenome_6_85_FD_69236 | JGI IMG/M metagenome (GOLD analysis project Ga0080013, IMG submission 69236) | Marine viral communities from the Pacific Ocean - ETNP_6_85 (SPADES assembly) (version 2) | ecosystem: Environmental > Aquatic > Marine > Oceanic | place: Pacific Ocean | collected 2013-06-19 | reverse complement strand
ATATAACTAGCCCAACTAGAGCCATCATAATAAGTTAATGTGTTTGTATCTTTTAAATAAGCGAACATCCCCTCTTCTGGACTTGAAATTGCAGATCCCCTTGCTGAACTATCAGCGAAAGTCATTATTACTTGTTCTTGTATGTAATTATTAAAATCACTTGCAGAAACTAAGTCTCCAGTTGTCCATACTTTAAATCCACTAGGCAATTAAATTCTCCTCATTGTATATTCTTATTTTAGCACTATGTATATGCAAATCTAGTCCCCTCGCCAATCTTAGCTTGTCCAAGTACCCAACCAGATGAACCTGCTGGACTTAAGTTTAATTTATAGTTCCAAGTTTGTGCCGAACTATTAATACTATGATTAATACTTTCTATCCATACTTCATCACTAAAGGTAGAAGCATTAGGATTAGTTACATTTACTTTTACTCTATCCCCAAATTCAAGTCCTAATACTTTAGGCCATAAATCTGTATCATCTCTTGGATTAATCTTTAAATTATCAATTCTTTCAATAGGTAAAGCTGTTTCTGCAATTTTTTGTTGAATAATTGATAGAACATTAGCGTCAGAAGTATTTTTAGTTGTTTTAGTAGAAGACTTAGCAGTATATCTACTAACACTATCAGCGTCTGCTGTATATTGTGCTGTTCCACTTGTCCTAGTCCACTCATAAACATTTATAACTTCATTAGTATCAAAAGAAGTTTCAACATCTCTATAAGGTAAATTACTACCACTATTATCAAATGTTGCTTGAACATTAGTTGCTTTAGCATTACTTAACTTATAATCTCTATTTCTAAAAGTTGCTTTACCATCTGCACTAATAAAGAATTGAGCGTTTTCTGCTGTTTCACATTCTTGTAATCCAGTTAATAAATTAGTCGTTAAAGCTTGTTGTTGAATATTTAAAGTTCCTGTATTTATAGTTCTTAAAGCACTTGGGAAGCCGATAGAGTTTAGTAATCTTGTAACCCTTACAGAAGTTAATTCAACAGCGTCTGCATAACCTAAACGAGTAGATGTTCCTATTTCAGAGAAACCTACTTGTCCAACTTTCCAACCAACTGATTGAATTGTTTGACTTTGAAAGATCTTGAAAGCGTCAATTGCTGTAAAAGTAGTTGTACTATCTGCACCTAAGGCAGGATATTTAACAGGTATCGTATCTAAAAATCCATAAAATAAAACATAAGTAGATGAATCATATGTAGCACTTACTTTAACAACTTTTAAAGGTTGTATTTTTGTTCTTGCGTTTGCACTATCGTAGTAATGACTTGTTTGTGTTGGATTAAACCTATTGTCGCTATTACTTAATAATAACTGACAAGTACCTGCTTTGAATTGTCCTAATTCATTACTCCTACCTCTTGAAATATTTATAGTCCTAACATAAGCTGATATATCAGTTAAAGATTGAGAACTATCAAATGGTTCGCTATCAAATCCAACTTCAACAGTTAATGTAACATTACTATCAAAAGCTACACTCATAAGATAACTTTAATTCCTCGTTTTTGTGCTTCTAATACTGCAACTGCAACTGCGTCAGGATCTGGATTTTGTATATCAAAACTATTTTCAATATTTAATATTGTAGTTACTCCTGCACTTCTATTTCCTATTGCTAAAGCATTTGCATTATGATCCCTAACAATTGGAGTTGGGTCAGGTTTTTCATCTCCCTCAATACCAAAACTTTCGCCAGGAGCATTTGGTGGAGTATAACCACCGCCACCTGTTGCATTACTCGGCATTTCTCCATTCCATAAAGCGAAGAACTGTCCTCTTAATCTATCTAATTGTTTCCCAGTTTTATCCACCATTGCTTTTAATAGTTCCTCAAATGTTCCTAAACTTTTTGCGTCTTCCATAGCTTTATCTAATTCTTGTTTAGCTAAAGCAATTTTCATAATATTTTCAGGAGTATCAGCAGTTGCTTTATTATAATCTTCAGTAGCTTCTGTTAATCTTTCTTGTGCTTGTAATAAATCTTCTTCTGCTCTCTTCTGTTCTTCAAGTGCTTGTTCTAATAATCTTCTAGCTGATATTTCCTCTGCTGTTGCACTTGTAGAGGCTTTAGTAATTTCTTCCAATCTTTCTTTAGCAATTGCTAGTTCTAATTCTTTTTGCCTACTTCCATCTTGTTCTTCTGATAATTTTGCAATAGCTTGTGTTTGTCTAATAATTGCTAATTCTTCTTCGGCAGTAACTTTTTTACTTTCTTCCATAGCTTTGATATGTCCAAACTGTGCCTCTGTAACAAAATCATTTGCATTTTCTAATTGTCCTTTAGCTTTAGCAACTGATTGTTCAGCTTTATTCATATCTTTTAGTAAGTCTTTCTGTTCTTCATAAATATCATTAAGGTTTTGTTGTGCTGTTAATAATTTATTAAAAGCACTTAAAGCGTTAGCATTTATATTCCTTATTCTTTCAGCTTCTACTTCCATAGCTAACTCCATTTCTTTTTTTTCTTCTCTATGAGCGTTAGCTTTAGCAACCGCAGCGTCAGTCGCTTGCATATATGTTGGAATAGCATTTCTTAAAGCGTGTTCTTGTCCTCTAGTAGAATCAATAGCTTGGTCAGTAGCACTCCTATAATCATATGTCCTTTCTGTTGCCTCATGTATACGATGAGAGTATTTGTTATATTCTGAACCTGCAAGTTCAACTCCATGATACATTTGTTCTGATAACTCAACTACATCTTCACTAGCAGTAAAGAATTCTTTCATTGCTTTTAAAGCGTCTGATATTTTATTTGTGAATGTTGTTATTCCTTTAACAATTGCAGTTAGTGCAGGTGCGAAGAAAGAACCTATTATAATACCTAACTCACTAAAACTATTTTTCATGAGATCTGTTTGTGCTTTCAAACTATTCATTTGTTTTTCTGCTACTTCGCTAGTAGCTCCGCCAGCATTTCTTAATTGTTTTTCATATTCTCTTATTTGGTCGCCTGCACCACTTAATATTTTTACAGCGTCAGCAACACCACGATTTAATCCTAATTGGTCTAAAGTCGCTGCTTTCATTTCATCAGACATTGGTCCAAGCACTCTATCAAGTTCTTCTACAATATCTGCAACATTCTTCATGTTCCCTTGAGTATCAAACATATTTAGCCCTAACGCAGCAAATTCTTCGCTATTCTTAGCAGTTGCCCTAGGTATGTCTCTTAGTACCTGATTGAGCTTATCTCCCGCCTCAGCACCTTTAACACCTCTGTCAGCAAACGCTGCGAGAACTGCGACACCTTCTTCTACATCTTTATTAACAACTTTTAACGCTGCGCCTGCCTTAGTAGTTAATGCTTCTGAAAATTGTTGGACACTTGCGTTGGCTAATGTATTAGCTTTTACTAACACATCTGTAACTCGTGTTAAGTTAGCCAAGTTTTGTTCAGCACCCTCAACTGTTAAACCTAAAGCACTTTGTGCGTCAGTTGCAAGATCTGTTGCAGTAGCCATATCAAACATACCTGCTTGTGCGAATTTTGCAACTTGTGGTAAAGCCGAAATAGATTGTTCAGCATTTAAACCTGCTGAAGCTAAGAAGAAGTATGCTTCTGCTGATTGTTCTGCACCAATTCTTGTTGATCGTGAAACTTGTAAAGCCATGTTCTCCATAGCTTTTTGTTGTTTTACAGTTGTGTCCATAATGGCTAATGATTGAACCATCTTGTCATCAAAAGCTGTAAACTCTTGAACTGCTTTACTTAATCCTTTAGCTAATCCAACTGCTAACGCTAATCCTGCTAATTTAACTGCGTTTGAAAATTTACCTAATTGTTTTCCAGATTTGCTTCCTTTGTCCCCAATTCCACCTAATTGCCTCTTAGCTAATTCAGCACCTTTAGTTACAATATTTATTGCAATATCAGCCATCGCCATTTTTACTTACCTCTATTCTTTTTATTCTCTGCGTCTTGCATGGCTATTATCTTATTTCTTTCATTAATTTCCCAATTATAAAATTTTATCCATTGGTTATACTCCTTATTACTCATATTAGTAGTAAGTTGAGCCACAGTCATTCCTAGTTCTCTTGCTAGTTTGAATTGAAATAGAGTGTCGTTATTCTTGAAATTCGTCTGCCGAAGCAGAGCCTCCAATACCATTTACTTCATTTATTACTAAAAATATTTTATCAATCACAGTACTATCTTTTTTATAAAGTTCTTCAATAGCGTCATCATCTAATTGTGGCTCTATTACACAAACTTTTAACAACTGTTTTTGGTATTCAAAAGCGTCTGTATCATTTACTTCAAGTTCTCTACCTAACTCTATTTGCATTGCTTTAGAGATCCCTTGTATCATAATTGACACATCCCATTCTGGAATTTTAAGTTCTTGCGTTGGGACATCAGGTAAATCTTTTATACCATCTAACTTTAATCTTTTCATAGATTACTCCTTATTATTTAATTCTAGTGAGTAGCTCTTGTTACTGCACCAGTTACTTGTAAATCTGCTGAATATCCTACGACATCGCCAACAGGACTACCAATTGAATAATTTGTCATTATTCCCTCGCCAGTGTACTTTACCTTTCCAGATGCTGTACCCTCTGGGCTATATTCAAATGAAAGAGAAGAACTTTGTCCTACTACTGCACCGAAAATAGCGTCTGCTGTTGCGTCCCATAGTCCAGATAGCGAGATAGTTGCGTCCTTTAGTCCTACAATGTAAGTTTTATTACTCGCACCTAAGACAGTTGTTTCTGCAACATCTGCTGTTTCTGGGAAGTCAACATTATTTACATATGATGAGATGTCAGTTAAAGAACCACCTGAATTATCAAGTTTAAAAACTGAATCTGAACCATGTACAAATGCCATATATTTTCCTTTCCCTAGTTGTTTCTTCCAAAGCCAACAATAGCATTTATTGTCGGTGTAGAAGAACCACCTATTGTATTATACACTCTAATGTATCTGTTTATAGTCGTTCCACTATCAACATACTTGACTTGTGAAGTCGCTGCTGTTGCTTGTGTGAAAGTTATTAGATCAACATAAGTTACATTGTCTGCACTATGTTGTATCTTTACATCTCCAGTTGGGCTTGTACCACTAACAGATGTAACAATTAAAAATGCACCACAACCATTTGTAGTTGATGAAGCATTATCCTGCGCACTTCCTTGGGCTGCGGTTGTAGTGAAAGCTGAAGCTGTTAAGACACTTCCATTCCACATTCCTTCATCTGATTGAATATCCATTGAAGTTCCGACAACATCTCCTACTGGACTTGAAACTGCATAATTAGAAATATTACCTTGTGCGAAAGTTGCATAGTCGCCTGTATCTAATCCATCTATGCCCATAACAAAATCAAAATCAGCACCACCAAGGAGTGGTTGTAATGTTGTATCAGCAGTAGCGTCCCATAAACCTGAAAGAGAAACTGTTCCATCTTTTTCTCCTGCTATATAAGTTTTATTTGAATTACCAAAAGTTGTTGTTTCGGCAATATCAGCAGTTCTACTAGCGTCTACATTATTAAAATATGAACTAAAGTTACTTGAATTAACATAAACTTTTGTATCTTTACCATGTTTAAACGCCATTATCTTCTACTCCTATTTCTATTCCTATTCCATTTACCAGTATTGTATCTACTATTTTTCGGCATTATTCTTCTTCCTCGTATGCTTCATTTTTTTCTGTTTTGGGATCATCAGCAATGAAATGTCCTTTGTCATTTCTTGCCCTATCAGCTTTTACTAATATTCCTTGTTCCTTTAACCATTTTAAACTTTTCTTAGGTACTTTATTTTCTGGTATCAATGAACCAGCTTCAAAAAACTCTTTTCCTAAATCTATTCCTACTTGTACTTCATACATTATGCTATTACCTCTACTGTAAATTCTACACCTAAATAATCTATGTTATTCACATTATACACTCCATAGTTGTCTGCCTCAATTACCCTCACTGATTGAGCTGAACCTCCTAAAGTTAAATCACTTTCTACTTGTGCTTTAACAGAAGAACTTCCACTACTAGCAAGATAACCATCTAAAGTATCTTGGCTATCTTCAGCGTCAACTCTACTGACATATAAAAATATTGGAATAGTATAAGTATCAGCACCTCTAGCCATTGTGCTATCGTAATCAATACTATCAACTACTCCTACAATTGCTGTTGGTGGCTCAATAGAATCTGGAACATAATCATAAACTACAAGAGATGTTATGTTAGCTAAATTAGTTTTTAATCCACTTCTTATTGCTGTTAAAGTCGCCATTATATTTTTCCTTTTCTACTCTTCTTCCAATTTCTTTCTATTCTATTACTTGCAAGTAAAAGTAAAGCGTCAATATCATTATCAGATCTATCATACGCTATTTTTAAGAAAGGAACTATTGGTGTACCTTTTTTAGCTATTCCTAAAGCTACTCCATACGCAGCGCCTTCATCTCCTAATTTCCTACCTGCCCAACCTTTTAAAGCCCTTACAGGAGGCATATGTGGAGTTGTCCTAGACCATTTAGGTTGTAGTTTATACTTACCTTTAAAGGCCATTTTTACATCTCCATGAACAAATGAAGCATATTTTGCTGTCGCCATTACTTTTACCCCTTTAGGTAAAGCACCGACTTTAGCTGTTCTCCTACTATATTTAATACTTTTCTTTAAAGTACCAGTATCGTTTTTATCATAATCATCTAAGACTTGTCTAGCTTCTTCTTTAAGATGTTTACCTACTTCATTATAAAATTTTCTAATAGGCGTATAAGCTAAACCACCTAAAGCAATTCTTTTCTTTAAATCTTTTAAACCTGTAACTGTAATTTGGTTACTTGCAGTAGCCATTATAAAGTTTTCTTAATATATCTTTTAATTAATTTCATAGCGTCAGGATCAAACTTTTGAAATAACTCAACTGTTCCTGTTTGTTCAGAACCATAAACTGTAAATGGTGTATCTTTTCTTTTAAACAATCTTGTTGCTTGTATTAATGTTGCTTGTCTTATAGCGTGAGGAACAGCAGACCAACCCCATTGACAAGTTACTTTAACTTGTTTAACTATTGTTGTATCAAATCTTTCACTACTTCTAGTATCTAATATTTTTATTTCTGTTATTGGTTGGTACTGTACTCCATCAACATCATTCCCTGCGTCCAATGGAGAGGTATAAAAATCTGTATTAATTGTTAAAGTCGTATCGTGTGTTCCATTGTCATTTGTATCTATTAGAACTGCTAAACCAGATGGAGTTGATATATCTGGTACTTCTAAATAAATAGGATTAACAGGAGTAAAGTATTTTGCTTCTGAAGTTGTTTGGTAGAAAAACCTACCACAAATAGCGTCTATTTCTCTTGAAGTGCCTTCTATTGCATTTTCTAAGTTATCATCTTGCCCGCTACCACTAAGTCCTAAATAAGTTTTTATTTCTGCAAGTGTGCAGTAGCCATTAGTAATAGCCATTAGTTACCTACTTAGATTTATTTTCAGCAGGTGCTTTAGCTTTAGACTTTCCTAATCCCCATTCTTTAGCTTGTAGATCTGAAACTTCGTGTCCTTTAACACCAAGTAACTTACCTTTTCTCCAAGCTTTAGGCATTTGGTTATCAGATGTTTCAGCAATTTTTCCTGCGTCATCTATCCATACATATTTTTTTAATTTCATCATTTTCTTTCCTGACTGCAACTCGGACTTACCACTAAAGCTTGCCCGAGTTACTAAAGTCATTATTATTTCTAAGCTACTTTCGTTCTTAGAAGTTTGTAATTTTTGCGAAAGCAGAAGCTCTATAAATAGGCAAGCCCATTCTTACAGTTGCTTTCATTACAATAATATCTTTTACAAAGTTCTCGTCATGGCTATCAGACATTGCAACTTCCATACCTTGTCTTGCGACTATATGTATTGCTTGTCCACCACCAAACACACCAACTAAACAATCTCCTGCTGAAGTTTCTGTTGAACTAACAACAGGTACTCCCCATAATCTTGGTGTAACAGCGTCTCCAAAAGATCCCGCACCAACAAACAATGGATTTAAAGCTCCACTTGTTGTTACTGCATTTACTTCGGTTACTACTTGATACCAATCAGATGGGTGCATTACGATAGCGTCTGGGTTCATAAAAGCATCTTTTTGAATTTCTGTTATAGCTTCAAAAATTTGTCCAATTCTCTTTAAGCTTCCACTAAAAGAAGAATAGTTGAATGCATTTATACCAGTCTTGTTTAATATTCCAGTTAGGTTTACACCTGAACCAGAACCACCGATAATTTGGTCTGATATTGTTTGTCTAACCATGAACCTTAATCTACTGTCAATATATCCTTGTGCAGCCGAAACATCAGCAAGAAGCTCTTCTGTCATTGGAATGAATGCTCCAATCTTTCTGATCTCTTCTGTTCTCTCTGTGAAAGCTAATGCGTTCTCACCAAGAGCTGAACCTTCTGCAGTAGGGGCAGCGTTGTTAGTATATGTTGTTTCCTCAAGATACTTGTACTGATATTGGTCAGTAGTAATTGTATCTATTAAAGCAGGAATAACATATGGGTCTAACTGTGCTGATTCTTGAATTCTTGGTGCTCTAACTACGCTAGGAGGCCAAGTTGATTCTGTAACAGTAGTTTTAGTTTCTACTCTTGGGTCCCACTTGAGTTCAGATTTAACATTCTTAATACCAGTGTCCATAAAAGATTTGTAAGCGTCAGATTCTAAGAAAGATTGTCCAAGTGTTTTATATTCCTCAGTTTCAACTTTTTCAGAATGTATTGCCTTAGGCTCTACTTTCTTTCCAGCTTCAACTGCCTCTTCCATCTTGGATTTTTCTGCCTCAATTTGAGTAGCGTCTTTAATTTGATCTACTAATTCAGACATTCTTTCGTTTCTCTTAGCCCATTCCTCTTTCTTTTCACTATCAAAATCTGTTGTTTCAACATCTTTGAATTCATTAAGAGTATTTTCTCTAAGCTCTTGTAGTTCCTTTTTGAGTTCTACTATTTTACTCATAATTTCCTCTACAATTCTGGGTCTAATGTTTCCATTAGTACCCGTTCTGTTTCTAATAACAAAGTCGTATCGTCAAGCTGTTCTTCTTCCTCATCTTCTTTTGCTCCTGCAACATCTAATAGTGTTCCAATATCTTGAAATACTTCTTGCAGAGAGTCTTGAAGTTCCTCAAGAACATCTGTTGAACTTTCCGACAATGTCTTTTCTTTTGATATGCGTAAGGCAGTAAGCTCCTTAGCACGCTTTAACACAGCAGATAACTTGATAAGCAACTCATCTACTTCTTCGTTAAATCTTAAACCTTTAGTATTTTCTTTTTTATCATCTTTAACAGCTACTGTTGAAGTATTTTGATTAGCTCCTACTAATACAGGACTAACTTCCCATACTTTAACATCATTAAGGTATCTTACTTCCATTTCAGTTTCGCCATCTTTACTAAACATTCCCATTTCACTATCTAAGACTTCATAACCAAAAGACCATTGTTGCAGATCTCCCATTGCTTTAACTGTATTAAAAGCGTCTCTTCCTCTTTCGGTGTCCATAATAAATTGTCCTTTGAATGTAGCTTGATTGTCATCTTGGACTATTTCGCCTCTACCAATAACATCTTTCCAATCGTGAGCCCAAACCATAGCAACACCTTTATCGCCATAACCTGATTTAATAGCATTAGGAGTTACTACATCTCCATCACTATCCATTTCATTAAATACAGAAAATACTGCTTCTACTTTTCCCTCAACTTCATCAGTTGTTAAAAATTTTACTTCTTTATGTTCTCTATTCACTTTCATATCCTTTGCTCATGGAATACAGTAGTACACCTACAATTACATACTAGCCCTGCAGGTGCGCCATTGCTACTATCTCCAGGATAGTTCATAGCATATCCTTGGACATTAAAATCTCCATTTTGGTCTACTCTAACTCCCTCCATGTACATATGTGCGTCCCTAACAAGTCCATCTCTACGAGTAATCCATTCTTTTTGTAATATTAATCCAGTTCCTTTAGCACTTTCATTCATTCCCCAATTAGCTAAAGCTGTACCCTCTGTCCTAGCAATATTCATAGCCCTACCTAAGTTTTTCTTTCCTAAACTCTTTGAGATCCCATTAGCGATATAATCATTAGCTTTCTTTCCTGTAAGCCCTAATTTATTAACTTCATCTAATGATTTTCTTAAAGCTAAGTTTAAATTCTTTTTCATAGTATTACTCATTTCGGGCAATACTTGGTTCATTCTCTGTTCAATAAAGGCTTTAGCATTCCTATTATATTTATTAGTATTTATTGGTATTGATTGTCCCCTTTTTCTTCTAGGATGAAATCCACTAGCAACTATTTCCTGTCTTGGTTTTCTTCTTCTATTTCTTTCAATCCTATCTTGTTCTTCTTGGCTAAATACATAGTTTTCTTTGAATTGGTCTGGTAAGAGTATTCCTACTTGTAAATAAGCGAAGTCTAAAACCATACTTGTATAAAATGGTTCAATCTCTTTACGCCACTCTACATTTCCCTCTGAATCAACAATACTATTTGTAATAGCTAATATTCCAGACATTGTTGGTGGATTAATCGCCATTATTTTGTTTATCGATCTCACTTGTTTTGTTAGTAAATAATCAAATAACCTACCAAGTGTAAAGTCCCAATTACCTAATAAGTCGTTAAAAGCATTCCATATATCATCTCTTGCTTCTTTAGTTTCAAATCTGTTAATTCTTTTCTCCCAATCTAATTCCCTTAAATTATTTCTTCTATTAATTAGTTCAGTAGCAGAATTATATTTCATTCTTCCTCTAACCAAGAGTTATGTACTCTTTCGCCATCAACTGTTAGAGTGTAAATATCCTCTATTGGTTTGTTGTTTTTTTTTTGATTATTACTAAAAGCTTCTATCTGTCTTAATCTTCTTATAGCTAATTCTCTTGTAGGATAACAGCCCATGTTTTTTCCACTATCCTCTGCAATTATGCAATACTCGTCATCTATTTTTTTTATAATTTTATCTTCAAATGAATAGTCGCTTGTTTCAAGTCCTTGTTCTTCAACTACTTCAGGTGTTAAAGTTTCCCCTACTACATTAACTCCCATTGGTAGTAAATATACATGTTGTTCTTCTGTACTTGGTAATCCTACTGCCTGTCTTGCTTCGGCTACTGTTATCCAACCACCTTGGACACCAATATTTAATCTTTCATAGATCTCATTCATATCAGTTTGTAAAGCTCTTACTTCAGAGAAATCATATTCTGCTTGTGTATTATCTAATTCTAAATAATCAGGTAATAAGATTTGTTGAGTTAATTCTTCTGCAACCATTCTCCATAATGGTATTAATTTATTTTCAGTAAAAAATTCTCTTAACTCTTTTGCATTTGAATAAGTTGCGTGTTTTAATCCTGCACCTAATCCTGCAAGAATAGCAGGTACGCCTAATACAGCAGAAACTCTTTCCTCTGGTACTTGTCTTAATAGTCCCATGTCTAAATCTTTAGGACTAAAAGATAATTTCTCTACATTCATAGCACCACTCATCACTAATGGCTTACCTTTATTTCTTCCTGCTACCTTTTGTTGATAAGTTCTACTTATTTGTTCAGCTTCTTCTGCTGTTGGTCCAAATTCATCTTTAGGTGTAATCATTACACTAGGTACTCCCATATTAGCTAAAAGGGCAGTAGCCATTTGTCCTGCACTTTCATCTCCAAATATTTCCCTTAATACTGTTTTTAAAGGACTGAAACCTTTTTTATGATCTTTAGGATTTAGTCCTAATCTTAAATGGACAACATCTTCTTTTTCTAATCTCACTTTCCCATCTTCTAATTCATAAACATAATGTGTTATTAAATCTTCTTTAGTTCCTTTAGGTGTTACTTGTTCTGGAAGTAAAGGATATAAAGCAACTAATTCGCCTATTTCATTTTTTTGTTTAAGTAAGTAAGCGTCTCCAGATACATGCATAGCGTTAATAATGTATTGCTGTAAGATGTCCCCACTCATATATGGATTAGGTCGCCTCATTAATATACTGAATGGGTGGTTAGGTAAATCTATTTTAGTTCCATCAACATCGTTAGTTGTTACCTTTAATATTGCTTCTGAAAAAGAGATCCCTAGAATTTGTAAGCAAGATACAACAATTGAATTAGACTGTCCATTTCCTAATCCTGATATATCAATGTCGCCAGGTTTTGTATTCCAACCTTGAATATAAGAACTATTACTTCCATATACGCTATCTTCACGAAAAAAATTAAATCCAGTACTTCTTTTTTCTTCTCGCCTATCTCTAAACCTTATGTTTGAGAAAATATTATTATACCAATTATTTTTTTCTGCCAATGTTATCCTTTATTGTGCGTAAGGTGCAACAAGTTATCCCAACTTATTCGGAGTATTTGCACCTCACACACCTCTTTAATACGCAACATATTTCTTTTTCCTTATCGTTTCAGCTACCGCGTAAGCTAAAGCGTCCACTTGGTCGTCATGTTCGCCTACTGGGAACTGTAACATTTCTTTTTCTAATTCAGAGTACCATAAAGCGTCTGGATTAAAATATACACTTCCACCTTCCATTTTAGCACCTAAAGGCAGTGCTCTGCTAACTTTATCCTTATCAGCTCTTAATTCCTTTACAGGTATTCCTTGTCGTCTTGCTAATTGAATTATTGATAACTGAAATCCTGCTTTTTCTATTCCAACAAATACAGGATTATATTTATTAATAACTCTTTGTATTAATGGAAGTATGTCAGGTGCTTCCACTCTAACCCTTACCACATCTAAAACTAATAATTCACTATTTTTTGTTTCAGCAACTGTAACAATAGCTGTATAATCTGCTGTTTCTTTAGTTGAAGTTGCAAGATCTACTGCTGTATAAATTGTACAATCTTCTTGTCTAACTCTTTTATTATTGAATGAATAATAAGCATAATCAGTATCATATCCTTGTTCGTTATAATCCTTTTCTGTTTCAATTTTATAATACCTAAACCACTCTGGTTTTAATAAACCTCCTCCCGCTTCTACAAATTGTGCTTCATATTCTTGACTATAAAGAAAGCTACCTATTTCTTTCTTTGCACTATCTAATTCATTATTTGGTATATAAGGATTAGTATTTGTATGAAATTGCCAACTTTTCCATTCATTGTTTGTTTCCGATTTTTCAAATAAACGACTAAACCAATTAAATCCTTTAGGTGTTGATATGAATAAAGCGTCTCCTTGTTTATCAGTTAATGTAGGCCTTATTACCTCAGCCCATGTTTCCTCTTTAATATAAGCACACTCATCTAAAACAACAAAGTCAAGTCCTGCACCTCTTAACCTTTGAGGATTATCAGCAGACTTTATTTGAAGTTGTCCACCATTAGCGAAGTCAATCATTTTAAGACTTTCAGATACTTCAGCAGGCAGATCATAAACCATTTGTCTAATATCCCGCCAGCCTTCCATAGCCATAGGATAAGTAGGAGCTATCCACCATACACGACCACCTTCAAGTGCATATTTGATAGCCATAGCAATTCCAAGTCTTGTTTTCCCCCAACGCCTACCTGCAACAACTATTTTAAATCTTGTTTCATCTTCAACTATTTTTTGTTGTAATTCGTGTAAGTCAGGTAACTCTATTTCTAATTCTGGTCTGGCCATGACAACTTAACCTTTAATGGTTCGTCTGTTTCGTTTCCTACTTTAAGCACTTGTTTAACTCCAAACTCCTCTGGTAATCTTCTTTCAAGAAACCACATATCTATCTGATGTTTACCCATTTCAGCACCTTTATCTAATCGTGCTAATCTTCTAGCTACCATTTCAGCATTTGCTTTAGTTACTGTACTAAATAGCTCAACAAGTAAATTATCATTATCATTATATCTACTTAATAACTTATCTTTGTTTTCTACTAATTCTTTTCCTTTAAGTCGCCATTGTCTAAATGTTTCAATAGAGATCCCTAAATTATCGCATACTAATTGATATGAAAGCCCTAATATTATTAATCTTCTTATTTGGTCTATCATTTCTTTAGTAAGTTTTGTTGGTCTTCCAGCCATTATATTTTCCTCGTATACCCCAATTAATCCAATTTATTCAAATAGTACCATAAGAATATAAAAAATGTGTAGTTATATTAATAGAACCTTTAGATACTTAATTTTTAGCTTAAAATTTATTGAACCTTACTAAGGTACTAAATTTCTTTATAGATACTAAAGAACCTTTAGATACAAAATTATCTTCATTAGATACAAAAGATACATAAAGATACAAATATGATACAAATAAATAACCCATAGAATGGCGACTAGATACTAGTAGAATTTTAGAACCTAAAGAATCTAATTAATTTTTCACAGAATTTATAGAACCTAAAGAGACAATTTCAGATCCCTTAGAATTTTCTGTACCTACTTAGGTTAATAAAATAACCCATAGATACATAATAACCTTAAGAACCTTTATAGAATCATGTAGTTTTTAGTACCTTTATAGGTTAAAACTACCTTTCAGATTGGTTTGTATGAAGTTTATTTATGTAACTGGGACTATTACCCATTACTATAATTCAGATTTTTCCCATGTTTCAATGAAAGCAGATATTGTTTCCTCTAGTTTATCTAATTCCATAACGACTAAACCATTAGTTACTCCATCGGGCATAGCAACAAATACAAAAGGCCTACTATCGCCTATCCTTTTATTATCATCTGATTGTAATTTAGCTTTAATAAACTTATTCCATAAGGATTGGACTTGTTGTCCTGCTTTTACTTCTACTCTTATTTCCCCACGCCAGTTTTCTTCATGTCCCATTTGAGAGCGAAACTTTGTATCAGGGATCTTTAACTTCTTCCTAGCAATATTCTGTTTTCTTCTACCTTTGTTCTTATTATTAAGTCCTCTTTTTTGTGCAGGTGTCCAATCGTCTTTATTTTTAACTGTTTTCTGTCCCATTCCTTGCATACCAGAATGTTTTCTTGCTTTATATTCCGAGAAAGTTTCATCTTCCCGCCATTCAATATCTTTAGTTGTCATTATTAATAGTTATATCGTTTTTACAATAAATACATTTCTCGTTTTTTACTTTTTGAACTCCATAAACAATCCTGTCGCAACATTCAGCTACATACATTTCTTCTTTATTTAAGTAAGTAGTTCTTTCTTTAAGGGCTTCATCTTTAGTATCAATTAATACATCTATAACTTGGTCTATCTTGTCTATATTAAAGACAATTGGGGCAGGCTGATACTCTCCCCAAATATAAATACTTACTTCATCTAAATTTCTAGCAATACCAAACATAACTGTATTACCAAATATGTCGTCTATATCTGAATTATTATTTTCTGAAATCCCTTGCCCATTCATAATAATATGCTTTATGTTTCCTTTTTTCTATACATTCCATATTATCACATTGTAAAGTTTCTATTGGGAAGTTCCAGTTTTTATATTCCCAAACTAATTTTCTTATATCTGGTAATTGAAAGCTACAAATAAATCTTCCACTTCTTAATTGATTTAAGACATGATTTTTTCTTTCGCCACCTTTTAAAAGGTCTATGCTTTTATTCAGTTCCTTTAAGCTCAATTTTATTTAGCCCTTTCTGTTGTAACATCTCATTAACCATTTTCAACTTATCTTCTCTTTTCATTTCAAGATCTTGTATTCTTGTTTCTTCTTTTTCGCCTTGTTGCCATTCCCAGTCTGTTACTGAATTAACAAGATAAGTAACATCAGTAGGATTATATTTTTCTTGATTTAATCTATACATATACAAACTTGCTTTATGTTGATTATCAAAAGTATGGTCTAAGTTACATTTCTTACCTTCATATTTTATAAAACCAAATTCTTCTTCATTATTAATATTAATTTCACTAATACGATTTCTAGCAGACAGTCCTGTTTCTTTTATTAAACCTAATATACAATGCCAGTTACCATCACTTAATATTCTTTCAATAGTTTCTCTATAACTTTCTTTACTTCCCATCACTACCTTTCTTTAATTATCCCTACACTTTAAACAGAAATATAAATCAACAAACTGTCCTGTAAGTATTTTGAAATGTATTTCAATTGGATTTATCATATCGGCACACATAATACATTTATGGAAGTGAGAACAAATATGGACTTGATAATCTAGTACTGATTTATTTTTCGGCATAGTAAAACCATTCATACTTTTCCCAAGCATACCAACAACCAAAACAAGTTAGTAATCTCCATCTGAAATTATATACGATTGTTTGTTTGTTGCCCATCGTACAATCTTTATTAGGACAATGAAGTCTTTTTCCTTTCTTTCCTGCCCTTGTATATCTGTTTACTCTTTTAAGTTGCGACATTGTTTACCTTTTATTAGTTATTAATTTTTTGATACTGTTTTTTGTTACAGTATCTAATTTTATTTTCTCGTCAATTCTAAATTTACGAAGAAGTTTAAAAAGTTCTATATAGTTTTGCTGTAAAATAAAGTCATTATAAAAATAAGACCAAATAAATCCATTTTCATTTTCTACCGTAACTTCTGTTATTGCAACACTTCTACTATTAAAGCTATGGTGCTTTTTCCACAAATCTAATTTTTCTTTACTATTAAATAAAAAACCTAAACGCCCATAATTATGTTTAAAATATTTTTGTTGGTCTTTTGATAAAGCTACTACTAAAAATGCTTTGCGTGTATTTTTCATTAACTACTCCTTTTCTTTTCTATTTATATCCAAATTGGTTTATCCATGTTGATATTTGATTATAGTTTTCTCTAATTTCAGAGCTAACACTACGAACAATATAAAGGTGTTCGCATTTATTTCTTTCTTGATTACACAAAGTAATGTGTTCATGATTAGAAC
>Ga0080013_1003381_pt1 | contig 16917 bp, 29 predicted proteins | sample ETNvirenome_6_85_FD_69236 | JGI IMG/M metagenome (GOLD analysis project Ga0080013, IMG submission 69236) | Marine viral communities from the Pacific Ocean - ETNP_6_85 (SPADES assembly) (version 2) | ecosystem: Environmental > Aquatic > Marine > Oceanic | place: Pacific Ocean | collected 2013-06-19 | reverse complement strand
GCCTTGCACGAGGACTTGTTGTGTCCCTTTTCGTAGCAGTGTCCGCACGTAACAGTGCGTTTCCAGTTGCCGTTCTCGTCATTCATATAGGCCATCATCTTCCTCCATGTTGGCGTCCTATCCTAACTGTAGTAACTAGTCTAGGCCGGTAAAGATCTTTTTCTTCGATACTTGATTGTGTCACCAACCAAATGATGATTGCAGTCTCCGCTGTCGACATGCTTGTACACGTCTTCTTTCTTAAGATCGAAGAAAGCACCAGTATCGTTGGGGTTGCTGCAAATAAAGTATTGAAAAGACTTGTGTCTCACCTTTGTCACTAAAGCAACACGGCCATCGTATTCAAGGAGATCGCCTACTTTAAGTGTGTACATTATTCGTTCCGTGCATATGAGCGGGTGCGTTCGCAACGCCAAAAGCCGGAAATTGTATCTCGAACACATCTTTCCTTATAGTTGACACGAGTTGGCCTTACACCAACTGACGGCATCGGGACATAACATCCCGACAACATCACTGAAAACATAATAACTATAAGATATCTCACATGTACTCCTTTAATGTGGTAGCCCCGAGGGGAATCGAACCCCTATTACTGGCTTGAAAGGCCGGCGTTCTAACCGTTGAACTACGGGGCCTCATGCTCATAACGTAATAACGTGTGAGAGCGAGTAAAAAACTATGAGTATAAAACTGCTTCTACTTCTTCTCGGATGATGCGCATGAGATTAAATCTCGTTTCAAATAATTGGCTTAACTCTTCTACTGTCTCTATCTGGGAAACCTTGTCCTTGATAGCTTTGAACCGCGTTTGATATGTAAACCGGAAGTCACTAATATATCTCAATATAGTTTGTGGTTTCTTTGACGTAGCAACATCTATGAGCAAATCGTCGATAAGATTCTTTACATCTCTCCACTTATCTAACTCGTCGTATGCTCGGCCGGGGTTATCGGTACCAGCCCTGTATGCTAACTTATCGATCTCTGCCAAAACTGTGGCGTGCATCGCCTTAAGCTGTTCAAACATATTAGCTAGTTCTTCGTCGGCAGCAGTAATCTGGCCTGAGACTTTTTGGTCTGCGGTCTGCAACACACCATTTATAGCGTGACGTAACTGTTCGATATCTTTATCTAAATACTGTACAAACTTAACTGCTGCCAACATAAGCTCGTCTGCTTGATCGTCGGGAAAACCCTCTGGTGCATCGTCTTCGAGCACAAAACGTAGGACAGTAACCCTGGCTTTTCTGGACTCACCTACCTTCATCTCGCGTTCTTGTGAACCTCCTGTGCCAGCAGACGTATAGTGCAGGCGCTCAAGTCCGAGCACAAAACCATCAGCGATATACTCTCGGATTTCTTCAGGCTTTACAGCAGGATAATTCGCATGGATCCTCCCCTCTCTTTCAAATGGTTTCGGGTTGTTCCTAAACCAAGCCTCACGGGCGACTGGAGTCCACGCCTCCACCTCGGCTCGCTTCGCTTCCCATTCCTTCATGCGACGACTTTGGGCTGCTGGTTCTTCTCCCTCTCTCAAATCCATTTGAAGTTGTTTGTTTGTCTCCTGTGCAGCGCGAACAAAATATTTTGTTAGTTGGTTAAGAACGTCAGTCTTAAACTTCGGGGAATAAAAACTATTGCCCACTCCTCTCAAATCACGAGTGTCACCATATGTAACACCTAGCACACCACGTATATCTCCTGTTGTTGGGCCGACAAGATAAACTTCGTCTTCCATTGGATATTCCAAATTATAACCACCCTCGTTGTCGTAGGCAAGCGTAAAATTATCGAACTCTATTTCTTTTGATTCAATTTGAGCGCGTAGCTTATCTACTCGCGATGGCTTTGCAAACCCTAGTTCAACTAACTTAGCACGGAAAGCAGTTATGTGTTCTTCGTATTCCTTGTCGTCTTCCTGTATTGTATCACAAAACTCCTCAAAACCATTGGGTGTTGGATCAAGGTAACCTATTTCGAACATTACTCTGAATTCTGCTTCACCAACACTATTTTCTTCTAAGTCATAGTCAGCAATTTCATTTCTGAAGTTCATGTTGTCCATGATATCTCTTGCAAGGGAGTGTTTTTCTGACCAGTTCATTGGAAACTCATCTGCGTCGGGTCCGTCCAAATCAACTTCTAGAGTTATGCTGCCATCCATTCTGACCCGTGGTTCATTTTCTTCGCCCTCGTAAGGATCGGTCGCATCGTCCCACTCTTCCCAATTTTGGTTTACAATCTCGTAGCTAACATAAGAATGATTTAAGCTGAGATTGCGTTCAATTCTGTTGCACTCCCAATCATATTCGTTTGCCATTTCTTGTAATCTTTCAGCTGAGTCATCGCCACGAATAAACTCTTCTTCTTCAGATTCATCGTCGCTCCAATCACCACCTGAAGCCCATTGAAAGCGATCAGTGGATCCGTGCTCTTCAAAAAACTTGCCAAACATATCGCGAGCCTGTGTGTCGCGGTAGCTGCCACCCTTCATCACAAAATCACGTAAGTAATCTGCGCTGACTGTGTCTCCACCTTCCAGTGCCTCTTCCCATTTGTTTCTTTGGGTCTCTAAAGCCCACTCTCTTACCTTCTCATAGAAGTCAGGTATGTCGACGCCGTAAACTCTTTTCTCTGGAATGGCTAAAGAGTATTGGTTATCAGAAAAACTTTGTCCAGTCTTGTCGAACCTGCGGAGTCTGACACGGCCGACCGGTTCAATGCCTTCAATGCCCCTGTCATTATCTTCGAATATTTCATTATCATGTATGTCAAGATCCTCTAAATCCTGGGTCTCTACAATATATGCCAACAGTCCGGAGCTTTTGGCTTCTTTAACTGCACACTGAAAATACTCGCTGCCTTCAGAATGACACGAATGAATATTAGAAAAGTCTGACATTCGTAGAACATCGACAGGGTGACGTGAAATAATAATTGAGTAGTCCGTCATCATCTTATCAGGATTCTCGCGATAGAACCTTGACTCTTTATTCCAAAATTCTACCCATTCTTCAAGGTAATCACCATAAGCCCTATGTCTGAAGTGCTTATGATATTCCTCATGGGCTTTGTTCTCCGCATTCTGTAGCACTTCAAATTCTTTTTTTACATCTGGCTCCATCGGCACGCTGCCGCGCTCTCTGTACCATTCGTTAGCATATGTTCCCTTTTTATCACTAGTATCTTGTATCTTCTTATTCAGTGCAGCTGCTCGCTGCAAAACTTTACCGATCTTCTGGTGTTTGACACGAACAACCTCTTCCGTGCCGGGGGCTCCAGGCTTACCCGTGTAACTCATAAAACCTTTGGACGCCAAGCCAGTCTTGAAGTCTACTTCGTAACCTTGCTGCTCAAGCCAACCCAGGAGCTTGGCAATCTTTGTGCCTTTCGTAATTGATTTGCCAAGGGGAACAATAGTTCGCATCTTACCATTGAAAATATCGTTGAATGGCATATTAACCTCATTGCCATGGACGCCCATCCAATCTTCTACATGTTCGGCGGTTTCATATGAGATTTCATTGAGGAGGTCTTCCTTAACGACGTCAGCCTTGAACTTGTTCCAATTTTCGAAAAGTTTTTGCATCTTCATAGTAATAAATAGTTACTTATGCTTATAACGAATTAACTAATTAATTCTAACTGAGATGGGCCATGAGTTGATTTAAATTCAGTGTCGAACCAATGGACAAGGTAAGTTATATAATTAGTCTTGGATGATTTGTTTCTCGTTGTTTTAACTTCAACAATAATGCCACGCGACCCGGGCATCGTTTTATCTGTTACCAGGTCGCCTATCTCCATCAGTCAATCCGAAACTATCTTGTCAATAACTTCCAAAGTCTTTTCCATGACTTTTAAAGCCATAACATCCTTAATGGCATCGACCATATCTTCCGCACTGGAATTGTGCAATTGCAAAAAGTCTTCTGTGCTCATGCCAGATTTGGAATTGTGGCAATTAAGCTTCTCGCTAGTAACAGACTCCTGTGCCTGTTGCACAGGTTGCTGGTTACGTTGTTGATTGTTTACTTCCTGATTCTGGGATTGTACACCTTGTCCTGGGCGGGTGGGTGCCACAACCTGTGAAGTAACTGCGCCAACTTTCATTTTAATACCTCTTTTATTATCTCTGTTGTATCCTGTTAGTGGTAAATACATCAATAATAAATAGTACCAAATGACTCTTAATCTGTTAAGAGCTAAAGAGAATTCTCATAATAGTTACGATCAAAAACCGCGTAAGAAGACTTCATATAAGCCAAGGCTTGATCTAATTTAATATTATACCCTTGGGCTTCCATTGCTTCAACAATGCCTTTAGCTATGTGCTTAGGGGGGTCATAATTTTTTCCCTGCTCTTTGAGCAGCTTTTTAAAGCCTTTGATGCGTTCTTTCTTATATTTAGAAAATATTAGTTTATTGCCTTTCATATTAATAACATGTATGATATAACAACACCATAAAAACAATTAGCACCATGTCAAACAAAAAAAATTTTAATGCTGGTTCAAAATCTTTCATTCATTCTCACTCACTATTTCTAAGTCCTCGCCAAACAAGCTTCTTATCTCTCCATCCAAGGAAGGAAAAAATACGCTGCATACATTGCATTTTTTTTGTATAATTATGCCTATAGTATGAAAAGGGATACCAACGCCATTAACTATGCCAGAAGTAAAATCCGAATGGGTGTTAAGCTTAACTAGATCTCCCACTTCCATCTGAAACCTTTTCCAAAATGATTCTTTCTCCAAAGCCGCCGGCGCTATTTATCTTGTCGGCTGCATAATGCTTAACATTCCGCATGCTTAGTTCGTGAAATCTACAAATTGCACATAGAACTTCATACATGTCCGCTGCCTCTTCTTCACATGGGGTGTTGATAAACTCATCAAGTTCCTCGCGCATCTTCTCATATAAACGAGTCTTGTATTCATCATAGTTAGCAACGTGATACTCACATGACTTCCCGCTCTCTTCAATAATTTGAGGGATTAAATCTCTAACTAACTTCATCTATTATCTTCTCTTTTTGTTTTCGTGTTAACTGTTTGAATTTATACTCAGCTTTTTGCGCCGTGGATCGATCTTCATAATCCACCCAATAAACCAATCTAGCTGGTCGCCGCGGCTTCGTATATTTCGCGCCCTTCGAAGATGTGTTGTGCTCGTTGAGCCGACGAACGACGTCAGTCGTTATACCAGTATAGTAGGTACCATCGCTACATTGTAAAACGTAAAGACACCACTTTTTTTCGTTTATTTCCTTCAAAAATTGATCGTTGCTCACGAGTTTGAGGTGTTTGCGCATGTGCACAACGTATGCCAGTATTGACATATACCAGATACCAAGAGCAATACACCATATCAACCAAAAATCGCTCATCGACGCACCTATCGTTAGTGCACCCGGCAGGATTCGAACCTGCGACCTACGGATTAGAAGTCCGTTGCTCTAATCCACTGAGCTACGGGTGCATAAAATTATAGCCCGAATAGCACAAAAATTACAGTGCCGATGGTCAAACCAATCATAATCCTTGCAAACAGCTTATCACTTTCAAAATGATACATATCATTCATAATTTTACTCCTTATATAGTATTCTGGTAGCCTCGGCGGGACTCGAACCCGCAAACCTATCCAGGCGTCAGATTTTAAGTCTGATGTGTATGCCAATTCCACCACAAGGCCAAAAAAAAGCGCCCGAAGGCGCACAAAACTTAAGAAAAGCTTTAGTTTTCTACGTCTACTTCAACAGTAGGAACGGCATCAGCATCGTCAAGAGGACTTTCTGTATCAGAAAGTCCGATATCTTCAACATCCTCAACCGTGATATCTCCGACCTCCACAACGTCACTGGTGTTTTGCTCCAAAACAGGTGAATCGTCAGTAGTGCAGCCATATGTAGCTACAATCATTAGCAAAATCATTGCAAATAAAATCTTCATAATCATACTCCTTTTAAATTATGAAATATAAATATACTCACTTTTTATAAAAGGTAAAATAAAATTATGCAAATTTATTCGAGTTCTGCCCACTCTTTTAAAAGAGTTTTTAATTTATCTCTGACTTTATCAACCATCCCCATCCTGCTATCGGGGGTACCGGAGCCATAGTCAATTGACTTCTTCAGCATATAAAGCTCTTGTAGAGCTTCATTAATTACGTGCTCCTTCTTATCAGGGACGTACACTCTCATAGTTATTTCTCCTATATATCGATAACTATTACGCGATCGTTTTCTCTTTCCTCGCGCTGCTTCTCTTCTTCTCTTTGTTTCACCCACTCCTCAAAAAGCTTTCTTTGGTCTTCAGAGGGAAGACCAACCTCTAACCGGAGAGGTTGGGGTGTGTCCGTCATTTGCCCTGGCCTCTAGAGGGCTTGCGCCGGCGATGCCGAGCGCCGGGTGGGGATCCTGCGCGCGCTTCGCCATAAAATGTTTCGCCGCCAGAGTGAGACTTTTTTGTATAAGTCCCTGAACCTTGAGCGGTTTTCTTTTTGTTCTCTGGAAGTACACTGCTGTAATAAAATTTAGACATTAAATAACTCCTTGTCTATGGCGCGATCTAACATTGTCACGCCATTTAAATGATCAATCTCGTGTTGTACGCATACACACTCAAGAGCATTCTTTTCAAAAGAAAAGAATAGTTGGTTGAGATGGTTGTCGTCGGTAACCACAATATCGGTCCATCTTTCGGTTATAACGTAGGTACCCTTAAACGAAAGACAACCTTCTTGAAAAAAACTTTTTCCAAACTTTCCTATGATTTTGGGGTTAATGAGTATCAACGGTTTAATAACTTTTATCACGCAAACAGACATATCAATCCCAATTTGATTAGCAGCCAGCCCGACGCCGGTGTCGTCTTGTGCGAGAATGTCTAAAAGCTTGTTTCCCACGCGGATACCATCTATTTTTGATGGGCAAGCCTTACACACCTTTTTAAGCTCTGTTTGATCTGTTACATAAGAATAAGACACGCGTACGCCCCCAGGTCCGTCCATTTATAACTATAAACCCGGGAGGCTCAAATCATACTTTTATTTAATTTCGATAGTTAAGGGCTTCGCTTCTGGTCGTTGTGGAACGACAAGGCGCAAGAGACCATTCTCGAACTCAGCCGTGGCGGCTCCGAGATCTAAATTACTATCATAATTAACATAAGTCTTGGAAAAGTTACGGCGTGCAACACGTCGTTGTCTCTCCTTGGCAGTTATATTCTCGGAGTTTGCTGAAACCGTGATCGATTTCTTCTCTGGTTTAATCTCAATTGAGAGGTCATCCCTAGAAAATCCTGCCAAAGCGAATTCCATTATTGTATCGCCGTTGTCGGCCCGATATATATCAGCTACAGGATATCCCTGTGTTGTTCTATGCATCAACTGTGGAAAATCCAGCATTGAGTCAAAGATTTCCGAAAAGACATCGCGCCCGAGAAGGCTCGGCCGATAAGTAGCAAGTGTGGTGGTAGTCATAATATTTTCTCCTTATTAAGCAAGTGTTTACAAACAAAAAACCTTACAGCATTTTTCGTTATACTAAAGTAATAAGCACGCCAGATTTCAAGTCAAGGAAAAAAATTTATTTCCAGAACATTTGAATCACAATAATAAGAGTGGCTAACGACAAACACAGTATGGTTTTTGTCGTAAAGATGCTTTCTTTTAAGAAGACATACGTCATAATAGCAAATAGAAAATTCGAAACGCCAAAGCCTATTAATTTACCAGCCCATAATTCACCTGTGGCGCCAACTATGTGTTTAGTTGCATGCCAAAAGCATAGACCAACAGGGATTGCGAAGATCACGCTGCTGGTAATAGGCTTGTCCCTCCACCACTCCCAAACAAACTGACTATTGTATTGAAACCACGCCAGAATATTCGCTGCCACAAAGAATAATATCCCATACTTCACTTAGTGCAGTCCTATTGAGTAGGGGAAGCGACTTAACTCTTTGTTGGCGTAATACCTTGATAATAACATTGCCTGTAAGTTTAATAGCGCGCTCTCAATTATCATGTACTCTTGTTCTCCTGTCTCCGGGTTGTCAACGAAAACAGGATCCTCTATATAGGGCTTTAATATATCGATGACTGCAAAATTACTCCACAATATATTAACAACTACCGGTATCAGAAGCCTGTGTTTTTCTTCATTGGATTCAAAAAAATGTGCCAAGAGAGACTGGGAGCCTATCATCTGATCATCTGCTAATTGTAGCTGATCCATGATGTAAGACAAAGGCAAAGTATAAAACTTTTCATCCTTGTCATTCTCGTGCATCGCCCACACATCCTGCTAAATCAGTGTAGCCACCGATGAAGTCAATCGAAGACCCCTCTCTACAAAAAATCATCGGTACCGTTTTCCAGTTGTGGGCGGACTTTATTTGCTCAAGTACTTCCTCCTGACCTTTTTCAAAAACAACCTGGCTATAGTCTAGGCCTTTTTCTTCTAAAAGATCAGCTGCCATCTTGCAGTAAGGACAAGCCTCCTTAACGAATAATATATACCTCATTTCTTCACTCCTTTTTTATGTTATTGACAATGTTCTCCACATTATCAACAACATTGACCACATATGGTGCACGACCTGAGTGGTCGACCGTTACTTCTGTGAACTCAAGCTCTTTTGACATTCCGTCGATAAATGGCCTCTTTAAAAATTCTTGCTTCAAGGAATCATTTGCCTTCATGGAAACGATGTAGTCAGGGTTGATATAAACCTCGCTTAAGGTAGTAACAAACTCGCATGTCCCACTCTCGGGGTCGTATTCTCTAGCCCTTCTGATTATTTCTATAAATTTTAACATAGTGTTACCTCAACTCATAAATATTTTCGCGGCCGATATACCATGATTGGCCTTTGAAAAGCACTTCATACTGGCTGTTTTCTTTACCAATTATAAGCAGACTCGTGGGCTTCTCCAGCCTGTGTGTTTCTGAAGCATTAAAAAGTGTTACATCAGAGGGCACGTAAACTAATTCACCGATATTAAACTTCCTCTTCAAGAGCGCTCTCCCCATCTTCTGCCTCTACTTGCTCAGGAACTTGTTGAACAGCCTTAGCCCATCCCGCGGCTATGTTTGCGATATCTTGCATTTGGCTAATTGAAACATCCAATTTATTTTCAACTAGTTGAAAATCTTCAAACATTTTATTTAAATTGTCTGGATTAAATTTTAACTTTGAGGCACTTTCAGTTAAATTTTGGCGGATCGACTCTAAAATTTCTTCCGCTAAATCGGGCACATCTTGTATATCAACTGTGTAACTAATTTTAACCTTCACTGATCTTTCCTTCTATAATAGCATTGTTAGTTGTAATCAGGGTGGAAGCAACAGAAACGGCATTCTGTAATGCGACTCTTGTAACCTTGGTTGGATCGACGATACCTATTTTTAACATATCGGCCATCTTTCCTGATTTAAAATCCCACCCTTGATTACAACTTTTAATGTGATGGATTATTAAATCTGGACTCTGACCTGAATTTAAAGCCAACTGCCTTAAAGGAGCCTCTAAAGCCTTTTTGACGATCAAAGCACCAAGTAACTGATCCTCGTCTTCAGAATCAATACAAAAGTCTTGGCATGCTAACAGGGCGGTGCCGCCGCCGGTCACGATGCCCTCGGCCTGCGCCGATCTGACAGCCTCTAAAGCGTCCTCCACACGATGCTTTTTTTCAATCATTTCCACTTCCGTTGGCGCACCCACTCTGATTATCGCTACTCCACTATTTAGGCGAGTGATTCTTTGTTGCATCCCACGACATTCATCCATGTTCTCAGTTTGCTTTATCTCAGATTTTAAGGATTCAATTTTTGAATCAACCTTCTCCCAGTCAGCGGACCCACCAATAAACGTAGTTTCATTCTTAAGAATTTCAACCTTTTTGCATAAACCAAAATCAGATAGTGTTACATCACCAATCTTCTTTCCTGACTGGCGTGAGATAAAGCTGGCGCCTGTTGACAAACAAAGGTCAGCTAGCGTGTCTCTTCTTTCCTGGCCATAACCAGGAGATTTCACGGCAACAACCTTCATAGAGCCACGAACAGTATTCATAATAAGGGCAGCCAAGGCCTGACCCTCCACCTGCTCGGCTACGATAACAAGGGGGCTTCCTTCTCGGGCAACAAGTTCTAGAACAGGCAGTATTTCCTGTACAGTATCAATTTTATAGTCTGTTACAAGAATCAGGGGGTTCTCGTGTTCTACAGCATTTCTTCTCTCGTTTGTAATAAACGCCCGGGCAAAGTACCCAGAATTAAACCGAAACCCTTCAATTAAATCCAGACTAGTTTCAAAGGACTTTGCTTCTTCAACGGTAATTGCGCCATTATGCCCAACTTGTTCAGCAGCTGCAGCAATCAAGCTACCAATTACTTTATCTCCGTTTGCAGATACTGTCGCGACATGTTCTATATCTGATTTCGATTCGATAGGTCGTGAGATTTCTTTCAGTTTTTTAACTACCTCCACGACAGCTTTATCCATACCCCGCTTTAAATCAATTGGTGAGCTTCCAGCCAGGATATATTTTTGACTTTTTAAATAGATCTCCCTCGCTAGAACCGTGGAGGTCGTGGTGCCGTCTCCAGCAAGGTTGTTTGTTTCCATTGCAGCTTGTTTAAGTATCTGGGCTGCAGCATTTTCGAAAGGATCTTTCAAATCAACAAATTTTGCCACGGTCACACCGTCTTTTGTGATAATTGGGGTGGTTCCCTGCCTGCTCAGAATAACATTTCTGCCTTTCGGGCCCAAAGTAGTTGCAACGTTGTCAGCTAGCTTATTAATTCCTACTAAAATTTTCTTTTGCAGCTCTTCGCCATCGATATAATGCTTTGTCACGCACACCTCTCTGAATATATAATAATCACATTATAGATTAAATCAATGTATTGTTTAAGTTATTTTAAATTATTCTTCTGCCCTGCGAAAAGCACTTCCCTGGGATCCCACAGTTCCGCCACCAGATGAGGGCTCACTTTTGGTCTGCGGCGCATATTTTACTGCAGGGGCGCCCGGGGCAAGTTCTTCACCAGCAGTCTTTACATATTCTCTTTGACCAGCTTCAATCTCTTTAGCCGTATCGGCTGCAGCAAGTCCTTTTGTTTTATCTCCACCAATGAAGTAAGCATTGATTTGATTTGCCAAAAGCTCAACCTTTTCAAAGAGATCAAATATTTGTTGGTTAAGGACATCAACATAATTCTGAGCTAAATTAGTAACTGCAACCTTACCAACAGGAATCTGGCCAATCCAGCCCATGCCATGTGTACTATAGCTACTATTTTCATAGTAAGCCCGGTTAATATCAAACTGTGTTAAACCAGAAATCTCACCAGAATATCCCAGAGTTCTTGCAATCAAACCCCAAAACTTATCTGAACTCTCAGCCAGCGCATTTTCTAATATTTGAATTGAAGTGGCAGCATCCAAGTATCTCTCGTGGGATATGGTACCGATGGCGCGACGTCGCTCATCTCCACGCAAAGGCTCCCATTCTTTAGGCTGCCGAGTCCCCATGGAGGGGCCTTTTATTCCTGCGCCAACTTTCGCGCGGTCTGGGGCGTTTTCATTCCACTTCAGAACAGATTTTGTGCCCGGGCCTGGAACAATGTCTAAAGCGGCAAACAATTCTTTGGCGTAGCTAACGTCATAAACTTTGGCTATGTTTTTCAAATATTTTTGTTGCGTGCCGACAAGTTTGTCATAGTCATCTCCATATACCAATCGTGCCAAAGCCTCTGGTTCAAGTTCTTCGTCACCTGACATAATATGCGTTGTAGCAGGATCGTCAGAAGGATCATCCCGTAAGTCAGCCGGAAGCAATAATAGTTTAATATTGTGAGGGTTCGAGCGCATTGCATTCAAAAAATTCTCTGCATCAAAATCAAATTGGTAAAATTTAATTGTAGCCGCTTCTTCGCCAGTCAATGCTGCTTCAGCCCCTTTCTCTTGAAAGGATTTAAGAACAACAAGATAAGTCATGGCACCCTCAGCCCCTGCTTTCCCAACGTATTCTTCACTCTCGGGGTCTTGTTTGAGCCCTCCGGGATCAATAAAATGATTGCATAAATCTTTATAACTCCCCTCAACGGAAGCGGCGCCGGCTTCTGTTAGCAATTTTAAGCTGAACGGAACTTTGTCATTATCGATGATATCTTGAATGCCCGATTGAGATCCTGCAGGAATTTGTTGTCCTCCAATAAGAGCCGCTAAAAACCCTTCGAAGGTAAAGCCGGCGGCTGAAGCATTGAAGTGAAGCATGATATTTGTTAAGGTATCTAAAAGAACAATATAAGTCAAGATCTCCGATATATCTGTAGTTTGCGGAGGGTTCTCAACAAAATTAGCAACGCGGATTATTCTATCTCTTATACTACCACCCTGCCCAATAATCTTTTGAAGCAAATTTTCAATAATAGCGCGGTCTTCCGTGCCTTCCTTACCCCACATCTTCTCTGAAAGTCGAATAATTGGAAGTTTAAGAGTTATGTCTCTTTGTTCATCTTCTGTTAATAAGCCTTCTGATCCTATATGGTCTATCATTTCAAAAATAGAATTTAAATTCAACTTTTGTTTAAAATAATTTTCTTTAAGGAATTTAAATTCTTTCGGATTCATGTCTGTACCTCTCTATAATTAGACAATAATATCAGCAATTCCTAAATTAACTGCTTCGTCTGCATCTAGATACACATTCGTTTTCTTGTCCATGAGTTTTTTAATATATTTTTGAGTCATGTCTGTCTCCTCTGCCAGGGCTTCAACATACATTTTTTGAGTTGATTTAACTTCTGTGAATTCGTTCTCAATATCGGCTATGTGCCCGTGCTGGCCGGCGACGACGCCATGAATCATGACTCTGCAGTTTTTTCCGATTCTACGCTGTCCCTTGGTACCCGCAGCCAGCAACAAAACTCCGGCTGACATAACTTTGCCAAGCCCGTGAGTGATCACAGGAGTGCGCTCCCTTATATCTCTCATGAGATCATAAACAGCGAACATTTCCGTGGCTTGGCCTCCGTAAGAGGAGATGTAGAACTCAATTGGTTCTGTCACTTCGATTACCTGCTCATTTTTTTCTCCTTTGTTCTCCGTGACGTAGCTCCTAGACGTTGAATCTAACGATAGCAGGCCATATACTGCTTCGGCACATCTCTCTTCGTTAATGTCTCCGTAAATTGCCATTATTCGCATTTCGGGCTTGTCCATGGCCATGGACATCATTGATAGGAGGTCTTCAGAGGCCTCTTTGTTTTTCTTATCTTCACTAAGTTTACTCATCATTTTTCCTTTTTTTAAAAAAAAAGCAGGCCGTTTAACTGGCCTGCCTTACAAAATTAGTCTTGCTTATTTGAATTTATCTTTTTGTTTTTCGTTTTAAAAGCCGGCGCGCGACGCGTCGAACTACTTCATTAACGAAATTGTCATCCTCTTCCAATTCAATTCCCTCAGCTTCAAGTTCTTCTTCTGGCGCACCGAGATCGCCGGCGGGCCCAGGAAGTTCTGGTGCGGGCTCAAGGCCAGCGTCCTCTTCAGCTTCTGGTTCCAGGCCCATATCCATATCCATCTCAGGTTCTTCCTCACCAGCGTCACCCATGTCGACATCAATTCTGTCAGCAACATCAGTCATCCCCATTTCCTCTAGGCCCATCTTGACAGCTTTTATGACGGTTTCTACGCCTTTAAGAGCAGCATCAGTGTCGCCACCGAGTTCGACATCAGCAGCAGTGTCGGGAGCGATGTCGTCAATTGGAGCATCATCAACTGGAGCATCATCAACAACTGGAGCATCGTCAACTGGAGCATCGTCGTCCTCCAGCTCGTCGTCGTCGGCCTCTCCATAAATATTAGCTTCTTTTAACTTGTTGACGAAGCCATTCGAAAGTGCACCGATGTTTGCGAATTTCATCATTTTGCGAATTTCCGATTCTTTTAAAAGTTTTTTCATGTTTTCTTCTCCCAAGATATACCTTGTGGTACTATTCTAAATAGACTCTTTATTGAATAAATGACCTATTTTTTTTATTGTATCATCTTGTATTTGTTTTACCCTCACAAAACTTATATTTAGTCGATCAGCTACTTGCCTCAACGTCATATTCCCGTTTTGGTATACGGATTCAAAAACACAGTTGTTGTCCCTGGAGTACTCTATCCAGTAGCGGCACTCTTTTATGGGACAAGAAACACCTAATTCCTTGCATGTTTTCAAACATCTTTTCATAACTCTGCTTCCCTCTCTAAAATATCAAATATATTTTCTATTTCGTTGTTATCCAGCGCAAATTTTCTACAAGTCGATAGTGTCTCTTTCTGTATCTGAGAAATTTTATCTCTCTTTTGTTGCCCTTGGATCCCGTATTTTTCTTTATATTTTTTTAAAAAAGAGTTTATAAACCCGTCATCTTCAATATACCCCGTTATCATCATTCTAAAAAATTGCGATTGTGAAATTCCATCAAAGTCACACCGGATTCTTAGTTTAGTTTGTCGGTCGGCGTTATCATAGAACATAATTTTCTTTCTATTTTCCGCATCAGGAATAGTCGGGTCTTTCATTTCTTGCTCCAAAGTATGTGAGTGTTACTCTCTACTTGTCCTGCGCTTGTCTGTAAGATGAAAGATGCTTTATTTCGAAGTTCTTCCAAGCTGTGTGCGCCCGAGTAAGACAGACCACTACGAATACCACCAGCAATATCTTGAAGGATAGATTTAACACTGCCTCTAAACGGAACGGTGGTGGAGATCCCCTCTGGAGTTGAGGCTTTCCCCCTCCAGGCATTCTGTGCGTTGGCCGATGCCATACCTCTATAGACTTTATATTTTTTGTCTGCTTTACCAGAAAACACCTCGCCTGGGGTTTCTTTGGTGCCTGCCAGCATAGAGCCAACCATAGCGAAGTCGGCGCCGGCAGCAAGGGCTTTGACTAAATCGCCTGTTGTCTTCATACCACCGTCGGCAATAATTTTTACATCATAACTAGTCCTTGCGCAGTCTAAAATGCTTTGAAAAGTTGGTACTCCATGCCCAGCGACCAGCCTAGTTGAACAAATCGAACCGCCGCCAATGCCTACGCGGACCGAATCAGCGCCCCAGGAGGCTAGAGCATCGAAGCCCTCTAGAGTTGCAACGTTGCCGGCCATTATGTGTACACTATTACCCAGCACCTCCCGAATAACTGATAAAGCATTTTTTACCAAGGAATGGTGGCCGTGAGCAACATCAATGCATATGACTCTTGCGCCGGCGTCGTAAAGAGCACATGTTCTTTCTTCATAATCGCCAGTTACACCGACTGCTGCAGCGATAGGCGTTGTAGGCGATGTGCTGAGTGTATGAACAAGCCTCACTTGCTCCTCGATCGAGTTATATCTATGAATAACCCCCAAGCCGCCAAACTGGTTCATGACAGTGGCCATGTTCGCTTCAGTCACAGTGTCCATCGGGCTTGATATAACAGGTAGTTCTAGTCGTGTAGACGAATCTAAATTATTTCCTATGTCAACATGACTGCGACTTTCAATTGTGCTATATTGTGGTGTTAACAAAACATCATCAAAAGAATAAGTTTCTCTCATTATAACTTCTCCAAGTATCTTTTAAGATACCAGATGGCTTTTCTAATATCTTGTTTAGCTTCTCCTTTATGCATATGCCTAGCAATATATTTAACGGCATTTCCACAATGAAAATTCAAACCCCAATCTTCTATCACGTCTATTGTTTCGATATTTCCCTTGTTGTAGTGAGCCGCGTGTTCAACAGCGCGAGGTGTATCACTAGCTTCTTTACCTTTGAAGGGCCATTCATAAGACGCCTTCAGCCATTCTTCCTTATTTATTTTCATTAGAATCCTCCGACTGGCATGCCATTAAGAGTTTCCATCGGTAATGCTTCATCTGTGCTCCCCAGAGATCCCTCTCCTCTATCGGAAATTGTAATTGGTTCGCGGTAGATACCATACGTGGTTTGTTTTGCTCTAAAATGCACAACAGGCACTAAAACAAGCTGTGCAATTTTGTCTTCTCTACAAACGATCTGTTCTTCATGACCAATATTATGCAAATCAATAAATACTTCTCCGTCATAACCGCTGTCTATAATGTGCGCACCCACAATTAATGATTTCTTAGCTCCCATACTAGATCGATTACAAACTTGTAGCATATATCCATGGGGCACTCCGAAACTCAAGCCAGTGGGAAGCATCGCGCTTTCGCCGGGTTTGATTTTTATGGCAGAAATATTAGGATCTCTTGGGTGGTAATAGACGTCCAACCCGGCGTCACTAGGGTTAGCCCTCGACGGTGCCCGGGTCCCGGGCCTCATCTCGTATTCCAATATCATCTTGTATCTCCTTAATTAATTTGTTTGCTTTGTCCCAACATCCGGGACAATAAAGTCTTACCTTTTCTTCTTTTTCCCGCACAACGACTCTCCAGGTCAATGCGTCCTCTTTTGATTTTTTATCAAAAGGTTTTTTGCACATTGCACATTCGATAGCAATTTTATCGAACATCATGAGCTGTTTTTTCATTACTTTTTCAAATTCTTTCTTTTCATGTTTAGCACGATTGCGTGCTATCTTTCTTTTTAAGCTTCCCATAGTTTATCCTAATAATTTAAATGTATGTCGAACAGAACGAGTGCTAAAACCCCAGTCTTTGTTGTGGTCCAGCTTGGCTGCATAAGGTCGGTTCAAATGAATTTGGTCATATTCTTTAATCCCCCAGCACCTAATCGTGGTCATCGTTGAGGTGTTATCTATCACCTTAAGAATCCAGTATGGTTTATCATTTTTGGTTTTCTTGGGGATGACTTCTCTTGGTATAAACCAAGCAACACCCAGATCCTTATCCCAGTTGCCTAGAGCTGGAA
>Ga0080013_1003380_pt1 | contig 16921 bp, 21 predicted proteins | sample ETNvirenome_6_85_FD_69236 | JGI IMG/M metagenome (GOLD analysis project Ga0080013, IMG submission 69236) | Marine viral communities from the Pacific Ocean - ETNP_6_85 (SPADES assembly) (version 2) | ecosystem: Environmental > Aquatic > Marine > Oceanic | place: Pacific Ocean | collected 2013-06-19 | reverse complement strand
TTGATAACTGTATCTATTGCTCCTATACTTAATCCTAGTCGGAGATCTCCGGTTAGGAACCATCCTATTGATATTGTTATTAATAGGCTTATTGCTCTGGCCGTAAAGGCTCGTTTAATTCGAGTGAACCTTAAATATCTTTGTATACATTCTTTCCTACTCATTTTAATATAAGTTCTTATGCAATTTATTTTCTAATATTTCTTCTTTATATTCTTTAAGATACATTGAGTAAACTATCAAATCAAATATTGCCCATACATAATCTCCAGATCCTGAATTCCCTATAAAACATATCGGTAAGATTATGATTGCCGATATTTGTATTGCTTTTAATATTGTATATTTTATCAACTCTCTTCTTTTTAATTACACTATTAATATAAGAATATTATTTCACAATTCCAAATGAATTTACTACAAAGTTTGAATATAATGTAGAAAAGATAGCCATTACAGCTATCTCCTATTAAATGATTTTAATTATCAAGTTTTTTTATTATAAAATTTTTTTAAAATATACCGGTGTATGACATTAATACCGAACAGTACAGCCACGATCAATACACCGATGGTACTTGATCCCACCAAGACTTCAATCAATGAAGGCATTACTTTTTATATTTTTGAATAAGCTCTTCAGCTTTTTCTAGAATAGGATTAACTTTATCTTGCAATGTTCCTTTTCCATCTTCTACTGTTTTGAAAAAATCACCTACAAGGTTATTACCTTCTTCGTCTGTCCTTTTACCTTTTGCCACCAAGGCATCAAAGGTTTCTTTAACTTGTGTTTCTGTTTGTTTTGCTAAACCTAGTCCAGCATACATTAAATCTTTTAATGCTTCCATTTTGTTTCCTTTTCTTTTATATTATTTGATCTGAAATTTCTAAAAATTTCTTATTCATTGTTTTAGATATTTGTGTCATATTATTGGTATCAATAAATTCTGCATCCTGACCATACATTCGTCTAAATAAATCAGCTCCAGAACTTGAAGAACGACCATCGATAAAATATCCAATTACATTAATTCCAATTTCTCTCATGTTATCAACAACTTTCTTTGTAAAATCAACACCATTATAATACCAACTTGCTCCACTCAACTGACTTGGATATCCGTCTGAATAATTTATAAATATACATTCATCTCCTTTTGCATCTTTTTTGATATCATCAAAAATACTCTTAAATGAAACACCTTCTGGTGTTACTCCAAAACACTTTAAAAATTTAAAATATGTTTTGATTTTAATCATTTTATCATATGCGCTATCATATGCATATAAGGTAACCGTTTTGTCATTATTACTGCCTATATCAGAAGTACCCCTTAAGGAGATCTGTACTCGTATCCCGGTTGTCATTGATGCTGCTTGGGCAATTGCTACTGCTGATTTAATTGCATTTTGTATTCTTTTACCTCCCATTGAGCCTGATGCGTCTATTGATATGTGTATAAAGAAATTTTTATACTTATCAGTTATGATTCGATGAAATACTGCCGCATTGTTATATCCTAATTGAGATATTAATCTTCTATCTATTTTACCAGCATTAAGCCTTGTCGACTTTAAAGATCTCTCATCATTCCGTAATTGTAATTTTTTACCCAATTGTTTCCCTAGAACTATCCCAGCATTAACTGCAGTCTGGATGCGCCTAAATGAACCATATTTATAGCCGTGATCTTCTTTAAGAACATCTATGCCATTATTGATTACATCTTGTGCATAATATGTATTAAAAAGTCCATGCATTGAGCATATAATTGCTGGAGTCATCTTTTTTATTATAATTGTATCTACTGGACAAGGATCTGGAGATCCTGGATATGTGTCGACAGGAACTGATTCTGTGCCGGCTTCTTTTAATGTCTTAACTATCCTAGCATCTTTTTTACTTAGTTTTCCTATTTTCTTTTGTTTGCCTTTAACAAAATCATTTTGAACTTGTATTGCTTTTTCTAATCGTTTTAACTCTGCATTACTCAGATCTGATTTTACTTGGGTAGCTTTTGTATCATCTTCATCTTCTCCTTCATCTTCTCCACTACATTGTTTCTTCTTCTCTTCACTAGTTCCTCCACTACATTGTTTCTTCTCTTCTTTCTTCTCTTCTTCTTTCTTCTTCTCTTCTTCGGCTTTTGTTACATACTTAGTAATGATCTTATAAATAGCACAAGCTACCTTTAACGACTCTTCCGTTGTTCGTAGTCGCTGAATATTTGTTAAATTAATTATGTCCCAAATTTCTTTTAATCCTTTAAGAGCACCTAAATCACGATTCTTATTTGTTAAATTAATCAACCTAAACATATAAGATTCAATATCTTCTTCCCTTTTTACATTACTATTTAATGCTTTATTAACTACTTTAGAATTAAAATATTTATCATACATTGCTTCGTAATACATTCTATACCCCGGAGCAGTTGTGTATATGTGATAATCAATTCTTCTATCTTCAACCCAATTTAGTAAATCTTTAATTAAGAATAATTCTGATGTTCCAATATTCAAATCAGGATCACAACCTTGAAATTGTACAAATTGGTGGAATTCACTACCTAAATGCTGAAAATTTTCTAGAATACTAAAATTAGTTAATAATATATGCGAACCTTCATGTAGTGCTAGACCAACTGCAGGATCAAAATTCTTATCTTCTAACTTAGTTCCAATAACAACTTTTTCACCATCTGTGTAACTTTCATCCGTGGATTGAAATACTACTGGTATTTGCTTGCCTGTAACTATATTAACAAAATTTGCAATTGCTCTTTGTGTAGCGGCTAACTTGGTGTGGTCGACTGATCTTTTGCCTCCGAAATCAACTTTAAAATCGGTGTCAAAACCTTTTGACCAAAAACTTGATGCGTAACCTGAACTATATGTTTTTGTCATAATACTGGGGCTGCTTATTCTAAATTTCTTTTTCATATATAAATATCTCTTTTAATTATTATACTATTATAATAAGAAAATAATTAATACAATCCAAATAATTTGTTAGAAAAGTTTAAAAAAGTTGGGTTCTTTGAAGGTTAATTATTTATTGCAGTAACTCTTTTTTGAGTCGTGCTTCTTGTTTATCTAATCTAGAATCTAGTATTCGATGTAATTCATCTATACGAAGATCTAAATTTTTGTTTAACTCATTGATTTCTTGATAAACTTCGGAAGTACCTTGATTGGTATTTCTTTCTAGTTCATCAATTGATCTAAATGTGTCATTTATTGCTTCTGACACTTGTTTATCTATCTTATCAAAACTACATTTCACCCTGTAAGCTAAATAGCCTAACAACGCTACAACTATAGATCCGATAAGCAGGCCTATTAACATATTTGTTTCCATAAGCTTCCTTTCTTTTCTTTATGTCAAAGAACCCAACAATGTAAAGCTGACGGTAAAGAGTAATGTAACTGGTCTTACCCCAATGAGTGCCAATTCGCTAGTACTCTTTTTATGTCAGCGTAAGCTTTTAAAAAAGGAGCCGATGCTTTCCGTTAACGGATGTCCGACTCCTATTTCAGAGATATGAAAGTGCCACACTAATGCAGTGGCCTGCAAATCTCTTTTTATATTCATTCTTCTACTGATTCGGTATTAAAAATATCTTCTTCTGCCGTTGCTAGGTGTTTCTGAATAACTTGTTTTACAAATGTTCTTTCAGAGTCTGCACCTCCACTTGGGTCAAAGAATGGTAGTATCGCTACTCCTACTGCTTCTTCCAAAGTAAATTCATCTGCTAACAACTCACACAATCTAACGGTCATTCTAGTAGATATCATTGTGCTTAATTTGCCTTCTTCTGATTTCCATTCTCTTCTAGTTACATCTGCGATATCTGCTACTGAATTAATTAATATTGCATCAACTTTGTTGCCAAATCGTTTTGTTAACAAATTTTCTTCTTTTTCTTTTGACAATATATCAACTTCAATAATTTCAAACCGATCCATTAATGCTCTATCTAATACTCTTGTAGATGTATACTCTGTACCAATATTGGCTGTTGCGATAAATGATACACCTTCTGCTACTTTAATAGTAGGCGCATTAATATCTTCATCTACTCGCAAATATCTTTGGCCTTCATCTAATACGGTCATTAATATATTCCATGCTTCCGGGTGTGCTCTAGAAAGCTCATCCATTAGGATTACGGCGTTCTTTGTTTGAATAGCCTTGACAAAAGCAGAGTCGTCAAAAGTCGTCTCGTTGTTCTTAAAATGCGTATTACCAATAAGAGTTGCCCTTGGATCTTGCGTAGCACCTAAATTAAAATAAAAGAATGGTCTATCTGTGGCTACTGGTAATGCCTTTGCGGCTTCGGTTTTACCACAACCAGCTGGTCCTACCATCATTATATTTTTTCCACGAACTGCTGATCTAACTAAATACTTCCACTTAATATCAGTCATCTCTAATCGATCTGGCTTAATATTAGGGGCATTATTAATTAATGCTAAAATTGGATCGCTCGACTTTTTCTTTTTTGGTTCTTGAATAGTCGGAGAATCAAAATCATCGGGCAAGTCATCTAATGATATACGCTTCCCTCGTCTGGTTTCGGTATCAAATTTTAATGCTTGATTATTGTTTGCGGCAATCTGAACCATATCTTCTCTAAAATGAGATGTAATGTCTTTGCCATTTGTGTCGACTACTGCTATGTAATCTCCTTGAGTTTTTATAACTCCATATACATATTTCTTCTTCATAACTCTAATAAATTTTTAATTATAATATAAAGATAAGAAATAAAAATCTAAAATCCAAATTTTTCTGAAACTTTTTTATTCTTTTATGAATTTAAGTGTGCCTACTCTTTGATTGTGGTCAACTTCAAGTAGATAATAACCTCTTTTATATTTTCCAACTTGTAAATTAATCATATTATATTCTCCCAAGAAACTTTTTGAAAATATTTCTTGGCCTTTACTATTAACTATAGTTACATTAGTCATTCCCCTTAAATTTTCTCCTAAATATAGGTTTAATTTATCTTCTACTGGGTTTGGATTAATACTTAATCTAATAGGTTTATCATAAATTATTGATATAGGTTTGAAGGTTTCAAATTTCCCATCATAATCTGTTTGTGTTAATCTATAATATGAAACCCCAACGTAAGGTTTTTCATCATATGTTGTATACTTCATTAATTGATTAGTACTTCCTGCACCTTTTAGGCTAGATATTTTTTCCCAATTCTCACAATCTATACTTCTTTCAATTGTATAATAATCATTATTTACTTGAGAAGCTACTTCCCATTCTAGAACAGCATTACCATCAATAACTGCCCCGGTAAATGATATTAAATCAATAGGTAAAGCATTCCCACCATTTTGAGACCCGAATCCAAATGGACTAAAATCAGAAGTGTAATCAGATATAGCTGTTCCACTAGCAGCTGTTCCACTAGCTAAATTTGAACCCATTATATTTTCCCATTGAGATGTTGCTGAATTATAATGTGCTACAACTATATCAGTAGGGGCGGTGACATTCATTGTTGCATCCCAACCTATACCAATTCTAGCTGGAGTAGATCCTACTCCTTTTTCTATGTCCCAAAAATAACCATTAGCAATTGAATGTAAATTATTTCCTGTTGGTGTCCCATTTGGGTAGGTAGCATAGTCAACTGAACTATGTTCTATATTATTATATAATACCGTGTATTCACTAGTTGTACTAGTTTGAGGTATTAATAATACCGGTCTATAATTTGATCCATCACCAATCGGAAATACCTTAACGAGTGTATTATTAGATGTTCTTCTTAATGACCCAATGATATGGTTATTAGCATTCCATGTTCCTGAAATACCATCGGTTGTTAAAATACCTCCATTGCCCATTGTTATATGACCATTAGTTAATGTTAGGTCATTAATAGTTATATTATCATTAATTGTAACTCCATTACTATTATCAATAACTACCCTATATATATCATACCCATTTGGAGTTATTGTTTGGGCTGATGATCCATTTAATACTAACCCATAAGCATTTGAAAAACTATTAGCACCTAAGCTTATATTTTCTCCAATATCAACTGAGGTATTAGCGGCATCTACTAATTTAATATCATCTAAACATACATCTCCATCCCAACTAGTTCCCGTTACTACAGTAAATCTAAACATTATGTTTTGGTTTGCATTGTATGAGTCTAAATCAACAAATCCTTGTCTCCAAGTAGAACCCATGTTATCACTCACATCTGCTGATTGGCTAACGGTAGGACACATAAAGGCAATATCACTTGACCAACTTGCGCCATTATCAATACTTGATTGAATAGATAGACTAGTTCCCGAAGTACTATATAAACTATACCAAAAAGTTAAAGTTGGTACGCTTAATGAAGTTAAGTTATAAGGAGGTGACCATAAATAAAATGTTTTAGAAGGATACATTGGTGTAGAAGCTTCTGTATAAATATATTTTCCTGCTGATGTTCCTGGACTATGATCTGCCTGACCACTTGATCCTCCTGTTCCTGGACCTGAATTTGTAGATGATGTTCCTCCTGCATCCGTTCTCCAATCTCCATCATCTCCATCAACATTTCTCCAACCAGTTTCGTTAAAAGTAAACCCTGTTACTGAAGCGGTTGATACATCATTTGTTTCATTTTCAAAAGCAGTGCTATAAGGGTATGAAGATACTGTTTCTATAGTAGTAACTGCTAAGGTTTGTGGTGATGAATTTCCTGCTGCATTAGTTGCATAAACTGCTACATTACCATCTGTATTTGAGGTTTTTACTGTTATTGAAGTTCCATTATCTGCAAGAATACTCCACCCTGAAGGAATAGTCCATGTATATGATGAAGCACCATTAACTGGAGATATTGTATACGTTTCAGTTCCACCATTATTAGGTAAATCAAAACCAGATATTGTTCCTGGAGTTGTTGGTGGTGAAAGACCTACAGCCTGAGTAATACTTATATTATCTATATAAACTGCATCTCCACCCATTCCAGTAGCTGTATAACCGGTGTAGTATTTGGCACAGGATTCAAAAGCAATAGTAAAAGGAGTATTAGCATAAGCTGATAAATCGTATTTCATATGCTCCCAAGTATTATTAGAACCATTAAAATAAATGTTTCCATTTTGATCAGGGATTGGAATACCATCTATTGTCACTCTAAACCAACAATAATTAGGGTTCCAAGTATAAGTTTGCATTTTATCAAACATTAAAGTAAGGGCGGGATCAATTGAAGCACATATATCTCTTGTAACAGAAACAATATGATTAGGTGAACTACTAAAAGCATCAGGTCCAGTATTGTATGGAGTGTACCAACTAGTAGAAGTATTACCTTCCATATGTAATCCATAAGCACTTCCATTAGCGGCTGTAGCATCTAATGATGCATTAGCTTGTGTCCCTGCGGTTGTCGTCATATGGGTCACACCTGTTTCAAAATCCTGAACATAGTCTAGGTTAGCACATAGTACTGGAGCTGTTGCAGGCGTACAAAAAATCATTATCTGTGTTGATTCTTGATTAGATATACAATCAAATTCAGTTAAATGTAAATAATAAGTACCATCATATAGTGCCGTATAATTTATTACACTTTGTAGACTACAACCAGAATAATCATCGCTGTATGCAACTACAACCCCTCTATCATCATAAAGAGTTAATTGAGTATCATAACCTGCTGTTATTCCTCCATAAGTACCGCATGTTGAGAATATATAATCAAATCCCATTCTTGCATTTATTTGTATTACTTCACCAGCCCAATTATAATTTGTAGCAGAACTCCAGGCATTATCTGTAGGAGAAAAAGGTGATGATGGGTAATAATTTGTCCCATTGTTACATTGTCCGTTAATTGTGTTCATTCCTAATACCACGAACAGAGATATTAAAAATGTTTTGAGTAGAGTTTTCATAATAATTATTCCTTAATTGTTTTAATATTTTCTTTAGTAATGTTAGGATCATATGGTTTTTGAACCGCTGACGTTTTATTAATAACTTTAACTTCACCATTTAGTGGATGTAGTAAAATGTGAGTCATTCTTGCATTTTCTGTATTTGAATTGACTTTTTCAATTTCTAATTTAAAAGATTTGTTATCCTCTAGAGATAAATCAATTACTTGATGTTTCATAATACTGTTGTATTCTTCAACACTAATTCCTGTTTCATTGATTGGAATTCCTTTTAATTCTTCTTTCGTTTGTGCGCTGCACGTCCCACCAAGGAAAATGGTGAGAAGGACAATTAGAAATGTCCTTTTGGTGTATTTGTTTGTTTTCATTGTTACTCCTTATTATAATAATAAATATAAGTGTGATACAGAGCCAATCATAAATTTGATGGTTTTTAACCTAGATTTTGGTATGTTGGTCATAAAACTCATTATCTTTACAATAATTGTAATAATTTGGATCGAATTGTTTACCAAAAGGCCATAACGGATTTTCTACGTCTTTTGCATTTTTCATTGACCAAGCTCTTCCATAATTTGATGAGTCAAATATTTGACGATTGTTTTCATCTAAAAAACTATATATTTTTCTTTTAGCGTTAGCTATCGATGGAAACCATCCTAGGATTTTATTTCTCCCCGTTTTCTGATCTGTAATTCTTACAAAAACCGGAGTGCTTTTTTCATTAAACCCGTAATCTTTTCTGTTTCTCTTTATTGCCATTATTATTTGTTATTAAATTAAACGCTTTAACATATAAATCATCTTTAGCTATAATCTTATCATTCTCTACTTCTAATTGATGGACCAATTTAAAAACTTCTGAGGCTATTCCTTTTTTATGTGCTTCCCACATAATTTCTTCAATATAGTCACTTGATGACATTTGCATTCCTTATTTAATAATATAATAAAAATATCTCAAAAATACAACCAAATTTGTCTAAAAATAATTTACATTATATCTGGCAAATTTAATTTTTTTGCTACCTGTTGCCATTTTTTCTTAACTTCAATAATTTCGGATTCATCTAAAAATGAAGATTGGAAATATTCTTCAATAACATCTAGAAATAATCTTCGTTCCTTAGCTGCCCGAAAATGTAATCCTTTTAACATTGCTGGCACTTCCTTTTCTAATAATAAATATTCCTTGGAATTAGATAATGCTCGTTTAAGTTGATCGTCGGGTAAATATTTTCCTGGTAATGTATTTAATCCGCTTTGTGTTAAATGTTCTATTTCATGACGCAACGCATTGCGAAGCTTCATTGCAATTTCACTACGGTGTTCCTTGTTATTATTAGTAGCTATTGATATTTCTATGTATGGTATTTGATCACTAAATTCTTCTGTTGGGTTATATGCATCTCCTGTTACATATAATTCTTTTGAATACTTTGTTTGTAATCCTACATAAAAATGTAATGGAATATCTTCATTAATTATTTCTTTAAATAATATTACGTCATATTGTTTGCTAAAAGTACTTTGTGATATTATATTGTCTAAAAATAACTTAGATAATTTTGTTACTAAGTTTCTATACTTACCTGGTATGTTAATTGTTTCGTGCATTAATCTAATTCAATTAATATGGTATCATTAGGGTTAATTAATATATTACCTTTATTTGTTGTATATATTTTTTTAGAAGCTCCACCTGAAGGAGTTGATAATGCCAAAGTAAATGCAGGATCGCCGGTTGCATTACTTTGTAGTGGTCCTATGTATGAATTATAACCATCTGCTTCAATAGTCAAAGTAGTGTTTATAATAGAAATTCCCGGTACTGTGTAACCCCCATTTGAATCCGTTGTTCCTGATAAGTTTGTTATCGGAGTAATTGTAGAAACAATTGAAACAGATGCTCCGGAGATTGAGTTACTTGATGCATCACATACTATTATATCTCCTTGGAAATAATTATTAGCTTTTAAAAATATACCTAGTGCACGACTCTCTCCAGAAGTTATGGAGATACCATTTGTTCTTGTAGCATCTGGTTTAATTGAAATTCCATATATTTGTAGACTATCGTAACTCATTATAAGGATCCTGACATATCTGTTCTTAATGTTATTTTAAGTTGTAAATACCTTGCTGATATGTTTTGAGAACTTCCAGAATGAAATAACTGATCACCACTACCGGTTCCGTTTGAATTAATTTTAGGTATTTGCCCCCATTCGAATATCCTATAAGTTTCAGATGATAAATCAGAAGCATTTCCATATCTCATTTCATATTGATAACGAGTAGGATTATAATTATTTGACCCAGAAGGGTATGTGGAAGGTGCTGCAGCATTTGGTGTTCCTGTAGTAAATCCTATTCCTATATTATCAATAACTTTTGGACTGCCTTGATCAATGACTGCAGATATTATTGACCCTGAGTGTTCACTACCATCGATCTGGAAACCGCCTAATGAAGAAGTTGTTATACCTACCCACGTGGCTCCTCCCATGGGGTGTAATGGGTTTGCAGAACTGCTTTCATAACCATATGCTACAGTTGGACTAGTACCTCCTAAAGGATTCATCCCAGGTCCGTGTACAGCCTTATACATTACAGATGAAGATGTACTGAACTTTATTCCATCTGCTAAATTATTAAACATCCCTGAGCCTGAGAGTTGGGATTGGTAATCTATGTCGTTAACGTAATAACAATCTTTAAATGCCGCTGGTATTCCTACTGCTGCTGCAGCACTATGGCTTGGGTGTGCGGTATTAAATGTACCAGTTTCATTATCAAGTATACCTATAGGATCATAGATTGAAGGTCCATATGTAAGAAAGCCTCCATATGCCGCACCACAGCCCATATAGTCATTACCTTGAGCAGTATGACTTGATAAATTTGGGTCGTAAAATGCTACTTTGGTGTCAGCTGTATAAACATTGTTGATAAATATAGTACCATTCCAGCACCGACCCGCCCATACGAATGCACCTGGATTATCCAAAATACATCCCATAATCCTTTGGGAATAAGCATTTGTAATACCTGTATCTCCATCGCTACCGTATGTTACCGAATTGATTGTATTACTGTTTCGAAAAATACAACTATTGTAAGTTCCTGATTCTACTTCACCTCCAAAATTACCAACATTCTCAAACGTGCATCTAGTATAATTACTATAATATACTTGATAATATCTTTGTCTAGCATCATTAATCTTAACAATGTTTCTAAAACTACAATCAACGAATTGGCCTTCTTGTTGTTCTACAGTGTCGTATAGATAAGCCCAATTTAAAAAATTAATATTTTTGAACCAATTAAGTCTGTGATATCCTGTCAGGGCGAATGTATTACTAGTTCCTTCAAGATATACCTCACCATCTCCTTGAAATGTATGATATCCATAAGCACTACCCATTGCAATAGTTTCTTGATATACTCCAGTACCTATTATTATTTGTTTATAATCGCCTGCTGCTTGTGCCGCAGTAACTGCAGCTCCTATTGTTTTAAATGGAGCATCTGGACTAGTACCGGCATTCGAATCGTTGCCTCCTAATGTTGATACAAAATAATCTCCGGGAAAGTTAAAATGATTAGCCATGTTATTTTTCTTCTCTTGTTAATTTAGTTTGTGTAGCCCTTATGGCATATTCACTTGGATTTTTATAATAAAATAAAGTTAATATTTTATAATTATATATATCATATGATGTATCAATAAATGTTTGCGTATCCCTTTTTGGTAAATTTGGATTAGGACCTGATATGAATGATGATGATATATCATTATTTTGCATAACTTCTGTACAAAAGTCAATAGAACCAGAATATTCATCTGTTCTTGGTTGATGATATATGTCTAGGGTTGTGTCTATTTTAGATCCATTTGGTAATGTAACTATTGCCATTTTTTTCCTTTATTATAAATATTATGTAACCGTTATCTGTGTTATAACACTTGCACTATATTCCATATTGTATAATTTCTTAATTCCATCAGATCCTGTAACTGCAATTGATAATGGATTACCATCTGCAAATGAACCTGAATATAATATATTTGTTATTTGTTGTGTTCCAGCTTGGAATGATTGAGTAACTTGTGTAACGTTGCTGCCACTGTAAACCATACTTGCAGAAGTGAATAATGTTCTTGATGTTCCATTTATTGAAAAAGAATTTGCATATGATGCAGTTTCGGCATAGGAAGATGATGTCTCATAATTTATTTCATATGACGCAGAAGTAGCATATGATGCGGAAATAGCATTAGGCGGAGTAAATAATGATCCAGTACCATCTACTATATCTCCGCTCGAAGATATTTGTAACAAACGTTGGTATGTTTCATTTACCTTTAAATCTGTTAAATCCGGCAGTGCCATTTATAACCTCACTTCTTGTTGAGTTGTTTTAATACCCCTTGAATTACTTTTGACTTTTTAGTTTCTGTAATTGGTTTGTGTTTACAATATGTTGCTATAACTTTATTTAATCTATCTTTTTTAATTGATAAATTTTTAATATTGATATCTTCTCTTATTAACAATTTCATTATATTAACAACATGATCTGTTTCTTTTTGTGTAACTTCTTGTTTAACGTTCTTGACTTTAACTTTTTCTTTTAACAATGGTTTAGTACTTTGTGATTTCACTTCTACTGTTACTGATTTGCTAGCTTCTATTTCAAAAGTAGATTCCCATGGAGTAAAGAATGTATCATCGGCAATTACCTCTAACTTAATACTGCCTTTGGTTGATTCATTAATTAATCCTTTTAATTTTCGAATAGGTATTTTACATTTGCCGGCACTATCAATTTTACCAGTAAACATTAAACTATAATCTTTTGTTTCTACTATTAATCTAGATTTAGATTTTGAAAGACTTGCGCCATCAATTTTGATATCACACTCAAACGTTTCAGCTTTGTCTGTAAATAATTTATACATTTATATTCTCCACTACTAAGTCGACTCCTAATACTTCTTTAGCTACTAATTTAATATCGTCGGCTGTTACAGTTATATCTTCTTTTATTGTTTTTTGACCACTATAAGTTTTAATTCCTTTTACGTTGCAAACCAATTTAATAAATCTTTTTTGTTCTTCTTTTGTTAATTTATCTTTCCAAGAAGATCCTGGTTTGCCACCCGCATCAATGGCTTTTTCTACTAAACAAACATCTCCCCAGGTATATGTGTTATCATTCCACAAAAAATCTGAGTCTTCCCATGTTAAACAAGTAGTTGCCATTTTAATATAAATATCATCCTAATAAATTATAATTCCAATAATGGTCTTTGTCTTTGTTAAATGGGTTTCCTACTTGATTGTAATAACAATTCAAACAAAGTAATTGTATGTTTTCTAATTTGTGATTTGTATCATCGCCGTCAATATGATCTAAAAGTAGTGGAACTGTATTATCTGTTAATCGTTCTTCTTCATATCCACAACATTTACATTTTGATTCAAATATTCCCAACGCTAATAATCTATTGCGAATCTTCCAAACTGGATACTTTGGATGTTCTCCTTGTAGAATTTTATCGATTGAATATGGTCCTGCATTTGCTTTAACTACATCTTTTGGAATTCCTTTGCCGGCTTGGTTCTTATGTAATTCCCATAAAGTTTTACCTGACTCTGAATCAGTATACATTTTTGCATACTTTTTATATGTTGTAAATGACACCTTCATGAAGCGTGCGGCTTCTGAATTGGACTTGGTATTTTCCATTGCATATCTAATTTCGTTCTCTGAAAAATTTAATGCTTGTTTACCAATACCGTAAATGTATTTATATTGTTTTGGATTTTCTATCTCCACAAAATACCTTCTTTTTGTAGTTCCCGGTATGCTGTTTTTGGTTTTATTTTTAAATTAAATTTTTCTTTAATAGTATCCATATTGCCAGATACCATATCATGGATTGATATTGCAGGATAATTTACTAATTCTTTTACTTCATCAAACCACCCATGAAAATTTTTATATTTGCGATCAAATTTTTCTTCGTCTGTCATGTTGTCCCAATATTCCAATTGGTCTTTTAATGGCCATAAGTCAATTGACACGTCTTTATCTTTTCTTCTGCCCGGTAATTGATCTTTATATGCATTTTTCTTTTCACTTCGTTTAATAAACTTGTCCATTAAATTTATAGATCTGTCAGAAGGTGATTCTCCTGTATATGCTCCTTTTTTACCCATTTGTTTCCTTATATTTATGATTTATTATTGCTAATTTTCTCCATGCATCTTCTGCACGGTATACACATTTTTTAAATTTATCTACATTATGTGTACGCCTAGCTTCTTCTGCTTTCTTTAAATTTCTATGATATGTTGCGTGATACATACCAGCTCTTATTTTATCTAAAAATTTCATTTTATTATTGTTACTTTTAATCCTTCATTTAACAACTCACTATATACTTCAGTGCACACATCATACCGATCTGTATATACATTACATTTTCCTGTATGATGAATTATACTAGTACACTGTATTGCTTGTAGTTTATTGTGTCCACAAATTTCTCGCAAACACTTTGTTACGTGTTCAAATGTGTTGCGTTCATCATTAATTACTATAACTGTGTATTTACCTCTTTTTGGTTTTTTATTATAACTGCTTTTCGACATCTTTTAATATTTTACAACGTTCGTATAATTCATTTTCTAATAACCATACATTACAATCTTCTAAAAATTTTTTCTTTTTTGCGTCTGACCAATTAGGTGGCCATTCCCATTCTGTGTGTTGCATTGCATCAACTGCTGATGTTAATAATTTGTTTATGTAGTTATTTTCCATAATATAATATAATGATTTTTTGGGAATTATACAACCTATATATTGTTAATCAAACGTGCCAATAAATTTTACAAATGCTTTGTCCAAGCCTAATGAAGCAGCTTTTGGCTTTGTGATTGGAACAATAATATTATTATCTAATAAATACTTATTTATTGGATCATCAGATACCTTTTTTCTATCTGGTTTATAATATTTCTTTCCTTTTTCAAATAACAATGATTTTAATTTAATAGGATGTTTACTCTCCGTTTTTGTATCATTTGTATCATATTTAAACTCCCATGGTTTCCATTTTTTTGGCTGCGAAGTTGATTCTTTTTCATCACCAATTGGTGATATTTCTTGTAGTATTTGGTCGATAGAAGGTAAGAATTTGTTTGTCGATCTATAATATCCATTAGCAGTTTGGATTGAAAATGGATTATTCAACCCAGCTGCTCCTTCACAAGTTACTCCTATTTCTTCTGCAGCCTTTGCAAGTGCATATAATTCATTTGCACCATAACATGCACTAAAAAAAACAGTGCCACTTGATTTCACTACCTTTTTAATTGCTTGTAATAATCGATCTTTAAATTCTTCGGTTTTAATACTATATTTGTCGTCCATTGGATTTAAAAATCGCTCTTTTGGATCGCGCGATTTCCCTCCATGTCCATGGCTTCCTACGTATACAGTATCATATTTTTTACCTACTGCTGCTAATGCTTCTACATGTTTAGCTCCTTCTTCTATCGTACGAAAAGGTACATCGATAATACCCATATCTTGGGCTATTAAATTTACTTGCATTTCGCCTTCATTTCCAGGAAATACTATATGTAATGTCCCTGGTAATCTTTGTTTTCTTCCAAAATGTAATTCTAATGTGTCATCAATATATTTTAATCCTTGTTGTGTAAAAAATAAGCCTGGTGATATTGTTGGGTTTGCTATTCCCTTAGGATTAAGTACTGCTTTCATAAAGCTTTTTACATCTTTATATGACTTTCTCATATCTTTAATTATTTCTCCAATTTCTGCTATAAATTTCGGCCAATTGGGTATTGCATTTAATTTTTTAAATTCAGTAGGATGGTGTTCAAGTAATTCATATAAATGAAAATATATTTTTTCAATAGGCCCAAGACCTGCAACTCCTGCCCACGAATCTATCCATTTTGCGACCCATCTAACATCTCTAAATAACGCACTCATTAATGACTGATTTGTAAATTCACTCGCAATTGTACTTATCAAACCTTTGCCTCTAACTTCTTTTAATTTTTTATCGACAAACTTATAATCATCTATTGTTCGGAGTCTTGCTACTCCTTTGTATAATAAAGCTTCATCAGTACCATCATTCATCCATGTCGATCCAGCTGCATCATTGATTTCTTGCCAGGCCATGCCTCTTCTAGTTGATCTTCCTTCTTTTTCTTTTTTGTGTGTAGCCCATAGGTCGTCTTGATACCACATAAAGTAACTAGTTACTTCAAAGATTTTCTCATTTGTAGCATTGTCATCAAATAATGATTTTATCCAGTCATTTGAAAAACTTAAAAGAGGATATATAGATTCATTCTTAAAGTATGCTTCTAAAATTTCAAATGCTTTATATTCCGGAAATGTTTTTTCTTTTTTTTCGTCTGCCCATCCATTATTACGATACCTCCCTGTTCCTTTATAAACAATTTTATTTTTTTCGAAAAAATTTTTTGTTTTAAAATAATCATTCCATGCAATGCTAGTGTGGGTTGCATCTCTTAATCCTAACTGTGCTTGTAATCCTTTTCTTCTGGATTCTGTTCCGGTATTCCATTTGAATTGCTCTGCAGAAATGCGAGAGGAGTACGGAGACTGGAAAAGAATATCGTCTGCTATTACCAATCCTGGGTTTTCTTTTAGGAATTTATGTATTTTTTTCCAAGTATAGTAATTTTCTTTATCATCTGCAGAAAAATGAGGATCATGATTGAGAGTTCCATTATCTAAATCATATCGATCGATATTTGGATCAACCTGTTCTAATAATATGTTTTTTAATTTAATCATCTATTTATAAATATCTAATAAAAAGAAAGGAATGGGCACGGTAGGTGAGAGCTTTAATCTCCAGCGGCTTTTCATATGTTCCCACGATAGGTTA
>Ga0080013_1003379_pt1 | contig 16924 bp, 21 predicted proteins | sample ETNvirenome_6_85_FD_69236 | JGI IMG/M metagenome (GOLD analysis project Ga0080013, IMG submission 69236) | Marine viral communities from the Pacific Ocean - ETNP_6_85 (SPADES assembly) (version 2) | ecosystem: Environmental > Aquatic > Marine > Oceanic | place: Pacific Ocean | collected 2013-06-19 | reverse complement strand
CCTCGCACTTTTCACAAAAATGAGCAACGAAATCTCCCTCAGCATCATCGCATCGAGACATTTCATGTAAAGGTTTTCCCTCTTCATCTCTATTGCTTTCACAACAACCATAATAAGGCTGTTTACTTGTGCCATAACAATACTTTTCCCAAGGTTTACTCATGACTTCACCTCCTCTAAAGGAGTAGTAGAAAATCTTTTAAACTTTCTACCAGTTTCATCATTAAATGCTTGATCTCTTTCTTGCTCAATTTTAAACCACTGCCAAGAAACATCTGAGTCATCATGATTATAATAATCTAGAACAATATCTACATCGTTATATTGACCATACCAAGACAAAATTCCAAAGACATAACCCTCGTTATCATCTTTGTGAAATCTATAAGCATCAGTATCGAACCAAGAAAACTTCATATGATTTACAATGTCACAATCAAGTTTAGCTTCGTCAATCCATTCTTTATTATCAGAATTGTAATCGACTAAAAGATTTTCAATAGCTTTTGACTTAGTAGCCATATCTAAAAAAACCTTTTGCATTTTTTCATCACTAGCACTCATGATTTCACCTCTCTATTTTTTAAAACACCATTTGGATATTTTAAGAAACATGAAAAGAGCAACCAATCAGCCTTGCTCATGATACTTGGCAATTCTCCAATAGGAGTTTTACCAGTTATCCCATACTTGCTTTTCATTTCTGAAAAGACTTTCTCTATATCTTTATTCATAATTTACCTCCAAAGTAATTGAATAAGTTTAAGTTTCTGTTTCGACTCTTTTGAGTCCACCTACCTATAAATAGATAAGTGCCACTTTCGTGGTCATCAGTGAAAATACACATTTTCAGACAGAAATTGCCAAAATCAGCTTCACCTCCTCGCCATAGAGAACGAATCAGAGGAGGGTCAAGGGTCTAGTGACCCTCAAAATACCCTCCTCTTAAATCGCTTCTAGTGATAGAAGTCAGCAGTATCAACATACACAACCTCGCCAAAGGCTAGGTTTTCTGAATAACTGCTTTTCTCAGTGACTGCCCAAAAGACTGGAACATTAGGCTCAACCTCTTCGCTAACTTCTCCCCAACCATCAGTGAAATAGACAATGGCTTGAACCTCGTCTACATCATCTGAAAAGTCATTGAACAAGTTAAAAGGAGGGTCAAATAAAGTTCCACCTCCTCCACGAACAGTTAGCTGAATGTCCTCGCCTTGATCTAACTCATAGATATCCCACCACTCGCCTTGCTCATTCTTACGAACAACAGTATCGCAGTAGCAGACTCTAATCTTATCAAGACCACAATCCTCAGCCATAGCCTGTATCTCAGTTGCGAACATATCTAGTTCGTATTGAGAAACAGACCCACTGGTATCAATCACAATGGCTAGTTCACCACCTTGTGGAGACTTCGCTTTACTAGGCAAATTAATACCTCTAAATTGATGTCTCCTATTAGGTCTTGCCCAAGTAATGTCATCAGCAATAGAGGACTGTAAAAGATCATTAAGTTGATCTCTCCAATCTACTTTTACTTCTTGATTCGCATCAGCAGAACCAAGACCATTAGATGAACCATTGCTACTCATAGCAACCTCTAACTTATCAGCTAAAGAAATTGCTCGTTGAATCTCACCTTTTAATTCTTGCATTTCTGCATCATTTAAAGGCTTGCCCTCATCGTCAGTAGCATCCCAAACCTCGCCAATTGCAGAGGGTAGTTCATCCCAATCTGTTCCAGTTCCAGTCTCAGAAATATTTCCTTGACTGGTATCTGAAATTTCATCAGCTTCAGATTGAGAGTCACTTGTACCCTCTTCATCAGACTCTTCATCGCCACCTTGACCTTGACTCTGAGCATCTTGCTCTTCGTCAGAGTTTTCTCCATTAGGTTTTTGTTGATTAATCTGATTAATTGCATCTTCCAAGGCTTCCTCGTCTTTTACCAAGATTGAGTAAACCTTTTCAGCAGTCATGCCTTTATACTTATGATCTAGTAAACCACCCATAGGTAGTTCCATTTTTAAATCCCAATATATGTAGGCATTGATTACATAATCACACGCTATGTTCCAAACTTTAGGATGTCGCTTTCCTCTTCGCAGAGGATGTTCATAAACCACATGAAATGCTTCATGAACCAAGACACCTTGAAGTTCAGCTTCGCTTAGACCCAAGACAAAAGGCGGAAAGTAATAAATTACTTTTCCGTCAGTTGCCATTGTTTCGCACTTAGATTCATCGACCTCAATTAAATCAAGGTGTAAGAGCATGGAAGCCATGCCCACATTACCTTTCATTAATTTTGCTCTCGCCTTAACTATGTAATCGTGAGCCAATTGTGGCTCATTTACAGTTGCTAAATTAGTCATCTTTTTTCCCTCCAAAGGCTCTTCCTAAGAATCCACCTTTTAGAGAGTCAGCAGACTCTTCTAATTGATCAGCTAAGTCTTTTCTCTTTTGATCAGCTAAAGCATCATCCTCTCTCAGAGAGTCAATGCCATTGTTATAACCATTGAAAGTTGCAACAACGCTAACCAATTTTTGATGAGCATCAGCGATATCTTGATCATTACCTAAAATATCAGAATTGATATTTGGTAAAGACCCTGTTAATTTTTCCAGTGCTTTAAAACTGGAAGCATTAAAGAAACCTTTTTGTTTCTGTTTAGGGTCATATTCTCTCAATTTTTTCGCTAAGTGATCAGTCTGTTCAAGAACAGCATCAACAGTAGTTTTCAAGACATTCTTGATATTATTGTTGAGTCTATTCTTTACATCGTTTTCTATCTTCGACCTTAACTTTTCTGATACATTCAAACGAATGTCAGAGCCATATTGGGGAACAGTAGATATCTCGAAATCGAACCTAAATTTTGATCTAAGTTCATCGAAAGTTGGATAATCACATTCATTGAACGCTTTACCAAGATTTCTTTTAGCTTGTTCCATTTTTTGTGGGTAGCTTTTAAGAAATCCGTCTACTTCTTTATCCCATTTTTGCTTGGCTTCATCTACTGCATTTTGCAATGATTCCAGTTGAGAGTTAGGGCATAAACGCCACCCACTAACAACCTTGTTATCCCAATCAGTAGAATTATCTGCCCAAGGCAAAGTCATCGGATAGTAAAAACTATTCCTAAACTCATTCAAGATTGAACGAAAATATTTGTTAATATCCTCGCCAAAAATGTGTTTAGAAACACCTAGTAATCTCTCGCTAGAAACCTCAGTCTCTATTGCTAGATTACGCTTTAACGCTTTATCTGTTCTGATACCGCTAGGATGTTTCGCAGTCATGCGAACCAACACTGCATTTTCAGACAGAGTATTAGTTAATTTTTCCATAATAAGAACCTCCATTCTTTTTAAGAAAGTTGCTGTTTCGATCTTAATTGATCTCCTCAGATGAGTAAAAAAAACTCATGACAGCAGAGCAGAAAATATATTTAACCAGTAAATATAAATTCTGCCCTCCCCAAAACTTAGACTTCTAAGTCTTGATTCTTGATTTTGAACTCTCCATATCTTGCAGAATCCACCACATCATCCCTTGCTCCAACAAGAGACCTTACGAAGAAAATCCCAAATTCAGGTGTAGGAAATTTCTCAATGTAATCAAGGGCATTAGCAAAGTAGTCATGCAATTTATCATCGCCTACTTCTTTAAGAACAGTCACTAATGCACATACAGTTGCATAGCAGAGACCACCACTATCAACAACCTCGACATCCTTTCCCTCGCAAATATCTTGCAAGTTAGGAACATCATTTTTCAGAGATAAGAATGACATAAACTCAATCGATGCTCTCTCTCCAATATCGCCTTGCACTATCAATTGCAAAACTTCTTTTGGAGGGTCAATTTTGAGAGTATCGCTTAACCTTGCCCATGATCTTGGACTAGGCTGTGGAGTTGTTATCTTAGGGTCAAAGTCATTCAACAATTCAGGCTGAAAACTTATAAATCCCAAGATGTCAGAACAGATATCATTCTTACTTGCCCATGCTAACCAGTCATCAGTGCTATGCTCGAAATCGATCATGGTACAACGACCAACCACATGACTAGGAAGTTTATTACTTCCAGCACGATCAGTTGCCCTATTACCAGCACAAATAACTTTCCAGCCTTTAGGCAATGAATAGTCTCCTATTCTTCCCTCATACAGCAATTGCCCACAAATAGCCTGTATCGAATTATGTGCTTGGGCATATTCATCGAAGAATAAAATACCCTCGCCACTCACTGGAAGATTACCTAAAAAGGCTCTCTTCTGTTCATTCGCATCGTTGATATAGGGTAAACCACCTAGATCAACAGACTCATACAACGATAGTCTAAAATCAATAAATCCAAACTCTTTTTGAGTAGGATTAATCTTATCCACGACTACCTTTCTATCCTCAGCAATGTCATCGACATATGCTCGAACAATTGCACTTTTTCCAATACCAGTTCCTCCTAAAAGAAACGGAGTATTAGACCCTTTTAAAACTGCCTTGATAGACAGTAATGCTTGACTTGGTTTCATAATAAATAACCTCCAAAGTTTTATGATTCAAGTTAATTTCAATTACCAATAAATATTATTTACCAGTAATTACCAAGAACAGACAGCAAATTGCTATCTGTTTTCGCCACCTTTCAGTGTTGCTCATCAGTTGGTTTCGTCTCTCCAAAAATAAGTTAAATAGTCAGTTTTTTCCCAATAGCCTTTTACTGGCTCATCTCGGCAAACTAGCCAATTTAACCATGCAGTAGCTTTAGTTTTTGCTAGTCTTATGTCATTGCACTGCATAGTTAGGAAACCACCACCTAGTGCAATAGCATCAAAATAAATATGATGTCCTCTAGGAGTCACACCAGTTTTATCTTTAACGATAACTACATCTAATTTTTCTTTTCTCATAATTCATACCTCCAAGTATGTTTCTTGAACCCCAAAAATAGGATTCTCTTCAGCGTGTTAATTCACGGACAGTTGGAGGACTGTCCCCAAGGTTTCAAAACTGTACCTCTTTAATCTCACTCGATACCTAAAATCAAAATAGGTCGATACAATTTATCCCAGTTGGGATTTAGTCGTCTTGTTTAAACTTTCGTAGCCTTTCTTCCCTTGAAGTCTGCCCTCTCGACACCTAGCACTTTTATGGCGATTCAAACTGGCTTCTCACTTAATGGTTATCTCTACCAGTCTTACTTCTAGAACCTTTACCTTTACTCTTTTCAGAACCCTTTCGTTGGGTAGGTAGCGAATCTTTTAAAGACATAATCCGTTTGGTCTAAAGACAGTATATATAACTGGTAGAAGATATCAACATTTCAATCATCATCATCTAATCAAAAGAGATAGCACAATGTGAGCATTACCTTATCTCTCTAACTGGTAGATAATATTTCTCATGGATAAAGATAAAACCTCAGACGAAAAACCTAACCTCAAACTGGTAAAAGATAAGACCAAGTTGACGATGAAACAGAGAGCCTTTTGTGATCTCATAATTAAGGGCAAGTTGGGAAGTCAGATTGAATGTTATATGCAAGTCTATGATGTCGCTCTAACCAAGACAGGGAAGATACCTAAACACGCTCATGTTGATTGCAGTAGGTTAATGGCGAACCCTAGTGTCAGCCTAACAATAGCTAATGGATTGAAACGCTTAGAGACCAATGCAGTAGCTTCCACTACTCGAACAAGGAGTTATGTTCTTGAACAGCTTATGAGAGAGTCTAAGGAAGCTGACAGTGACAGTACAAGAGTCAGAGCATTAGAGTTGTTAGGCAAGACAGTCAATCTATTCAGCGACACCCTAGAGATTAAGGAGAGCAGAACCAGTGATGACATAGAGAGTGAGATTGAGCAGAAGATTGAACAGCTATTAATGGAGAACGATCAATCCCATTAAGGAGACCCCACCTTTAGAGAATCATTATCAGATCATAAGACAGACCCCCACCCCCCTTATATAATTGACATTCTGACTATCATATATACATAGTGTTTTACTCATAATATGACCTAATTTCACATACCCCCCCTATTATATATTGCATTTTGCTAGCTTTTTTTACCAAATACCCCTTTTTTGTAGGTAAAAAGGCTAGGAATCCTACCCCCCCATACTATATTTTTAAAATTAAGGGTTGATTTTTATGTGAAGCCATGCAATATTGTATAATCTGTAGATACATATACCTAGTATCCAGTGAATACCTAATGAGTGCCTACCTATATGTACCTATTAAGTTTTTTTATTTAAGATTCACTACCTATTAGGTATATACTAGATAGTAAGTATGGATAAAAGTGTACTAAGTAAAGTAAAGAACCTATCCTCTGATCAGAAGCAGGAACTTCTTTCCCTGTTAGAAGAACTAGAAAAAGCCAAAGGTAGAGAAAAGTGCCATGAGGACTTCATGACCTTTGTTGGGGAGATGTGGTCAGCCTTTATTCATGGTAAACACCATGAGATTATGGCGGATGCCTTCGAGAGAGTCGCTAGAGGCGATCTGAAGCGTTTAATTATCAATATGCCACCTAGACATACAAAGAGTGAGTTCGCTTCGTACCTGCTCCCTGCGTGGTTCTTAGGTAAATACCCAGATAAGAAGATCATCCAGACTGCCCATACTGCTGAATTAGCGGTTGGCTTTGGTAGAAAGGTTAGAAACTTAGTCAATAGTGCGGATTACAAGAATGTATTCCCCAATGTGAGCTTACAGTCAGACTCAAAAGCAGCAGGTAGATGGAACACCAATCAGGGTGGAGACTACTTTGCGATTGGTGTAGGCGGTGCGGTTACTGGTAAAGGTGCTGATCTACTTATTATTGACGATCCCCATTCCGAGCAAGAGGGAGCTTCTGCAGACATCAATGTATTCAATCGTACCTATGAATGGTACACATCTGGTCCAAGACAGCGTTTACAACCAAATGGTTCTATCGTTGTGGTCATGACTAGATGGCACAATAAAGATTTAACAGGTCAAGTAGTCGATGCTAGTATAAAGCGTGGCGGTGCTGACCAGTGGGAAGTCATAGAACTTCCTGCCATTATGCCTTCTGGAAACCCTTTGTGGGCAGAGTTCTGGAAGATGGAAGAATTAGAGGCTTTGAAAGCCGAGCTACCCAATAGTAAGTGGATGGCTCAATATCAACAAGACCCAACCTCTGAGGAGGGAGCTTTAGTTAAGCGTGATTGGTGGCAAGTGTGGGAAGGCAGAGAGCCTCCTGACTGTGAATTTGTTATTCAATCATGGGATACAGCTTTTATGAAGAATCAAAGAGCTGACTATTCTGCGTGTACTACATGGGGAGTTTTTTATAAAGAAGATGATGATGGACTAATTTCCCCCTTTGTTATTATGCTAGATGCATATAAAGAACGATTAGAGTTTCCTGATCTCAAGAAGATGGCGTTTGAGAAATACAATGCATACAAGCCAGATGCCTTCATTGTAGAGGCTAAAGCTGCTGGTATGCCCTTAATATTTGAATTACGAGCTATGGGTATACCTGTACAAGAATACACTCCTAGCCGAGGTAACGATAAGATATCAAGAGTCAATGCAGTCTCTGATTTGTTTGCTTCAGGTGTTGTTTATGCTCCTGAAACTAGATGGGCAGAAGAAGTTATTGAAGAATTTGCTGGATTTCCTAATATGGAACATGACGATTTAGTTGATAGCACTACGCAAGCTCTGTTAAGATTCAGACAAGGTGGTTTTATTCCATTATACTCAGATGAAGAAGATGAACCTTTAGAACATAATCGTACTGCAAATTATTACTAATGAAGATTTATATTACTTCTTTTATACATGATGGTAATGAATATACAGGACCAAATATTTATGCTGATTCATTTGATTCTGCTAGCATTATTGCAAAAGAACAAAATTTAACAGTATGTGGTGAACTAACAGAAATACTGCAAGATAATATAAATGAAGAGTTAAATGACAAAACATTACATTAGGAGATTTAATTGGCTATAGAAAGAAAACCAGCTACACCTGTAGAAGGAACAATAGAGCAAGAGCCTCAAGATCAAGAGCTTACGATTGCTATAGAAAACCCAGACTCATTAGCCATCGAAACTGAAGATGGTGGCATGATCATTGACTTTGATCCTAATGCTAAAGAGATAGGCGATGTAGAATTTGATTCCAATCTAGCAGAACATATAGATGATGGCATTTTGCAAGAACTAGGTTCTAAACTTGTAGGTGACTACAATGGCGATAAAGATTCTAGATCAGAGTGGGAAGAAACCTATACTAAAGGCTTAGATCAATTAGGACTAAAGATAGAAGAAAGAACTACCCCTTGGTCAGGAGCTTGTGGTGTATTCCACCCAATGCTTAGTGAAGCTGTTATACGCTTTCAATCTCAATCAATTACAGAAATGTTTCCTGCTGCTGGACCAGTCAGAACTAAAATAGTAGGAAAGATTACAGAAGAAAAAGAAAAACAATCGCAAAGAGTAGAAGATTACTTAAACTACTTACTGACACATGAGATGTCAGAATACAGAACTGAAACAGAAAAGATGTTATTTTCTTTGCCACTAGCAGGTTCTGCATTTAGAAAAGTTTATTTTGATCCTAGCTTAGATAGACCTAGTTCTATCTTTGTACCAGCAGAAGATGTTGTAGTGAACTATGGAGCAAGTGATTTAGAAACTTGTGAAAGAGCTACCCATGTAATGCGTAAATCATCTAACACAGTTAGAAAGATGCAAGTTAATGGGTTCTACAGAGATATAGATATACCTGATGGTTCACAGAAAAATTCTGATATTACCAAGAAATATGATGAAATTACTGGTGAATCAGACACTTACAACTACGATCAAAGTCATACAATACTAGAAATGCAGGTAGATTTAGACCTTGAAGGGTTTGAAGATACTGACAATTCAGGAGAACAAACAGGTATAGCTATACCTTATGTTGTCACCATCGATTATCCAAGTGGCATTATTCTTAGCATACGCAGAAACTATTATGAAGATGACTCTGCAAAACTAAGAAGGATGCACTTTGTACATTACCAATACCTACCAGGATTAGGTTTCTATGGGTTTGGTTTAATACACATGGTAGGAGGATTAGCCAAGTCAGCTACATCCATACTAAGACAATTAGTCGATGCAGGTACTTTAAGTAATTTACCTGGTGGTTTAAAAGCTAGAGGACTCAGGATCAAGGGAGATGATACTCCTATCATGCCTGGAGAATTTAGAGATGTTGATGTACCAGGTGGTGCTATTAGAGACAACATTACATTCCTACCATACAAAGAACCATCAGGAACTTTGTATAACTTATTACAGAATATTGTAGAAGAAGGCAGAAGGTTTGCCAGTATGTCAGACATGAAAATATCTGATATGAATAACCAAGCACCTGTTGGAACTACACTAGCATTGCTAGAAAGAAATCAAAAAGTTATGAGTGCTGTGCAATCTAGACTTCACGCTTCAATGCGTAAAGAGTTTGATATATTAGTTGGTATTGTAAAAGACTTTACAGACCCATCTTATCCGTATGAAACAGATGAAGGCGAAGATATTAAAGCAGAAGATTTTGATAACAGAGTAGATGTACTGCCAGTATCTGATCCTAATGCAGCAACAATGGCTCAAAGAATTATGCAGTATCAAGCTGCTATGCAATTGGCTCAGTCATCTCCTGATATGTATAACTTACCTGAATTACACAGACAAATGCTTAATGTATTAGGCATTGAAGATGTAGAAGATATTATTCCAGATGTAGATGATATAAGACCAGTTGATCCAGTCACTGCAGTACAAAACATTATTACTGGTAAACCAGTTAAAGCATTTATAGATCAAGATCATGATGCACATATTGCTGTTGTTACATCAGCACAACAAGACCCTGCAATACAACAGCTTGTAGGTCAGAGTCCAAATGCTGCAGGAATACTTGCTGCAGGTTCAGCTTACATTAATGAGCATTTATCAATGCAATATAGAAAAGAAGTTGAAAGAGAGATGGGTGTTGAACTTCCACCAGAAGGTGAACCAATACCAGCAGATGTTGAAAAGCGTATATCAAGTCTTGTAGCAGAAGCAGCTAAACGAGTATTAGGCACATCACAAGCTGAAGCTGAACAACAACGAGTACAAGAACAACTTAAAGACCCACTTATTCAAGCTAAAGAAAAAGAAGTAGCAATTAAAGAAGCACAAGCAAAAGCTAAAATGGATATAGATGAAGGCAGATTATTACTTGATGCAACTAAAGCTGCATCTAATAAAGAATTACAAGAAGCTAGGTTACAACAAGAAGGTCAAATAGCTGGTGCTAAAATAGGACAGCAAGTTGCTAGTGATTTGCTATCAAAAGAAGTTGAAAAAGAAAAACAATCAATCGAAGATTTTAAAACAGGTGTTGACATTGCCAAGGATATGATTAAAGATAGCGATTAGTATGTCAAATGAAATCACTGAGCTATCACTTTCAGAACATCTGAAGTTAAAGTATCGTAGTTTGATGAATGAACACGCTGATCATATTGCTACAGGAGCTTGTAAAAACTTTCCTGACTATCAAAAAATGGTTGGCATTATCGAGGGAATTGCCCTTGCAGAACGAGAACTACTAGATTATGTTGAAAGGGTTCTCAAACAATAGGAACTCGACTCCTAAAGTCGTGCATAAAATATGAGTAAAAAAGAAAAAGTAAACATTCCAGAACCTGAAAGTGTTGAAACTCCTATCGTTGAAGAAGATGTAAAAAGTCAACTTCCTGAACCTAAAGGTTGGAAGATTCTTATAGCGATGCCTAAAGTTGAAGAAAAGACTGATGGCGGTATTATTAAAGCAAATACTACTGTAAGAGATGAAGAAATAAGTAATATCTGTGGTTTTGTTCTTAAACTAGGAACTGAATGTTATAACGACTCAAAAAGATTCCCAAGTGGACCTTGGTGCAAACAAGGTGATTGGGTAGTATTTCGTGCTTACTCAGGAACTCGCATGAAAATGTATGGACAAGAATTTCGTTTAATTAATGATGACACTGTAGAAGCAGTGGTCGATGATCCAACAGGAGTAGTAAGAGCATGAGTAAAACAGAAATAATTAATGAAGAACCTAATTTTGATGAACCAGCAGTTCAAACAAAAGAAGATCAATTCTTTGGCAAACAAACTGAAATAGATCATAAAATACCAGATGATCTAGAAGTAACCATTGTTGACGATACTCCTGCACAAGATCAAGGCAAAAAACCTAGAGCAGAAGATGCACCAGTAGAAGTTGATGACGATGCTGTAGACAAAGAAATAGCTGACTACAGTAAAAGAGCTGCAGATCGTATATCTAAAATCAAATACGAGTATCACGAAGAACGCAGAGCCAAAGAAGCAGCAACAAGAGAATCTAAAGAAGCTGTACAAAGATTACAAACTTTGATGTCTGAAAATAAAAGACTTCAAGCTATGGTTGAGCAAGGCGGAGAAGTTCTAAATAAACAAGCACATAACAATGCTTTGTGGGCAAAACAAAATGCTCAAGTAGAATTTAAGAAAGCCTATGAAGAAGGCGATGCTGATGCTATGACTAAAGCACAAGAGATGATAGCTAAAGCTACTCTTGCAGAACAACAGTCAATGAATATGGCACAAAATGTTCAAGCAGAAATTGTTAAAAAAATTCCTGCAGAACAACCAGTAGAACAAACACAAGAGCTAGACCCTGAAATGAAAGCATGGTCAAGCAAGAATCCTTGGTTTATGAGCACAGTACCTGAACATCAAGAAATGAGTTCATATGCTTTAACCATTGATCAAAGACTTCGTAATCAGGGAATACTTCCTGAACAAGATTCACAAAAATATTATGCAGAAGTAGATAAAGCTATGCATAAAGAATATCCAAGTTTCTTTGGTGTTCAAGTGGAAGAGACTGCAGAAGTAGTCCACGAAACTGGAACAACAAAACGACAACCTTCAACAGTTGTTGCATCCGCCACGAGGGATAGCGGAAATAAAAAACCCTCGCAAGTCCGTTTGACTCAGACACAAGTTCGTTTAGCACGACAACTTGGTATTAGTCCTGAGCAATACGCAAATCAATTATTAAAGGAGATTTAATATGTCAGAAGAAACTAAAAATCAATCAGAAGAAGTTAAGGCTGACTCTCCTGAAACTGAAGCAGAAATGCAAGAAAATAATAACGAACAAGTGCGTACTCCGAGGAGTGTAGAAAGTCGAGAAATCGACTCAAGACCAATGAGTTGGGATAATATAGGTAATCTTCCAGAACCTGATCCGCAAGACGGATGGGTATTTAGATGGGTAAGAACTGCTCTTTTAGGGCAAACTGACAATCCAAATGTTTCTAGAAGAATGAGGGAAGGGTGGCAACCAGTCCGACTTGAAGATCATCCAGAGCTTCAAATACATATGATGGATCATAACTCAGAATGGGCAAAGAAAGGTCATGTTGAAATAGGTGGACAATTATTATGTAAGATGTCTAAAGAGAGAGCAGCAGCAAGGGATAAACATTTTGCTGACTTAGCTTCATCTCAAGTAGAGTCTGTTGATAATACTTATTTTAAAGACCAAGATAATCGAATGGCGACCAAACAAGTGTTTGAACGCAAATCGAGAACAACTTTTGGGAAAGATTCCTAGAATCTTTTGTAATTTATTAATTTAGTAAGGAGACAATTATGTCAAGTTCGGCTACTCCACATGGAGCTAGACCCGTAGGTACAGTTGTTGGAAGCCCTTACCAAGGAAAAGTTACCCATTATAAAATTAAAAATGCATATGGAACTTCTATATTCTATGGCGATTTTGTAAAATGGGGTGATGACAACCCTAATACCACTGTCCAAAAAGACACTGGTACTACAGCTTGTACACCAATAGGTGTATTTCTTGGATGTGCTTACACTGACCCAACTACTGGTCAATTCACACCCAACCAATATTTCCCAGCATCAACTGCTGCGGATGATATTGTTGCGTATGTTGCTACTGATCCTTTTATTGTTATGCAAATGCAATGCGATGGTGCTGCTGACCAAGATGATCTTGGAAAGAATTGTGCTGTTGTTCAAACTGCAGGAAGCACAGCAATTGGAAATAGCAAAAATTCGGTTGATATATCTACTGTAGCAACCACTAACACATTACCTGTGAAAATCATCGACTTTGTTGATGGTCCAGATAGTGCAGTTGGTGATGACTATACAGATGTATTAGTAATGTTTAATGTAGGGCATCAACTGCTCACCACAACTGGCATAGGCTAAGGAGTTAAAAAATGGCAGCTATATCAAGAGCTAATGAGCTCAAGCAACTGTTACCTGGACTTAACGCCCTATTTGGTGAAGAGTATGGTAACTACGAAAACGAGCACGAAGAAATTTATGTTTCAGAAAATTCCGAGAGATCATTCGAGGAAGAACTGAAGCTATCTGGCTTCGGTGCAGCACCAGTAAAAGATGAGGGAGCAACCATTAGTTGGGATACTGCTCAAGAATCTTTTGTGGCTCGTTACACACACGAAACTATTGCAATGGGATATTCAGTTACTGAAGAAGCAATGGAGGATAACCTCTATGTATCTTTAAGTGCTAGATATACTAAAGCATTAGCTCGTGCAATGGCTTATACAAAACAAGTGAAAGGAGCTTATCCATTAAATAATGGGTTCTCAACTACTTTCTCTTCAGGTGATGGTGTTGCATTATTCAGCACAGCTCACCCACTTGTAAGCGGTGGAACTAACAGCAATAGACCTTCGTCAGGAGCTGACTTAAATGAAACATCTTTAGAAGATGCGATCATTCAAATCGGCAAATGGACTGATGAAAGAGGTCTTAAAATTGCAGCTAGACCTAAAAAGCTAATAGTACCTTCTGATCTTCAGTTCGTAGCTACTAGACTTTTACAAAGTGACTATAGAGTCGGTACTGCTGACAATGACATCAATGCTATTAAAACTAATGGAGTGATTCCAGAAGGTTATTCAGTTAATCATTATTTAACTGATACTAATGCTTTCTTTATCACTACTGATGTTCCAGATGGCATGAAGCATTTTGTCAGAGCACCAATGACCACCTCAATGGATGGTGACTTTGAAACTGGTAATGTAAGATACAAAGCTAGAGAAAGATATTCCTTTGGAGTATCTGATCCACTAGGTATCTTCGGATCACCAGGTAGTTCGTAAGGACTTTAAAGGGGGAGCTTATGTTCCCCCTTTTTTTTATTCTAGGGAATTTTTTAATTAGTCTATCAACTGCCCTAGCAGACTTGCCAAGATGATAGATGCTTTCCTTTAGGAGGAAAAATGGCTAACACAACATTTAATGGACCAGTTAGGTCCGAAGGTGGTTTTGAACAAATCACTAAAAACTCAACAACTGGAGCAATTACAACTAATCTAGATGTTGATACAAGTGGTAATATTAGTACAACAGGAACAGTAAATAATTTACTATCTGTTACTAGCGTTACTGATTCAACACTTACTCCAACTACAGCACAATCTGGAACTATCTTTAGCTTAAATAGAGCTGCTGGTGTAACAGTAACTTTACCTGCTGCTGCTGCTGGACTGTTTTATGAGTTTCATATAGGTACTACATTTACAGGCTCTTTTATTTTACAAGGTGCTTCTAGTGCAGATACTTTTCAAGGAATGGTATTTCAGCTTGATAAAGATGAATTAGGAAGCGTAGTAGCTCTTAATGAAGATATCGATACTGCAGGTTGGAATATTCCTGCTGCTGCTGACTATAGATTAACTATGGATGCTGACACTGATGGTCGTTTTATTGGCGGTCATATTAGATGTGTAGCTATTACAGATGCCATATGGCTTCTTAATGGTCATGTCTTTGGTGATGGCACTGTTTCTCATAGTTTTAGCTAGGAGTAAATTATGGCTGATGCAGTAACTTCACAAACCATCATTGATGGTGAAAGAAATTGTATTATGAAGTTTACCAATGTCAGCGATGGTAGTGGCGAATCCGCAGTAGCTAAAGTAGATGTATCTGCTTTAGCTGCTAACTCTGAAGGTGTTTCATGCTCAGAAGTTAGAGTAATGCGAGTGAGTCATGCTATTGTTGGTATGTCAGTTCAAATGTTTCTTGATGCTACAAGCAATGTTCTACTTATGGAACTAGCTGAAAGTAGTAATGGACATATGGACTTTCAAGATTTTGGTGGACTTTCAAATAATGCAGGGAGTGGTAAAACTGGAGATATTCTTTTTACTACTAAGGGTCATAGCTCAGGAGATACTTATTCCATTGTTTTAGAAATGGTTAAAGTATATTCTGATTAATCGGAGATATTATGAAATATATTATTTCAGAAACAGGTGAATTTCCACCTCAATATAAAGTTCTTCAAGAAGGTGAAGATGGAATATGGATACCAATTTTTGGTCCTGATCCTGATCTTGAAGATGCTCAACGAAAAGTTGCAGAACTACAACCTGTTAAAAAGGCTGTAAAAAAAGCAGCAGAGCCAAAAAAGGAAACACCTAAAAAAGCTCCAGCAAAAAAAGCTACAGCTAAAAAAGGTAAGTCTAAAAAAACTGCTACTAAAAAGTAGCATAACTCACTTTGTTTATAGTACCCTTATAGAGGGTACTATAACTATTTAATTTAAAAGGTAACTTATGAAAAGTAAAAATGGTTCAAAAGGCGGTAAAATGGGCGGTAAAAAAAATACTGGCTATAGAAATAGGGGAAAAACTGAAGTAGGTAAAGAAGCTAAAGTTCAATCGTATAAAGAATATGTTCAAAAAATGTTTGGTGGCGGTATGACTGGTCCAGCTATGAAAAAGAACAAAACTAAAGGTATGAGAGCTGGTGGAAAAATAAAAACTAAAGGTGCAAGAGCTGGTGGAGTAATGGGAGTTAGAAGAACACCTTCTATGCCTACTATGCCTACTACTGGACCTTCTAAGATAGCAAAAGTTAAACAATCAGTAAGACCAGACCCTAGATTACCAAAAGGTAAAAAAGGCAAAGGTGATATTTAATAATTTTTTTGCATGACCAAAAGAAAACGAGAAAACCCTATACCCAAAACAACTAAAGGTAAAGGAGCTAATTATCGTTCTACTAAGTCTGGTGCTGGTATGACCAAAAAAGGAGTTGCAGCTTATCGCAAAGCAAATCCAGGTTCTAAACTTAAAACAGCAGTAACAGGTAAAGTAAAAAAAGGTAGTAAGGCTGCAAAACGCAGAAAGTCTTACTGTGCAAGATCATTAGGTCAACTTAAAAGAAGTTCAGCTAAAACTAAAAACGATCCTAATTCTAGAATAAGACAGGCTCGTAGAAGGTGGAAGTGTTAATACAGGATTACTATGGCAACAAGTGGAACAACAGCATTTAACTTAGACATAAGTGAAATTATGGAAGAGTCTTATGATCTTTGTGGTCTAGAACTGCGTTCAGGTTATAGCTATAGAAGTGCTAAACGAGCACTTAATCTTGTATTTTTAGAATGGCAAAACAAAGGTCTTAACTTATGGACTATAGAACAAGGTTCAACAACTCTTACTGCAGGTACAAGTAGCTACACAGTAGATTCAAGTGCATTAGATATTGTAGATGTTTTTATAAGAACAGATGCAGCAGATACTACTAAACAGTTTGATCAAAGATTAAATCGCATATCTAGAACAGAATATGCACATCAAGCTAAAAAACTTACTCAATCAAAACCTACACAGTTTTTTGTAGATAAAGACAATGATGCAGTAAAAATAATTCTTTGGGCAACTCCTGACTCAGCACAAACATATACACTTGTTTACGATTATGTAAAACGCATAGAAGATGTTGGTACAGTCGGCACTTTAAATGCTGATGTGCCTTCTAGATATCTTCCATGCCT
>Ga0080013_1003378_pt1 | contig 16924 bp, 29 predicted proteins | sample ETNvirenome_6_85_FD_69236 | JGI IMG/M metagenome (GOLD analysis project Ga0080013, IMG submission 69236) | Marine viral communities from the Pacific Ocean - ETNP_6_85 (SPADES assembly) (version 2) | ecosystem: Environmental > Aquatic > Marine > Oceanic | place: Pacific Ocean | collected 2013-06-19 | reverse complement strand
CCGTAGATCCAGAGGACGAGCGCGCCAAGCTGATGCTCGCATGAAATCGTTTGCTAAAAGATGGATGGCAGATGTGAGTGATGAGATTGAAAAGCTTAATCCTAAAATGGCTGGTAGGATAGATTGGGATACTGCACAGTATCTAATGAATAAAGGTATGAAACCTAAAGAGGCAGCTAAAAGGATGGCAAAGAAATGAAACTAATTGATATTATAGAGTCTAAAATTACTCGTAGAGAAATGAAAGACGCTGCTTTGATTGCGAGTTTTGGAGTCCCTACAAATAAAAAGAAGTGGAAGGTTTCAAAGAGAGCTGCGAAGAGAAAGTTTGGTGAAGCTTCTAGTGCTGCCAAAAATCGTTATGCTGAAAAACATTATCGTGAAAGTGGAGGCACATATAAATAAAGGTTCTTCTCTCATTATTTTTATAGGAGAACTGTTGTGGAGAAATATCCACCGTGGGAAAGAATAGCGTCACCTACTGATTTAAGAAAGAAGTATGAGTCAGCTAGAAGTGAAATAATAAATTATAAGAAATCAGCACAGCTGGCAAATCAAGGCACGAAAATAATAGCAAAAGATAGGGAAAAATATAAGAAAGAAGCGAAAACAGCTAAGGGTCAAATAGTTAGGTTAAGTAAGAAACAAAAAGCCACTGAAGAAGCAAAGAAGGCAGGTTATTGGAGTGGCGCAGCAACGATAGCCATTACCATTTTGTATGAAACTTGGAAAGTAGTAGGGTTTCCTGGTGGTCGTGAATGGATGGGGTGGTGGGAACATGAAGCAATTTATGGTGTGATGGTTTGGACTTCTACGTGTATTTTAGGTTGGTTTTATAGAGCAGGGCATAAAGATTCATAGGAGCGAAAATTGAAATTAATTGATATTGTGCAGTTAAATGAAGGTGTATACGATCCCGGTATCTTTAAGGCGATCTTTTTAGCTGGAGGCCCAGGCAGTGGTAAATCTTTTGTGGCTAATGAGCTAGTAGGCATACCCAAAGGTGGTTTTAGCAAAATGGATATGTCTTTTGCACCTAGTGGAGTGAAGCTAGTAAACTCTGATCCGGAGTTTGAATACTTTTTAAAGAAGGTAGGGATAGATCCAAAAGATTTAGGAAACTTAAGTGATGAAGAGTTTAAACAGTTAACAGAACCGGCAGATTCCCCTAGGCAAAAAGCTAAAAAAGTAAAGGATATAAAAGAAAAACTTTATACGGCAGGTAGGTTGGGATTGGTAATTGATGGCACTGGTGATGATTATGGTAAGATAAAGAAGAAGAGAGAAGAGTTAGTACGGTTAGGTTATGATACGTACATGATTTATATCAACACTAGCTTAGAGGTTGCTCAGCAAAGAAATGCTCAACGAGATAGAAAATTACCTGAGAAAATGGTAGAAAAGATTTGGAAAGACGTGCAAAAGAATCTTGGTAGGTTTCAAGGTTTGTTTAAAGGCAATTTTAAAATCATTGATAACTCTGATAAGCGTGTTGCTAAAAGAGATCCTAAAGCCGGTGTTATTATTTTTCCTAAAGAATTTTATACTACTATTAATAAGTTTATTAAATCTCCAGTTAAAAGTTCCGTAGCTAAGAGATGGATACAGCGACAACTAGATATGAAAAAGAAGTATGGAATGGGTAGATAATGATAATGACAGAAGCAGCTATAGGTAAGTGGCGGGATCTTATGGGTTCGTTAGATCGTGATGCTGACACCACCCATTTACGTTTATCTATAAAGGGTGGTGGCTGTTCTGGATTTATGAAAGAGTTAGATTTTTGTGACGTTGAAGACATTACAACGATGGATATGGTTACAGAGTTTGAAGACGTAAAGATAGTAGTAGATCCTAAAAGTTTATTGTTTTTGCATGATGCCACATTGGATTATCACGATGGGTTGATGGGAGCAGGGTTCACAATAGAGATACCCTCTGCAAAAAATTCTTGTGGATGTGGTGACTCTTTTTCTATGTGAAGTTAAATGTATTTGGATTTCTGGTGGTTTGTCACTAGTGCGGCTTTACTATTGGCAACATTAGTAGTAAAAATGTTTAGTGTGTCTTATCTAACTAAGTTAAGGAGAGAGTTGCACTTAATAGAACAAATGAAACATCATAAACTGAAAGAATTACATAGAGAAAAGAGTAAAAAAAATATAGTTAATGCAAATTTAATGGTAATAAAGAAAAAGAGAGATGGGTTAAGAAAACGTATTCTGGGTACGGAAAAAGAATTGGAAAAAATTGCAAAGGACATAGAGATACGCGAAGAACGCCGACCATCTAACAAAGTGGAGAAATAATTCAAAAACCTCCGATTCCAAAATCCGGACGGCCCCAATTTTTTCCTCTACACGACATTTTTTATATAAAAGAAAGTGGTTTACTATGAAGTTTGGAATAGATAAAGAACTGAGAAATATTTTAGCAGCTATCGCAATAGTTTTTGCTGTAGTGTGTGTGGTATTTTATCCTCCTTTTGCTGGCGCACAAGATGGTGGTGATAGTGGTGGTGGACAAAACTATTATGGTCAAGTCGGCGGCCAGTCGGTAGAAAGACTAGCATCTCGTATGGAAAGATTTATGAAGATGCACGTAGAAGTAGTAAGAAATCAAATGCAATTAAACTCATTAATGGGTGAATTAATTACGTTGGAAATAAAAAATGCTCAGAATGGACGTTTTGCTCACATAAGTGATAGCACCTATTTTGATACGCGAACTGGTGAAATCTTTAAAAGGCCACGACCTTGAGACACTAAATGAAAACGATAAAAGATTGGACTTGTTTAATATTAACTGGCGGCCTTATGTCATTACTAATGGTAATAGTGCTTGGTGATTTTTATGTATCATTACAAGAACATCGTCCGGTAGATGAAAGTGTGGTCAATCTTTTACAAATGGCTGTAACTGGCGTAATCGGCATTATTGCTGGTTACTTAAGCGGTAAAGAGAAAACACAATGAAATTAAGCGAAGCTAATAGCAAACCCGTTAATGTTAATAAGACACGATCTATTGCAGGCCGAGTAATTAAAAACATTTGGGATGAGTTGGATAAAATAGGAGCAACTAGCCCGTCTGATAGAAGACGTTATCTAGATGCCATTCTTGTTTCCTTAGAACAGCGTGGTCATAAGATGGTTAATAGAGGGTTGAAGAAAAGATGAAACTAAAATACATTCTCATAAGAGAGGGTATGTATACCACTACTCAATATTGGATACTACCAAGTGGTAAGGTAAAGAAGATGAGAAGTGGTCATCAAGAATATCTAGATGATGAAGGGCTGTCTTATGAAACGGCGTTTAAGGGTGGGCATATTAGATTAGCCATCACTGATGACGATGGACATCCTTCTGCAGAATGGAGCAAAGAAGCATCACCAGCGGCTAAAAAAGCTTTAGGGAAAATAGTAAAAAAAACAGATACTCTTTATTATGATAAAGTAGCAATGACATCTGGACACGGCTGGAGGCGTAAAAAATATATAAAATCTGGTGACACAGATTATAAAGGATTTTTAAAACTACGATGAAACTAAGAGATGTAATAGAAGCTCATAAGTATTCTAAGGCCGATGGAAGGGATTATGATAGGGAACGTAAGTATAATAAATCCAAAACTGGTTACAGGGCCAAACTCAACAAGTACAACAGAGACAAAGGTACGTATGCCAACGGCGACGGAAAAGATGCTAGTCACAGCGGTGACACCATCGCAGGTTTTGAGCCCTCATCTAAGAATAAGGGGCGAAAGGAAAAATCACGACTCAAGAAAAAGAAATAGGAGTCGGAAAATGATTTCGCGAAATGGCTCCGACGCACCCGCGGCTCAAATAAATATTATAAGAATGTTGCAACATGTTAGTGAAGGTAGGAATATTGATCTTTTAGCCTAATAAGTGATATTTATGTAAGTGATTGCGCAAAACCGGTTAGTGCTTATGTAGAACAGGTTAATGTAGAAACTAATACCCTACAAGGAGAAATTGTATGGAATTTGGACCAATTTTTGAAAACGTAGCGAGTGTATTTGCATTGTTGATTGCTCTCTCAGTTATTATTGAGAGAGGTTTAGCTACTGTTTTCGGATGGAAGTACTATGAGAAACTGCTTAGTGGTAAGGGCTTGAAGGTACCTATCACAGTAGCTGTTTCTTTTTTAATAGCTCAGCAGGTACCAGTTGACTTGGTAGCTTTGTTGTTTGATGGTGAAGCTTCGTTACTAGGACAAGTATTAACCGCTGGTTTACTGGCAGGCGGCTCTAAACGTATTGCAGAAACCTTCGGTGATCTTAAGAAGGCTGCAGAAGAGTTAAAATAACTCATTAAAAGTATGTGGGCCTAAAAAGCCCACATACATTTTATAACGAGAAACTTAATGAATTTAAAAGATGTCACAGAAGATAACTGGATCAAGGGAGCTATAAAGAAACCTGGAGCTTTACGCAAGCAATTAGGTGTAAAGAAAGGTGAAAAGATTCCAGCCGCTACTATCAATAAAAAAATTGCCACTTTGAGTAAAAAGGGTGAAGGCGACAAGAAGCTCACAAAGCCTGAAAGAACTGAATTACAAAGACTGAACCTGGCAAAAACTCTTAAAGGTATGAAGAAGAAATAAATGCAATTATTTAATATCCTTACTGAAGGTGACGGCAGCATCAGATCTATGATGGCGCAATTTGTTAATGCCCAGAAAAAAGATGCCCGAAGAGCACAAAATAAATGGTTAGGCATGATTCAAGCTAGACTTATGGATTTAGGTTTTAACTACAAGAGGCGCCGAATGATTGTCTCTCAACTAGTTACCATAGCTGATCAAAAACAGTTTGATACTCTTATAGCTCAGTATAAGTTATTTGGTAACTATTCTAAAACATTCAAACCTACAGAGGCAACTTTGATTAATGCGTTACGAGAAGCCGAAGAAGATGAAGAGCCCTCAGATAAAACAGAGAAAAAGTTTAAGATTGTTTTACAGATACCTAATACTACCGCAGACGATAAGGATCAAAAAGAAAGAAAATTTAAATATGACATGAGTATCAACAATATAGAAATAGAAGGACTCACACCTGTTAATGTTTCTGAACTCAAAGATGGGGTGTTAGATTTTCAAATTGTTGCTTATATCAAAACCTCCCTCACTCGCACGGAACTTACATCTATTCTAGAACCTGACTATGTGATTCATAAAATGCAACGGCTGGACCAAAAACCAGCAGATGATGAAGCAGAGGACGATGGCGATATCAAATAGAGATCTTATTGCCCTTAAAAACGGTATAGATATGAATCAAGTGGTGCGTATTCGTTATGACAAAGAAGATAAGGAATACAAAAAACCTAAGCCATATGGCACTACTATATCCGGTGAAACAGTTACTCGCAATCTAGAACCTTACGACATAATTGAAGAAACTCTTAAAAACGGTAAGCGTAAAACTTACCTTTATGGTTATGACATTACGCGAGCTGTGAAAACTAGAGGTCGCATCAAAAAATTTAATTTAGAAGGCATAAAAAACGCACGACTACTTCAACAATGGTTTTCTCCTAGAGATTGGACAAGAGAATGAGTTTAGGGGTGGCTATTCTAGCTTGCAAGCGCCCTCTTAAGTTAGAATATAGTTTACAGAGTTATCAAGATAATGGTTTATTTGATTTGGTTGATGAAGTTTATATTCATTTCAATGGGCGAATAGAAGAAACCGATAAGGTTATGGATAACTGGCCCAACATATCTTGGGGCGGTGATGAAATTAACTACGGCATTGGGTGGGGAATGATAAAGGCTATTGAAGAGTTACATACAGATAGTGTTTTATTTTTGGAAGAAGATTTTTACCTATTTGAATCTGAAGAAGAAACAAAGGATCAGTTAGAAATAGGTTTGACTGCACTTGACAGTGGTATAGATATGTTGAAGTATAGGGTGGTTGAAGATTATAAGACCACATCGAATGAAGCTGTAAAATGGTCTACTGTTGATTGGAGAACAGAAATAAGGCCTGGTCAGTGGTACATAGGGTTTAGTGATGATTGGGGCTTTGGAGATAAACACCCTGAGATTTGTACCAAAATTAATGATAAGCTTTATTCTATGAGTTCTAAAAATGCACACTATAGTAATAATCCTTATTTATGTAAGAAGGATTTTGTGTTAAAATTAAGTAGAGATGTGGGCTTTGTGGTGTGTAAAGATCCGCCTAAAGAAGCACCACATGGTTCAGCTCCGGATTACGGGAAACATCCCGATTTTGAACGACAAGCATGGGATTATTGGATAGAGCAAGATTATACGATGGGTATGGTAAAAGGACTCTTTAAACATTATCCAGAGTACGGATTTTAGTAACAGGGATTGAGGATGGATGAAGAACAACTAAAAGAATATGTGAAGTGTCGTAAGGATCCCATTTATTTTTTCAAAACTTATGGTAGAGTGCGTCATCCTACCAAAGGGTTGCTTCCATTTGATTTATGGGATTTTCAAGAAGATACACTTGAAAGCTTTTTAGATAACTCTTACAATATTATTCTCAAGGCACGACAGCTTGGCATCAGTACACTTTGTGCTGCATACGCCGGATGGTTAGCCAACTTTTTCAAGGACAAAGAAATATTCATTCTTGCTACGAAGAGAGATACAGCTACTAATCTTGTTGATAAAGTAAGAGTATTTTTACAAGAGATTCCTGACTTTTTGAAGAGCGATCTGTTAGTTGACAACCGACAGAGTATAGAACTAGTTAATGGCAGCAAGATAAAGGCAGGTGCTACAGGTACTACATCTAAAGATGCTGCTCGTTCAGAGGCTTTGAGTCTTCTTATTATTGATGAGGCAGCTTTTATTAAGTCAATGGACACTATTTGGGTTGCTGCTCAACCTACCCTATCTACAGGTGGTGATTGTATTGTGTTGTCTTCACCTAATGGTATTGGTAATTGGTTTCATAAAATTTATATAGATGCTCAAGCGGGAGCAGGGGAGCAAGTAGGGAAAAGGAACATTGCTTTTAAACCTATAAATTTACCTTGGAATTTGCATCCAGATAGAGATGATGAGTGGGCACGGGAAGAAAGAAGAAAGATTGGTGATCAAGCGTTTGCTCAAGAACATGGCTGTGACTTTTTACAATCGGGTAATAACGTAGTAAGTATGAAGGCAATTCAGTGGTACGAGGAACATCCCAACGAAGAAGAGCCGGCAGATGATGGTTTTAGGCCTTACTTGAGGGAGCCCGAAGAGAAAACTTGGATAGATAAAGGGTTATGGATTTGGAAGTATCCCGATTACACTAAACAGTATTTGCTATGTGCGGACGTAGCAAGAGGCGATGGCGAAGACTTTTCTGCCTTTCATATTATTGATGTGGAGAATTATGAACAAGTGGCGGAGTATAGAGGTAAGGTTAATACTGATGCTTTTTCTCACCTTATACATAACACCGCAGTCCAATATAATAATGCGTATGTTGTGGTTGAAAATGCCTCTATGGGTCATCATGTAGTAATGAAGATCATAGAGATGGAATACAAGAGCATGTATTGGACAATAAAAGATTTAACAAAGATACATGAAAGTAACGCCAATCAATTACAGTATGATATTTATAATGTCCCAAAAAATGCCGTGCCTGGATTTACCATGAGCATGAAGAGCAGACCGGCATGTATAGCACGGTTGGAAGAAGATTTAAGAACACATGACTTTACATTACATTCAAAAAGAACTATGGCTGAGTTGGAAACTTTTATATTCCATAATGGAAAGCCGGAGGCTCTTGGAGGGTATAATGATGACCTTATATTATCACTAGCTATGGGCATGTATGTCAGAGCTACTACTCTTAAGTTTAACTCGCAAGATGAGGAGCTAACGAAGGACTTGTTACAAGGGTTGAATTTTAATAACACACCGTATGAGTTTGGTGTTTGGAACGCAAAGTCTAAAGAGCAAGAGAGCCAGTGGACTTTCGATACAGGCACAGGGCAGAAGGAGGATATGAGATGGCTAGTGTAGACAATGGATGGGCCCAATATCAAAAATTGGTAATGGAAAAGCTGGAAATGCATGATGGTAAGTTTAGTAATATAGATAGTAAGCTTACTCAAATACAAGTAGACATTGCTACACTCAAAGTCAAGGCAGGTGTATGGGGCGGCATCGCTGGTCTCGTTCCTGTGGTTTTGGCGCTGGTGTTGTTTTTCGCAACACAATCAACAGCAGATTAAAGGATAAGAAATGGCAGATAAGTTTGACATACTAAGGCGATTACTCAAAGGTGGTTCTGCGACTTACAAGATCCCATCGGAGCGCCCTTCAAGCACGGCTCAGCGTCGTGTTTTTGATTCGTTCCATAAAGCAACTCAGACCCTATATGGTGAAGGTCTTGTTGGTGCAGTAGAGCGTATCGAGCGGATCCGCGACTACGAAGAGATGGATCATTACCCTGAGATTACAAGAGCCCTAGACATTTATGCTGATGATAGTATGACATATTCGGAAGATGGGAAGACAGTTCAGGTTGTAAGTGATGATGATAAAATCGTGGGCGAGTTAGAAGAGTTATTATATCAAAGGTTAGATATTGATTTTCATCTTTGGACATGGATAAGAAACATGGTAAAGTATGGCGATCACTTTAACTTGCTTGACATAGTAGAAAAAGAAGGTGTATTAGGTGCTATAGCACTACCAGTTGGCGAAGTGGAAAGAGAAGAGGGATACAATAACGATCCTAACAGCCTGAGGTTCAAGTGGACTTCACAAGGGAATACCGTTTTTGAAAACTACCAAATCTCTCACTTACGAATACTGGGTGACGATAGATTTTTGCCTTATGGGCGTTCGGTTCTGGATTCTTCAAGAAAAGTATGGAAGCAGCTATTAATGGCTGAAGACGCAATGCTAATCTATCGTATTAGTAGGGCACCAGAAAGACGAGTATTTTATGTTGATGTTGGAAACATACCACCTAAAGATGTGGAAGGCTACATGCAGAATGCGCGTGATAAACTCAAGCGCATACCTGTTACTTCGGAAAATGATGGACAGATTGATTTACGTTATAATCCCGAATCTATACTTGAAGATTTCTTTATTCCAGTTCGCGGCGATCGCGGCAGTAGGATTGAAACCTTACCTGGCGGCGAAAATGCTGCTGCTATTGAAGACATTGAGTATTTACAAAATAAGTTGTTTATATCTCTCGGCGTTCCTAAGTCTTATCTTACCGCGGAAGAAGATCTCTCAGGCAAATCAACCTTAGCACAGGAGGACATTAAGTTTGCGAGAACTATTCAACGTATTCAAAAGATTGTTGTCAGCGAACTGGCGAAGATATCACTTATCCACCTTTATCTGCGTGGGTATGATGAGTCTTCCATTTATAATTTTGACTTGAAATTAACTAATCCTTCTACTATCACCGAGATGATGCATCTTGATTTAATGGATAAGAGGTTTGGTACCGCAAGAGAAATGGCCGAGTCCGATATTATTTCTGCTTATTATGTTCAGAAAAATGTACTAAAACTTTCTGATAATGAAATTTCTCGTATGAGAATAGAACAAGAAAAAGAAGCAGTAGCCAAGAGTATCCTTGAGAAATTAGAAGGAGGTGAGGAGCCTGGCGCTCCAGGTATGGGTGGAGAAGGTTTTGGCGGAGGTGATGATAAGGATGATGATGCTGATGATAACGCCACTGAAGATAAAGAAAATTGGACTAAAGATGCTATGCCATACGATCCAACAGGAACTCGCGAGTTACCAGGATATCCCAAAGATTATAGCTATAATGAAAATGGCTTTATAAAAACTAATGGCAAACCTGCCAAAGTAGATGTGTTAGATAAAACAATAGCGGACATTATGCAGTATAACTATGAGTCAAAAAGTATGTTAGAGAACTTGGCTACTGATAGAGATGATCAGAAACTTCCTAAAGATTCTACCCTAAAAAGTATAATAAATGACATTTAGGAACTCTTTATTATATTTATTTTATCATACTAACTCAATTTGCCCACGGGGTTCAAGATGAAGCACAATAAACAAAAAAATGTTGGTGTTTTATTTGAGATACTTAACCATGCTGTGCTTACGGAAGTATCAAAAAACAATCCAACAAAGGCCCATAAACTCTTCTCTTTGCTGAAAGAGAACTTTGTTAAGTCAACAGAAATTTCTAAAGCTTATAAGATTTATTCACAATTTCTTTATAGTGAAGCAAGAAATTATTATTTTGCCTCGCGGTTTGTAGAGAACCTTAAGAAAGAATTTAATACGACTGTTGAGTCTAAAAAGCTTGGCGCCGAATTGAAAATTCTTATAGAGGCTCTTTCTCAAGTTACTAATAAGAAAGAACTGTTGAAAATTAAGATTCCCAATTATAAAACTTTAGCTAGTTTTCATATCAAATTACATGAAGGCGATCAATATCTTACTTCTAAGGAAACATTGCAACTAGATGAAAGTTTGTTTGAGCATCTTATAGAGAACCAAGAAGCTAAACGAGTTAGAGAAAGAAGGAGTAGATTTGAAGGGGAAACTAATTTTTCCTTAGAGGAAGCTCAAACTGGTAAGTTGAGTTTGATTTTAGCTATTCAAAAGTTTGACGAAGCTTATAAACATTTACTTACTAAAGAGCAGAAAAATTATTTAGTCAAGTACTACACTTCTTCGGATAGTAATGAATTTAAGAAATGGATATGTGAGAAAGTAGATAGTCTCTTGGACGAAGTGTCAGACAAGGCTTTGACTATCGAAGATGAAAAGATTAAAGAAAAGATTGGTTTGGTAACAGAAAAATTACAGGGCATTGCAAAACAGCCCACTGTTACAACTAGTAATCTTAAAGACATCCTTCTCTCTGTCGAGATGAAGGATAAGCTAAAATTATTTTAGGAGAAGATAGTTGGCGACATTAATGCAAATGTGGAATATGGTTATCGGTGGAGGCGGCACTTACAGGGGACTCGGCGGCACAAATTCGGCACAAGAAGCTACCGGACCTACTCATGGAATGCCCGCGGGCATGTGGGTACCTGGAATGAGAGGACACATAGGTCTTGCATCGCAACCGGGCTTAGAAACTGGTATTGGTCCGTCTTATGGCCCTGGGGCTCCCTATACAGCTACTAATACTCAAAGTATCATAGAAGCTATTACTAAAGGTGAATGGGCTCAGGAGGCGGCCGAGGCTGCTACAACGGGGCCCATAGATATACAGGCACCAGCAGGTAAGCCCCCAAGTTCCAGTGTCGTGCAGGACCAAAGCAGTAACGGTCCTTCGACGCCACCTGTCGTTAAAGTAGGACAAGGTCAATCAAAGAAAAGTGTTAGACCAATGCCAATGCCAGGAAGTAATGCCAGTCAAGGGGAGAAACAGCCTGCCGCTGTAATAGCTGAAATGATGACAATCGCAAATCCTCCAGCTAAATCAATGTATGAGGCTTACACACAGATGGCGTTGCAGTCTGACCCACCTGCTACAAACCCCCAGGCTAATAGAGCTAATAATTCTAATTCTAATAAAGTAAATGGTAGAACAACTAATTCACAAGCCGCCCGTGGCAATTTCCGCAACCAAGGCCAAGGGGCAGCTAATCCGCAAGCTTCTCGCGGCGGGGCAAGATCGCAACCCTATGGAGGAAGAAACTAAATGGTAACTGCTAGAACAATATTGCAATTAAGGAGAAAGTAAATGGGATGGGGATTAAGTAATCTAATTAGAGCTGCTGCAGGCGCCGCTGGTGGAGGTCTTGACGCTATAGGTGGCATAGCCGGCGCGGCTAAGTCCACACCTGGCGCTGCACTTGGAACTATAGAAAAAATAAATCAATCAGTTGGCGGCGCTGTGGGCATGGCTTCGCAAAAAGTGGCTCAGGTCAACGGTCTTAATTCTTTCCGTAGTATGGGCCACATTTTAAACAAGGCTAGAGTAACCCGAAGCTCTAAGGTGCATTTTGATCAAGTTCAATATCCCAGCTATGGTGATGCGGACATTTGGGGTATAGCAGCTTCGCTTGGAGGCAGTATAGGCAAAATTGGTGCTGGCGGTGGAGGCGTTGCCGTGGGAAGTGGAGCAGCAAATTCTTCCGATGGTACTATAAGCGAAGCAGCTCAAAAAGCAATAGGGATGTTAAGCTCGGGAGGTAGTGCTGGTTCAAAAGCCGCGGCTATTGGATCGAAATGGGGTATTTCTAATTTATTTCAATCTCCTAAGACTAGACCTGCTGGAAGAGGCTGGAAATCAGCTAGCTCGCCAAGGTCGAGGGCCGTTATCAGATCCTTTAGAAATTTAGATATCACTGATCAAATAAAAGGATTTGAGAGTTTTACAACTGCTGCTTCTTTTGGGATAGCATCGGCAGCAGAATCTGCTCCTGCAGGAGAGCCTGGTGGTAATTCCAATTCAGATCGTGGCGGAAAGGTTCTTATCTAAAGTGAACAGAGTAAAGAAGGAAGTATCAACGACAGCAGATGTCGCAGGTTATGATGGTGTAATTCCGGCAGTAGGAAATCCTACTGAAAAAGAAATTAACCAATGGAAAAAGAAGAAGAAGAAATTTATGAAACGTCAAGGTAAGTCCAAGGATAAAACATATAAGGCAAAGAATGTAGCAGAAGCTGCTGACAAGCTTGTCAAAGATACTATTTTGAAAGTATTGTTAGAGCAACCTGGCAATGAACGGATGAATTACATCATTCGTTTATTTGAGGGCATTTCTAAAAACTTGAATACAAGTTTGGGTTATGCTAGAATGTTTATTCTGGATGCCTTGAAAATGGATATCGCTACAGGTGCTGCTAAACTAAACGCCAAAAGAGCAACGGCTGAGTTGAATCACATTCGTAAAATGATTGATGACTTAGAAAGTTTGCTGGAAAAAATTAATGGCATGAATCACGAAGACCGGGACGGAGGTGACGAAGATGAGTGAGATAAAAAACCATAACCCCAACCTGCTTCATTCTTTTCTATTATTTGAGTATGAAGATGTGAAGCCATCTAAGTCTTCCGATGGTATTATTTCTATGCGAGGTATTATTCAAGCCGCTGGCAAGCCTAATGCTAATAATAGAATTTATCCTAGGCCCATTCTTGAAAGAGAAGATAAGAAATATCAAGAGCTTATTACAGATAGAAGGGCACTAGGTGAATTAGATCACCCCGACTCTCCTATTGTCCAGTTAGAGAATGTTAGTCATCTACTTACAGAAACTAAATGGGATGGCGAGAATCTTCTAGGTGAGGTTGAAGTATTGGACACACCGAAGGGGCAAATTCTTGGGAAGCTTGTAGATAGAGGTATCAAATTGGGTATCTCATCCAGAGGTTTGGGCAGCACGAGCCGGACTAACGAAGGTTACGACATGGTGGAAGACGATTTCAATCTTGTCTGCTATGATATGGTAAGTAATCCATCAACGAGCAATGCTTTTATGAACCTACAAGAAAGTGTAGAGTACCAAGCCCTTATTAAACAAAATAGATTGGTGTTGTTGGATGAAGTCCTTAACGATATATTGGAGTTAGATTAATGAAGATTAAAAGTGTAATTACTGAGGCCAAGGCGCAGTTCGGTGGTGAAGTCATTGATTATAAGGACTTACCTAAAAGTGCGAAAAAGAAGGTTGAAAACATTGAGAAGATTTTGAAATTAGGCAAGGAAGCCGATGCAATAGAAGATGACTTAAAGGGAAAGTATATTTATGTAGTATTTAAGAATCTTGCTTGGGGTTCCAAAAAGGAAATCAGTCTCCCCGCTAGTATGATGATGAAATTGGGTAAGATAGCTAATGCAGGTGTTGCTGATACTAAAATTATTGGCCAAGATGTGGCCTTTGGAATACCACAAAAATGATGTGTGATAATCCTAAATGTGAGTGCGAAGATTGCACCTGTAATCCATGTGAGTGTGAATAATGAAATTACAACATACGTTTAAAGAAGACATAATCACCGAAGGTGGCGATGAATTAGATTTTGATGATTTAGATAGCAAACAGCAAAGTAAAATCAAAGTTGCTCAAAGAGTTATCGGCGGTAAAAGAGCCTATATTATGGAGTCCGCTCAGGGTTTGATTGTTGGGTTTGAGGATATTAGATTTGATGCTAGCAATAAGACTGTAAGATTTAGTGGTAGAGATTTAGCACAGTTTGCAAAACTTAAATTAAGATGGATGGATATATCGCCTTCTCAGCAAATGGTGGCGGTAGGGATATAAAAGTGAAACTAAGGAATGTGCTGGCAGAGGTAGACCCCACAAATCAATATGCGTCCAAGTGGATTCCTGGCTATGTTGGTTCGCGAGCTATAAAGGGGTACAGAACAACTCCAGGCAACAAGTTAGACGACCCTGTGTCTCAAACTTTAGACCCATACATTGAAGAGCAGTTGATTGACCAAGTAATAGATGTAATGTATCGGGATTATCCCGAAATAGTTAAAGATAAAAAAGTAAAGAAGCATTTAATTCAAATGTTAGTAGGTAAGGTGATGTCGGGTGAGGTGAGGGATATTATTGATATTGATCGTTTTATTAAACGACTTAAAAAACGCATGAAGGTAGAGACTCTATAATGCAAATAAAAAAATCAGAACTAAGAAAAGTAGTAAAAGAGCATATGCAAATGTTTTTTTCGGACAGTAAACCTTTTGCCACAGTAGGAAGGGCTCCTACTTTTGAGGCAGGGATCGAAGATCCTAATTCTGACGGAGTAAAAGTAGATGAAGATGCACTAGAAGATGCTATTGCAGAAACCATCAAAGGTCTAGAGAAGAATGCCTCTTTGAGAATGAGAGCTGAGGCAAAAGGTGTTAGTAATGTACATGATGAAAAAGTAAAAAAAGTAATTAGAAAAATGATTAATGAGATTTCTGGTGTTGATTCTCTTACTGAAGCAACTAAGTGGTATGACGCTATTAAAAGACCAGTAAAAGTTGGCGATAGAGTTCATGTCGGCCATAAACAAAAAGGTGGCGCAGGTATTGAGGGTATTGTTACGAAGATTAACAAGGACGGCACTATAGAGCTTAGAGGTACAGGTTCTGAGAAACACAGAACCTTTAGAGGTAAATTAAAGAATACAGCTATTTTAGAAATCTCTGGTGTTGACTCCTTGAAACCTAATGATCCTCGTACTCCTGGCTCAGATGATGTAGAAAGAGATGCTGCTGACGATGTGATGGAGGCTGATCCCAAGGCAAAGAAGGGTAGACCAAGAGGCGGCCCCCACATTGAGAATGTAAGATTTTGGGATTTGCCTGAGAGCAGTTTAAAGCATATCATTGCTGATGCCAGTGATGCTGTTAAGAGATTACCAATGGCGCGGAAGGCTGGTAAGTGGGCTGATGAAGTGAATGATGCTGTTACTGTTTTGCATTGGCGTAAGAAGAAAGGCATTACAGTAGAAGAAGGCAAAGATGAAAAGAAGAAGGATAAGATTAAGAAGCGGCCATGGGTAGATGGATTAGATCCTGCTGGTGGTATTGGCGAAGCTAAGGATGTAATGACTAGAACTACCAATCCTAAAACTAAGGCTATTATCGCTAAGATGCATAAACTTGTTAGGGATAAGTTAAAGTTAAAAAGTGTTGAGCGGATTGATCCAGTAACAAGTGATGACTACAATGGAATTGCTTTTGTTTTTGGTGACAAGGGCGAAGGTAATAAGTTTGCTAAGTATTTGAAATCTCAAAGAGCTTTGGGTAAGATAAGAAATTTAACAGGCAACCGTATAATGGTTAGCCTTCATTATTAAGAGGAAAACAATGGCCGAGAAAACAACTGTAAGTAGCTTGATGAAAGAGTGGAATGATCATTTGACAGAGGATGTCTCTGCCTTTACAGTAGTACCAGAGGGTAGTTGCGATACGGATGAGGCTAAGGCGCCCATTAGAGTTAAGAAGTCAGAAATGGTTGGGTCTGCAAGCAATGCGTATGGAGTAAGAAGAAAAAGCATAGATACTCTTATGACAAAAACTAGTAAGCTATTAAGTGCATTAGATAAGGCCCAAAAGAAGAGTAGCGAAAGCTGGGGTCATGTTGGAACTGCAGGCGCGATTGAAGATAAATTGAGTGACATTAACCAGATGTTGAATATCTAAGGATAAAAAGTATGGCACAATTTAAAGTATCAGATATTTCAGAGTCGATTATTAATGGAGTTACAAAGTCTTTAGCCAAAATTATCTTACCTAGAGTTAGAAAGATGATTAGGGAAGAGATGGATCGCGGTATGAAAGATGTGATGTTAGAAGTTATTAGATCGCAGCGAACGACTCAAGTTGTAGAGGCAGCGCCTGCGCAACCAGCTTCCATACAAAGTGCTAAAGAAACTATTGCTCAGCGGAAAAACAACTCAAAACAAAGAGTACGTAACATAATAGAACGCAGTGGAAAGTCAGGCGATCCCATGCTTGACATGATAGCTAATGCGGAAGACCCGCAAGAGATACAAAATTTTAAAATGCAAGAACAGTTAGAGCAACCAATGGTAAGCTCTAAAGATATAGAAAAAGGCGATGTGACAATGCCTGAAAATATTGACTTCAATGATAGATTAGAGAAATTGGGGATTGCTTAATGTTTAATGATATTAAAAAAATGTTACTAGATCCATTAGAGGAAGCAGTAAATCTTTCCCCTGCAGAAATAAGAGGGCGCGTATATCCCGAAGTTTTAGTTACGGATCTAGCACCAGAAGGTTTAAGGAAGGCTGCGGGGCCTGATAGAATTGCCTATTTGGTTGGGACCGAACCATTGCAAGTTGAAATCCCTAATGTGAAAGGCATTTATGAGGTAAATCCTTGTGACATTATCTTTGAAGCAGCAGGTGGGTATGAAAAAGCATTTAGAGCAGCCATGAAAAAGTATGGGATCACTACTCTGAGTGACTTG
>Ga0080013_1003377_pt1 | contig 16926 bp, 21 predicted proteins | sample ETNvirenome_6_85_FD_69236 | JGI IMG/M metagenome (GOLD analysis project Ga0080013, IMG submission 69236) | Marine viral communities from the Pacific Ocean - ETNP_6_85 (SPADES assembly) (version 2) | ecosystem: Environmental > Aquatic > Marine > Oceanic | place: Pacific Ocean | collected 2013-06-19 | reverse complement strand
ACCGCCACCCCCGCCAGCAACAATTAGAATATCCGCTGTTAAATCTTCGTTAGCGACAAATCCAGAACTATCCTCAAAACTATCCGCCAACTCAGTACCACCATACTTCTGGTAGAACCCATTGGTTCCAAAGGTAACAGCATCTTTTACATCATCGCTGTCTAGGGGTATCCACTGGTTTGTGGTTGAGGATGTTTCGCCAAAGTCTGAAGCAGCGTACTGGGTTCCATCTATAAAATAAAATTCTGCCAAGTAACCATCATAGGGGTATTCAAAAGTTGGGGTAGAAGCATTGGCTATAGTGGAGCCTATCGCATAAATACTACTATTCTCATTAAAACAAGCTAACGTATCTGTTGGTGGATCACCATTACCACCCTTATCAACCTCCTGACGAGTTCCATTAACATGGATTTGCATACGATCCGCAGCGGTTACATTCGTAGAGTCGTACGATAGAAGAACGTGATACCATGCTGATGGATCACGGAATACCGCTTTCGTATCTATCCTATATTCAGTATCCCCGCTTGTGAGAAAATACCATTGCAGTTCATCATCGGTATGAAAAAAGAAATGTCCTGCGGAGTTGGTGCCATTTATCTTAGCACCCATTAAACGCTGAGTTGTACTTAAATTCCCGCGCTTTGTCCAAAAAGAAATCGTAAACTTTTTAGCATTTGTTGGTGAACCAAACGTATCTAAATAAAGAACTGGATTATCAGCATCTTCAAACCGCAACGAGTTATCAATATCATAAGATGCAGCTAACGATTTAGTAGCGCCGGACTGGAGTATTGACATTAGACGAGGGCCGCCGAAGCTGAAACGTAAACATTAGTTCCGTCACAAAAGTAAGTAATCAGATAAGTGCCAGCAACAGTAACGTCCGTAGCAAATGTCGAAACCGCTTTCACTTCAGAGCCTAACGATATAGCATAGGCAGAAGGATTGATAAGTTTAATAAATCCCGATTGTCCAGTAGTTTCGTTGGCGAATGATAATTCATCCGCTGCTGCTGGTGTGTAGAGAAAGTTATTTCCTGTGTCCAAATCTATCAAAGTTCCTTGTGTAATAGTTATAGGTACACCTCGTGTGACTCCAGTAGAAGCGCTTCCAGTCCCTATGGTTATTTCACCAGAGGCATTCTGGGTTAGCGCCTTGGAATTTGCAGATGTGCCAAGTGTGGTAATATCTAGATAATTCACTTCAGCAGCAGTTGCTGTAACTAAAGTACCAGCTAACTTTAATCCATTTGTCCCGTCATGAGAGGCAACGTCAAAATCATATGCCCCATCAGCAATAGTAACATCACCATTTGCATCTGCAGTTACTACTTTATTTGCTTCTGAAGTACCAAGAGTGGTAATATCATTATAATTTAATTCAGCATAGGTTGCCGTAACTCCATCAAGAATATTTAGTTCTGCTCCACTAGAAGTAACAGCAGTCGTTCCAGAAAGTCCACTAAATTGGTTCTTCAAAACAACCTTTATAAGACGAAGATGGTCATCTCCTTGTGATATTGGATCAGTAGCAGTAGGATTAGCAGAAACTAACTCACTAATATATGTTGCAGATTCTAGTCCCATGATCTTTCTCCTATGCTAGTTCAAATATACCACTGGCACTTGGAGTAACAGTGAGCGTATTATCTTCCGCTAAAGTAAACTGAGCAGTCGAAAGTTTTGAAAAACAAACTAACTTTCCACCTGACTGATAAACAACAGCATACTTTATATTTGAAATTGCCCCACCAGTTGCCGTCCATACAACAGCAGTTGAATCAAAACGATACTTATCAGTTGCAACAGAAGCCCATGTCCTTGAAGTTACAGACGCACCGCCAGTTGTATAACCATTGCCACTAGCCACTTCATTTGCAAGTGATGCTTGTGTTGATAACGTATTTGTATTCACATTAGCGCTTGCCGCACTAGTATGTAATGCCATATAAAAACCAACACTTGTACCATCTAAATCAAACTGACCATTGCCTATATATTCCCTAAAGGAATTGTAAAAACTCCAAGCAGTAGCCGCCATTTTATACTACCTCCTCTTTAATTTTTAATGAATCTGGATTTTTAATAATATGTGAGATAAGGCCATCTCCATGAACAGCCAGATCGTAGTGTTCGCCGGTTTTAGAAATCATATCAACGAACTCTTTTGCTTGATGGTAATTTGCCGCAGTGCACTTAAACTCTTTCCCAGATACCATGACATCTAAAACTGCTTCTCCATCATTTTCAGGTTGCTCATAAGCATGATGTTCCTCCCCAATACAACTATCAAACCCATACATTTCAAACTTATGAAACCCTAACATTCTCAACAAATGAACAGCCCTTAATGCAACTGTAGCGCCCCCCATTATAGGGTAATAATCTTCCCCGTAAACTTCTTTTAAAAGGTCAAAATTGTCATCTCCAGCACAGTGCCATATCCATACCTTATTGTCTTTAAGATTTTCAAATACAGAAGGATGGCACTGAGATGAAATAAAATATTTACAATCCTCAACTAATGGATAAACAAATCTGTTATTAAATTCCCTACTATCCAGCATTATCATTGCTGAGGGAACCAACCCACTAGTCATGCAATATCTATGGGAGCCATTAATAGTAATTACTGGCATCCCGTTTCTACGTTTCTCTAATAGATCAGGAAAAGTTTCCTTTAAGGTAGCGCCGCCTAACACAATCCCTACTACCTTCTCCCACTGAGTTTCATAGGGTTGGACTTGAGGAAGACCTAGTTGAATATTTTTTTTTATATTATCTCTTATCTTGTCCTTGTCTTCATTTACCTCACAGACAATCTCTGGTACTGAGAATCTTTTCCCTACCTTTACAGAAGGTGGTTCAGTACTAACGCCTAACTGCAACATTAGGTGGAAAATACCATTCTAACTTCCAACCCTTTTGTATTTGTAGCAACAGCATCAACATCAATTCTAATAACATCTCCAGTAGACACCGCATTATTACTACCTACAACCGGTGGCGTTGCAGCTGTAGATGAATCATTCTCGCTTAAATCAATAGTAACTGGAGTCGATAACATATCATACCCAGTAGTGGAATTATATATTTGGACATTAGTTATAGACCCACCAGTTCCTACTGTATACACATGCGCTTGTGCGCTAGATAAATTTTTACCGCCCATTGTAGATGGGATAGTAAAGTGTGTTATTCCGTCTCCAGTAGCAGGGGCAATTCCATCAGCTACACATTTTACAATAACAGTTCTCTCTACAAAAGCTAATATATTTTCCGGCAAGATTGCCCTTTCAGTAGCTGCCGATGTATCGTAAAAAGTTAGCTTATCACTAGATGCATCTAATGAAGTAACCAGCCCCAGTCTTGGGGCTGTTTCCTGCTTACCATTATTTAAATTAGTAAAATTGCCATCTACTTCAGCAAATGTAAGGGGTCTTCCCTCTGTTTCTCTTAATGTAATATCTGCCATTATTCGTCTCTCGCATATCCTGTAGTTACATAGTAATCCTGAAAATAAGGCATTACCCCATAAGGAAAAGTTCTCGGATCTTTTTCATAAAACTTCCTGCCATCTGTCATTCTATAGGCAACCCTTCTTGGAGGGTATCGCCTTCTTCCGCCTATAGTAAACTTTCTAGCCATTATAACCCACCTAATATAGCGTAATTAACCCAAATAACCAATGCAAATGGGATGCCTATAATACATAAGATCATTGCTAATGCAAATATAATCTCACTTTTTTCCACGTTTTTTAAACTGGATAGGCCCAGGCATTAACCATGAAAAAACCATGGGAACTATTACTATCAAAATCAATGCCCAACCCCCCAATTCTATCAAGGAGCCTAACAGACTCCAGAAGTTATCAGGAGCGCAATTATTCATAGCAGAACTTGATGTTGACCCAATCATCACCTCCGTTGCAACGTCCGCCACAGCTGCAGTCGTCAGTCCCCCAACAACCAGTCCTGCAGTCCCTGACACTGCGTTCCCCACAAGCGCACCTGTCGTCCCCAGACTGCTCACGATAGCAGCCTTCTTCAAAGTAGTGCATCCGATTAAACCTATCGACGAGAGGATTAGACAACTGATTCTGGGGATGCCCACCATCCGCTCACCCAGCCGATTACGGCGATAACTGCAATAACGCCGACAGCAATCCAAAATTTCTTTCGCTTTCCTAATTCTTTCCATTTGTCCATGTTAACTCCCATTAAGTGTATGTCTTTGCCTTGAGTCCAACTTTTTTCCTGTACTTTCTATCAACTGCCTGCATAGCTTTTTTCTTAGCCAGTCCTGTTTTTTTCTTAGCCGCAGCCATTGCCGTTTTGCGCCAAGATTTATTTGCTGCAGTGTACTTAAGACCTGGGCCTTTAGGTTTGCCAGCGGCTACACTTGCTTTTCCAACCTTCTTAGCATGCGATACTTGTTTCCCTTTCTTGGCTCCCTGAGCAAAAGCTTTTTTAACCGTTCCCTTTGCGCCCATAGCCGTCTTATGCTTTGCAGCATATTTACGAGCAGCCATCTTCTGGGTATATTTTGGATCGCTCTTGCTTAGAGTGGGTGCTTTTTTCTTTTTAACTGGCTTAATGTCTTTTATATCCTTACCAGTTGTTTTAGATACATGGCCCTTCTTGTAACCAGAGCCTTGTATTTTGGTTTTAAGTTTAGACCTAATAGAAGCCTTTCTTGCAGCACTTAATGCCATGGGTTTTCTCCTTTATAGTACTTTTGCTACCACGATGTTTCCTTCGCGGTTTGTTTTTAACTCAACGGTTCTTTTCTCACAAGTAAATCTTGTCTTGCCAGAAGCTGTATCTTTCCAACCGTTTCTCTTTAGGGTGCGTTTCATACTTAAACACCCAGACATTCCCATCTCAACCCACTCTCCAGAATCATTTTCATAATGGCCCATGTATTCTTTTAAGTTATCATTAATATATAATAGTAAAACAAACATGACTTCCATTAGTGCGCTCCATTACTAAATTTAATTTGTGCAACCTTATCCTTTAGTATCTCTACTTTCTTCTCTAAGGCTTCTATTCTCTGCCTGTAGAAGTCAAGAGTAAGCGCCTGTTGCCTATCAAATGGAGCATTGCCGTCTTCTATATTCTTTAGTAGCTTTTCAAATTCGCCGCTCAGATGCTCTATCAACATGAATTGCTCTGCATCAGCTGGCAGGGCCCCGAGTTCGCCTCTTGGCCATTTTTCAGTGAAGGTCGAGTTCTTTGTTACATCAGCAGACATGAGTATCTGGTTGGTTTCTACTACATTCAATCTCTCAAGTATTCCAAAGTAACCCCACGCTCCTACACAAACCGTACCGATTAAACCTATAAGGTTTCTTATAGGCATCCCAACACTGGTTTTGTCGCTTAGACTGACATCATCCGCCACTGCTTAACCACCTTGTAAACAGTGACCCACCTATACCTGATAAACCTACAGTAGCCAAGACGACACCAATGCCTATACCTCTTGTGCGCTCAAGCTGTTGGTCTAATTTATCCAGCCTGTCGTTCTGTTCTCTCACCATAGTTTCAAGGCTATCGACCTTCTGAATTAATTTTCCAATCTCAAGATCGCTAACCTCGCTCATAATTCGTCCCCTAAAATATCTTCATGTCTGTCTAATCTGTTTGCTGGCCTGTCATCAGACCAAAGTACCGGGCCACCTGAGAATATGAGGCAAGCGGTATTATCCTTTACCCCCACTAAACTGAATGTTCCATCTTCTCCACTGTCTACAGTTAGATATATGTCTACCGCACCTCTGGATTTCGTGAGGATTGCCCTGATTACTTCCCCATACTGATGCTCAAGGAAGCGGAACATCCCGGCAGAATCACGACTGCAATACAACATGAACTGGGCAGGGACAGATTGGGTTCCGGGTGGGGGCATGACGTTCTGTCGTTGTTCGGCCTGGAGCGGTGCTGATATAAGCAGCCCGATCAATAAGTATACTATACTTTTCATCGTCTGTCAAATGGGTCTGTTATTTCTTGTCTCAATACCTCGTTGAGTACCTCTTCGATACGCCCAGCCCGTGCATTCTGATTATTGGCATAGGCCCATTTCATCTTACCCTTGAGTTCAGCTGCATCCTTCAGTAGATTGCGGTTAGCAATGTACCTGTTCTTATGCAGGTCTACATCATATACTGTACCACCACTGAAGAACCTGATCCATCTGGCAATCTCAGGTGCATCCATAGTAGTCTCACGCATAGCACCCACACCACCCCATCCTGCGGTAGATGCAATCTTACCAGTCAATGGGTCTTTCATTCTCTCGCCAAATACACCAGCAGGATTAAGCCTATTTATCTCTGTCAGTGGTACTATAACCTGAGCCAGATGCCATAGTCTAGGGGGTAGGCTTACACCTAAGTAGTCCTTCATCTCGCCAGGAAATGCTTTGACTGGCTTACCCTTTCGGAAGGTGTCATAGTTAGCTAGAATCTCTAGCGGTGCCTTTATCATTGGAGATGTCATCTCAGCCAGCAGTGGGCCAGGACGTATCATCCTTTGAAGGTCAGCCATTGGCACTACATTAAGTAGTGTGAATGCTTTAATGACACCCTGAGTTTCATTCCCAAAGAAGATGGGTACTCGATCACCCCAGAATGCACCATAATCTGAATGATCTAGGTCACCAGACTCATGTTCAAACTGTGCCTTGGCTATAGCCAGCTTCTCTGCACGCTGTGGGTTCTTAACTAAGGATGCCAGCTGTGCTGGTATATTCTTCCTAGTCCAGGTATAGAAGGGCATGAATCTTTTAAGTACGTCACGCTCAAAGCGGGAGACATCAGAGTAATCAAACAATCCTTTCTTTACTTCCTGTGCAGCCACATCAAAGATCATGTCTTCTCTTTCAACGGGTACCCTACGCTGTCTTAGGTTACCCTTATAGTCATGCTCTGGTATTACTTTGAAGTGTTCGGTCTTGCTGCCGATAGCAACTTCATCACCATCAGGAGTGATCCACTTGTACTGGCTGGGATTCTCTTTGATCTTCCTTAATGTATTTAAAAACACAGCAAACCTGGCATTACCTTCTATGGTGCCACCGATAAGAAATCCTTTCTGGACTGCTGGGTTCTCAGCACCTATAGTTCTACGCCATTTCTTTCCTGTGCCTGCTTGGGCCTGTAGCATCTGCTTGTAGTCTCTGATACTGTCAGCTGTGTAGTGTCCAGCATTGACACCTCGATCCAGTGCCTCTTCGTACAATCTTTCCATAGAGTAACCTGTATCAAAGAAGTCATCAGCATTCCATAAGCCAGACTCTATAGTAGGCAGCTTACCTTCAACTGCCTGACGTACACCTGATAACTTGTCCAGTAACTCAGCCTGTTTGGTTGGGTCGCCACGGAACCTACTGTAATACTGTAGCTTGGCAGCAGCTGTGAATACTCTAACTGCCTCTGGTATGTTCTCGCCAAGACCTGTAATGTTATAAGCATTAAGGACATTACCCAAAGCATTACGAGTATGGTAAGCAGGACGTACACCCAGTGTCCATGCCTTCCATGCGTTCTGAGTCTGGTCGTAGAATCTAAGGAAACTTCTCAACTGCCCTTCTCCTACTTCGTTACCTGACATTAAAGATAGATGGTCTTCTATCTGTCGTGCTATCTGTTTAGGTGCAACGAACATAGATTTGCCCATGAGTTCTGCTCTTTGGACAGCAGCGTCAGCAAGAGCCTTGACTTCCATGTACTGTGCTGGTAAGGCACCAGCTTCTTCAGCAGTCATCTTGTACCTGGCAAATGAACTGGCTACACTAGGATCAAGTCCTCGCAGTTCCATCTGTTCGTTCCAGACTTTAAGCCACTCATCATTCAAGGCTTCATCAGTAAGAGATTGGTTAGGTAATCCTTTTACTTCAGTATAGTTATCAACTATATCCACATCATCAGCTTTACGCCATAGATACTTATCACCTACATCATCTGGGTTGATGTATCGTTCTATGAACTGACCTTCACCACCTTCTGGGTCACGCTTGACCCACTTACCTATGCCCATCTCAGCTTTAACAGGTGCCATACTCTCCGCCTGTTTCCTAACTACATCCCAAGTCAACTCATACTCAGGTACACCCTTAGATAGCAGAACCTTTCTTGCATTCTTAATCAGAGTATTACCAATCATAGGACCAGTGGCTCTGAAGTTATCTGTTATCTCATCAATGAACCACTTTCTTTGCAACGCTCTATTCTGTCTGGACCATCGCTCACCCAATGCAACGAACGGACTCTCTTCAAAGAACTGAAACTCATAAGGTCGTTCAGCAGGGTTAGGTCTGGATGATGGTATAGATTCACCCAAGGCTCTAGCCATTTCATCGTTGACTTCAGTTACAGTTTTGTCAGGCATGAACCTGCGATGACCACGATAACCAGCCCTGTAGACTACGTTACCCATGTCATCCAGTTCAAAGTCAGACAAGAGAGGAGACTTCCTGCTCTCCAGTAACCTGCGACCCGCCTCAGTTATCACGCGAGGGAAGTAACCCATTGCTTCGAGTTCATCAAATGGCATACCAAAAGATTTAGATTCAGCAGCCCATTCCTTTATTAAATCTTCCCACTCTGGTACTAGCTTTAGACCATCCTTACCCAGTAACTCTCTCTGTTCTGTGGTAATAGGTACAGACTCTGTAGTATATTTTATGTAGCCTTCTTCATTAAGGATAGGCTTACCCAGCTTGTCAAACTCAGGCAGCTTCGCTCTTTCCAGTGTATCCCTGAATGTTCTTTCAATAAGAGCAGAGGATTCACCAAGGGTAGCACCTCTCTCTTTAAAGAAGTCCTGTAACTTAGGGAGATTCCTTGTTATTTCCTTGTCTCTTTCGCGTAGGATTTGATTGGATACCTGCGCCCTACCTTTTACCCTGCGTCCTTCGCCAACAGGCATGTTAAACATACGGGCAATGTCAGCTAGACCTCGCTGCTTCTCTCCAAACTTAGCACTCATCGCTGTGTCTTTAGCACGATTAAGTGTGTTGACTACAGCCTTGGGAGTGTGCGCCTTGACCAGATTAGAACCACCTCTAACAAGAGCAGGTGCATACCATGTAAGCGGATCAGTCGCCACATCACCAGCAAATCCTAAGACACCCTTGAGTAATGGGTCCATGTCATCAGGCAGGAAGTCCTGTGTGCGTACCTCATCCTCACCTAGCCAGCCACGACTAGCACCAGTCCAGAACCCTTCCTCTGGTGTCAGGTCTACACCACCTAGCCCACGGAATACGTTTCCGCCTAGATCACTTTCTTTGAGTCCTACCTTTAATGCTTGTGCTGGTCTTTCAATCAGGGCAAGGTAATCAAGAACACCTTTATCATCACTACCTCTAGGTGGTATCCTAGTCTCGTACTTAGATACAAGCTGTTCCTTTAGTATCCTAGCTTGTTCTGACTTTTCTCGCTGTAAGAATGAATCAGCTACATCTGCCTTAAAGGTTTGACCTGCAAAATCAAACTTAATCTTCGGCATTAACTTAGTCCTATATTCGTCACTTCACCTGATGGTGCACCTACACCACTCACTCCACCACCACCAGCACCACTAAGGATTTCTCCAGCTATACGATAGTAGTCTTGTATGTTCTGTTTCTCATAACCAACATATTGATCGGGTAGATCAAACTCACCTAACATAATCCATTCAGCTAGTTGTTTGATAGCTGCCTCTGGACTCTGGGCATACATAGCCTGTACTTGGGAATACATTATTGCGTTCTTACTATACATATCGGATAACTTGGGCTGTGATCTTGCATAGTCTGCTGCTGCCTTAGCTTCTGCCTTCTCTATATCTAATGTATAACCACTGACTTCTGCTGCCTTATCTGGGCCTAACTTTGGAGCAAGACGATTATACATAACCTTTGCTGTCTTGGGAAAGTTCCCATCTTTAAATACATCCTCTATAATCTTTGCATCTTCTACAGAATTTCTGGAGGCAGCATCAAGTTTCATCATCTGTATACCTTCCTTTCGCATCTCCTTCGCTCCTTCTGGATTTACAAAACTCAGTATAGCAACCTGCTTCATTAGTGTACTCATATCATCCAGCATGCGTTGGCGTTGGGCTACAGCCCTTTGAGCGAAACCACCTTGTATTGATCCATAGAGTGGGGATGGGCCAGCATCTGGCGCACCCAAACCAGCACCATAGTAGACATCTTCAAGTCCACCTTGAGGTTGGTCTTCGTCAAACTCAGGCCATAGTGCCATAGCACCCAGACCACCACCTACATTCATAGCAGCTTGTTTCCATTTGGGCTGACTTCTATACCAAGCAGAGGCGCGGTTGACTGCGCCCGGTGCGCGGGAACCAGCTTCGATCCTTCCAGTACCCGGCTCGCGTGGGATAGTTCCAGGTCGTTGCCATACGGCTCGTCCTGCCTGTCTCCTACCCAGAGGAGTACCCATGCCTCTGCCTAAGTTCCACATTGTTTGTGCGCCTCGCGCTATACCCGGTGCGCTTCTTATCAGCCAAGGTGCAGCTGCTAACAAACCTAAACCTGCTCCTCCTAGTATCATATTAGTATCCTCCTACGGGTAAAATCTCGTTCCCGGATTTGGACGAAACTTTCGCCAAAACTCAGGATCGCTTAAAAAGTTAGGTTTGCTCCATGTTTGCCAGAAATCATTAGCTGTGTCTTTAAGCGCACCCATATTCATTAAGGTATTAGTAGGATTAGCAGGAACCTGCTGCTTTATAGTTTGTGTTATAGTATTCGGTGAGGCATCATCTGTTATCTTCCTTACAGTAGTCATGTCTGCCGTTTGTCCCATCGTTGAATTATACTGTGGAACTGGCGGAACTCGATAACCGCTTGCACCCATACCCATATGAGCATTCTTAGCTGATCCAAGGTAACCACCCCAGCCAGAGTAGGGATCACCCATGCCCCAGTAAGGACCAGTCTCTTGTATTACTTCAGATGGGTTTCTTGGCGGAGTCCAACCTGGAACTGGTATAGCTTGCACATCCTGCCTCTTATAGGGAAACATCTTCGGATATTGCGGTGGTCCAGCAAGCGCACCTTCAGGTTGTGTTGGAGATGAGAACATAGGTATTTGATCTGTTCTATTTCTGCTAGTTATTTCTTCATTAACGCCGGGATAGGGCCTGACAACATCACCCATCATGGAGGGTTTACCCATACCTTTATACCAAGCAGTAGTAGGCACTACCCCAGTGTTCTCGAACTGTCTGCTTTGTTTACCACCTAACCGTTCACGTATCTCCCACATATCCTTCTCAAACAAATCCTTCATCGAGAACCCAGTGAATGCTCCCGGCTTATGCCCTGATAGGGCTTCTAATCCTGTCCAGAAACTCATACGTTTGTACCTCCAGGAAATGGTGATCCGTACAAGGGTATCTGGTAGAAGGGAGTATCCCTACCCAATCCTTTTACTACTGAGGTGCCTTCATATTTACCCTGATTCACCATGTGTTGTAACCAAGCATACTTAGACCATCGACTAAAAAGACTTTCCTCGTCATCCCTTTTTGCTTCGGCTCTGGCTATGGTCTCTCTTTCTGCTGCACCTCTATAGTCACCATAAGGCATCCTTCGTTTTGATTGAGATTCTTTAAACTCCTTAGCAGCAACTATAGGTGCTTGCTGTTTCGCTAATTCCTTTTCTATAGCCCCAGCAATAAGTGGTGCAAATGGGCTAGTGCTACCACCCTGCATATTTAATAGTGTAGTCCTACTACCTAAATCTGCTGGTAATGGGCGATCCTTCCACATATCACCTAAGAAATTAAAGAATGGCGAACCCCAGCCAGTGTAATTATCTGCCATAATCTATCTCCTATTGTGAGCGAGCAAGGCCACCTACTGCACCTACCAGGGCGCCAGTAGGTCCACCTGTTAAGAATCCAGATGCGCCACCTGCTAATGCACTGAGGAATGGATCGGGTCCACCTGGACCAACACCCTGACTCGTACCACCGTACTCTCCTGATATACCAGCAAGGTAGTTCTGCAAGCCAATCTGTGGTAATGCAGCCTCATACTGGTACTTCTGCATGTCCTGTTGTATGGCTGCCTGGTCCATTGCGCGTCTCTGTGCGCCCACTGCTTGCATTTTATCATATGCCTGTAGGGGTGCGCCCATTATGGATGGATACTGCCCTAGTGCGCCCTGTGCTGCCCCTGCGCCCTGCATTCCGTACCCCATACCTGCCTGTTGTGCGCCTAATCCCATCTGAGCAGCAGACATCCTGTCAGCCTGTGCCTGTTGGTATGCGCCAAACTCAGCCTTAGCTAAGTTATCTGATATTCTCTGCTGTGCAGCAGCAGTAGCGTTGGCTTGGAGGATGTCACCTCTGGTTCCACCACCTGCCTGACTCTGTGTTATCGCTGTCCTTATACCGGGAAGAACCTCACCTGTCAGTTGACCCATAGCTTCTTGTCTATATGCGTCAGCCAATGGTCCAAATGCGTCAGTATTTACATTACCCGCTAGAAGGTCACCATACTGTGACTCACTAAAAGGTGTCAGTCCTGCATACTGATTCTGAGATAGGGGTTGTGCCATACCTTGTCCATAACCCATCGCTCCCCTACCATAGCCCATAGTATCCAAGGCTGTAGTTTCTGCACCAGCCTGTAGATTCGCTGCTCTTGGGCCAGTAAGGTAGGTCAGGGCAGACTGTTGGCCTTGTGCTTCCGCTGGGTCAAATCCAGCCATTGTAGAACCACCATAGTAACCTGGAGTCAGTTTACCGGATGTATATAAATCTTCGGCGCGCTTGAATCCAGTCTCTAGGTAAGGCTTCTGCTCTTCCCAGGGTTCTGTTCTTGTTGTTTGTACTTTTGATCCACCGGACATATTATTCTCCTAATCAGGATAGGTGTGATAATCATCTGGCACTAAGCTAGTGCCTACTAAGATGCGACCGTTCCTATTTGGTGCTTCACCACCTAGTGGCATATACGGGTAGTAAGGATACTCATCTATATTATGATACTTTGCAGCTATAGGGTCATAAGCATTTCTATCTCGATTCCACTCATATGCGTTATATACATACTTATAACCTTCCACATCTGGCATTGGCAGTCCTGACGTACCCACGCTGACTCTTGCACCACCAGTATCCATAGTGTCACCTAAAGATATAGCTGTATTTACAGGCAAATCTTCAGGCCGACCTCCAGCTACCCTACTTGGATTCCACTGTCCATGTGTTTCCCAATGAGTCCTACCCCAGTCTGCTATATTCTGTGATCCAGTTTGATTTGGATTCTGAAAAGCTGCCATCAGATCAGGCCATTGTCGAACATAGTTACCATAAGGAGTACCACCTCTAAAGGTGGGTGCTGCAGTAGGTGCTGCTAAAGGGTTGGCATTCGGTACATAGTTTAGGATACCGGGAGTTGCAGACCTTGCCTGTGCTTCTTGTGACCAAGGGCTATAATCTACCGCACTAATACCAGGTGCTAGTGGTTGTGTAATAGGTGCTACTGCCATTATTGCATCCTCTGTTTCAAGTCTTTCGTAATGATATCATAAGAGTGTTTCCAGTCTTTTAGTTTTCTTGTCATGCCTTTTCTAGTCCACGCCTCAAGGGATGAGCATCCATTCCGTACTGCATAACCCTCTAACATGGGCAGGAAGTCATACCACATGCTCATATCTTTCCCTGCAACAGTGATAACCCTGACTATCTTCTTCCTTGGATACTGTATAATTTCAGTTACCATTGCTGCTATAATATCCCTGTCTTGCATAGCTACCCATAAGCGTAGATCACCTGTATCCAGATGCTTCCTTATATCTTCTGGTTTAAGTTCACCCTCTGCATGAGATAATGCCTTCTCTACAAGAGGTATAACCTCATCCCATACCAGTTCTATGTCTTCGGAGTTGACAAGAGCAACCTTACACGAAGGTGCTTGTGTGCTTTCTGCTTCAATCTGAGTTACAGTTTTGCCCATGATGTTCCATTATACCAGTATATCCCTTCCCCTGATCCAGGGTTCCAATCGGTACCATCTGCGTATCTTACATCACCTTTGCGTGGTCTGGATGGTTCTATATGAACAGGCTCAAGCCTGAATATAGATTGATTGAGTAGAATGCTGCCAAGTCTTTTCAACTCGCTAACAACATAACCACCTAAATCTTCTACCTGTTCTGGTAGTGGTCCAGGCTCATACCTTGTTACACTCTTCTCTACCCTGTCGGCATAGGTTGCCATCAGTAACTCCTTGAGCCACGCTTACCTACATTATCTACCTCTATAGTATAACCATCAAGTTCCCAGTTCATGTCGGTTGTCGATTCAAATCGTATTGCATACATCTTTCCAGTACCTCTAACAGATACCTTTGACTGTTCATCAGGGTTAAATGTTACAGGCGCATTCCATGAGATGCCACCTTCAGTAGACATCTGGGTACCAAGGTAAACATTTATAGTATCGGTACCACTGGCAGACATCTTGGGCCATATAGAACTGATACGCTTTACTGTTGTATGGTCGGGTTGACCTTGTGCATTCATTGATAGACCTGTCCTTTCAATATAAGAGGTCATGTTCGCAGTATCTTCCTTGTTACCAGACCTGTCTCTATATAGTTTGGTATTGCTTGGATCGGAAAATAACAGGACTTTATCCTGCAAGTCATAACTCATGGTCCACGGACCTGTCTCACCTACCCAGGTATCACTGGTAGCAGCCCACGTAGTCGCTGTAGTGGGGTTTCCTACGTTACCATAGCCCATGTGTGCCACATCAGGTAAATCTCTAATACAGAAGGTATTAGTGATATAGTTCCATACTACAGCCTTGTTAGGATGGTTGGTTGCTGCACCGTCAGCAGTGAAGCAGAAGAGTATCTCTGTTCTACCGTAGTCGGCAACAACAAAACACTTGTTTACCTGTGCGCCATCAAGTGTGGTAAAGACATACTCCTTTAACTTCTGAGGAAGGATAGGTTTAAGTCTCTGACCATCGTTAATATAGAAGTTACCCTTACCAAAGATAGCATGACCACCATCAAACTCAGCCACACAGTTCTTTGCTATCGCCCCAATCGTAGGAGATAGCTGCCTGAAGGAAAAGATAAAGGGAGTTCCTACAAAACTCATGGAGTATGTAGCATCTTCCTTATAGATCATAAAGGTGTCTCTAAGCTGAAGACCGTCTTGGATATCACCTTTCGTATCTGCCAACTCGAACTCGCCAGCATCAACTGTACTCGTCGTTTCATTCCATGAGGATGGGACACCCTGTATCCCAGCTTCTGTACTCCACTTGACGATCCTTGGGTAGTCTACACCACCTCTTTGAACATTCAAAGCTACCAGGAATGAGCGGAATGCCCGTATAGACTTGGCATATACACTGACAAATGCAGGTGCATTATCCGAATGGGTAGCCCCAGTTGTGCTATTCTGCGCTCTGGATATACCAGTGAATGTAGTAGCATCCTTTCCGGTATACGCAATATCCTCACTGTCGACGGTAAAGGTACCTGAAGTTGGGAAGTCTTCGGTACTGTCCACATCTATGTCATCAGTCCCATCTGTGGTGGTAATCGCCCCATCTAATAAAGTAAGGCTGGGCCAGTTAGATAAATCCTGCATTAATGTGCTGGATAACGGTACACCACCTGTCAAGGCCCAATATTGAGGTTTGTCATAGTTGTTGGTCATGACCAGAACACCACCTATGATAGTGGATGTCCAGTTCTCATCAGCTGTAGCTGAGTACGCGCCACTAGAGCGTGTGATATCGTACCATTTTGTAGCCCTGGTTACACTAGCATCATCAGAATGGTCGTCAGGACTCGTACTGTCTGCGCCTCTGCTACAGGTTGTAAAGGTAGTAGCCGTCTTTCCTGTGTACGATATATTCTCAGTGCCTATTGTAATAGTACCCACAGATTCAAATCCAGTGGTGCTATCTACAGTCACAGTTGTGACGCTATCATTTATTCCACCATTAAGAAGTGTGCTGGAACTTGTATTATCGTAGACATAGATTGCTGCTAGACCAGCAACTACCCAGAACTCTGGTGTTCCTAGAGTCAACTGCAAGATATGGTAGGGTGCGACAGGACAAGTAGCCATAACTTCTGAATAACCAGGAGTTTTCTTTATAGAACTCTCTTCTGTCTTTACATTATTACCGTCACTCCAGACATTAGGGGGTAGCTGCCAAGGAGAAGTCTCCTTAACTATGCCTACCTCACCTACTTTATCTATAGGTATGAATGCCATTATTCATATCTAACATGGTATGGATCGGCTACTGCATCTGGTGCAACAGGCCAGTCCCAGTATGTTTTATCTACTGTTCTGTTATGATTTTCGGTTTCTGGTCCGATTATTTCAACACCCTCTGCATCGTAAGTTGATGTATACCTTACCTCTACGATAGGATGATTCTGGAAGTTCTTAACGGCTTGTAAGCTGGCAAAGGATTCAACCCCAGACTCAAGGCTGTTACCATGCGTCCTTACCTCATTCCTATAGGTCTTCCATGCGTCTGTCATTGCAGTTCCACCATCAGCTTCTCGTATAACTCTCCAATCAGAGTAGGATAAAAGTTTGCCCACATTCTGCTTGATCTTGCTTACCAGTTGAGTCTTTAATCCTTCTACATCCTTCTCAGTAGTGGCGTAGCTTATTACAGTCTCGCCATCTACCAGAGTAAGTGTCTCCGCACCAGTATTATGGTAGCGATGATCCGGTGTTACTACTCGCGCAGGGGTAATCCCTAACTCAGCCAGTTCTGCCTTACTCCACTTACGGAATATCTGGCGAGGATGAGTCACACCATTTACTGTTATTTCTTTTGGTGTCCGTATGACACCTAATGTATCACTGTGCCACATAATTTACCTCGCGTTTGAGTAT
>Ga0080013_1003376_pt1 | contig 16928 bp, 32 predicted proteins | sample ETNvirenome_6_85_FD_69236 | JGI IMG/M metagenome (GOLD analysis project Ga0080013, IMG submission 69236) | Marine viral communities from the Pacific Ocean - ETNP_6_85 (SPADES assembly) (version 2) | ecosystem: Environmental > Aquatic > Marine > Oceanic | place: Pacific Ocean | collected 2013-06-19 | reverse complement strand
TGCTCCACTTCCGAGCAATTCGCCAAGCCAACGAGAAGCGTCTGATACTCCGATGTCGAGTTGAGCCTGAACGTTGACTGTGGTTGCATTGACCTCCATCTCCTGTGGTGCATCCATACCCAGTAAAGCACAGCGGCGAGACACCACCTTGTTAATCTGATCAAGATACCGTGGGTCACCTGCCAGCGTCACGGTTTCCTCTGATACTGTCTGCTCTTGCTGTCCGTTGCGCTGCGTCACTCGGCGTGTTTGTTTTACGGTTTCACCGATTGATCGGCTCCACGCTTCCCACGCCTCTTCTTCGACTCGGTTTAATTTTTCCAGCTGGTCGAATTTCTCTTCCTGAATATAGTGCTTGTTCTGCTCTGCCCACCGCATTCGTAAAGTTCGGCGGTCCAGTGTAATCATCCCCGGCGAACGGTCCAATTCCTTAGCCTGTTGTCGAACGGTTTTGCCCTGTGCAAGTCCTTCTGCGACAAGGTTGAGGTGCTGTTCGCGCTCTGTTTTGCTTTTTGTCTTTGGAGGCATAATTCTATGTATAAGTTCTTTTGTATGTTTCTGTATTAAAAACTTCCGCAAAAGACGTTGGCGTTTCCCAGAATCTAACTGACACAATATCAAGCAGCCGCTCTTGTTTAGCAGTTTTAAACGTGGTGTCTAGAAAGCCGTTAGTCACTGTCAGTAGTTCTATCGCCATGTTCTCAGCTGTGGGATTATACGGGACGGGCCTGACTTGGGAGTCCAAGCCCATAATCATACGCAGTGCATCGTCTTTTTCATTAAGCTGCATACGATGGTCCCACGTCTCATCAATCCATTTTTTTGTAAAGGACTTGAGATCACTGAAATCAACAACAAATCCAGTATCGTCCAAGCTGTCTGATGCTGCCGTAACTTCCACTCGCCCATTGTGTCCGTGGAAATGTCTGCACTTCCCTGAATAATTCAGAAGGCGGTGTCCGTAGCAAAAGTCAACCGAAACAGTCACTTCCATTTCTTTTCCTTTGTAATCATATCATTTGCAAAAATTCCAGCCGCGCAGCGTCCGAGTCTCTGAACGCGCCCCGCATTACACTGGTTTTCATCGTGGCGGGTGTGGCAACTCCACGCATAACCATGCACAGATGCTGCCCTTCGCCCATTACGGCAACGTCCTGTGAACCCGTCAAGCGTTGTATTTCGTCTGCAATGTTCTGGACCAGCCCTTCTTGGATTTGAAGCTTGTGCGCCATCTGGTGTGCTATTCGCGCAAATTTAGACAGGCCAAGAACCTTGTCTCCTGCCACATATCCAATAGACACATCGCACCAGAAAGGCAGCAGGTGGTGTTCACACATTGACCACACTCGCATCCCTTTCACAACCACCATCTGGTCGGCCTGAACACATTCAAAAGCAGTTTCTGTCTTGCCCGGGTCGTAGTTAATAAACTCCAACCACGAACGCGCAAACCTGTCTGGGGTACCTTTTAATCCGTTGCGGTCGGGATCTTCCCCTATGGTACACAGTAATTCTCGGCACAGCCTCTCAAGTTTTTCTTTTTGTTGCCTTTCGTCACGCTGCATCAGATACCTGTGGCGATTGCTCGTAAGATGTGGGGTCGGAAATTAAAGCGGCTGTGATGGCACGATGACGTTCGCGGCACGTAGAACACACCCCACAGTGCTTTTCTCGGCCATTATAGCAAGAATAGGTATCTTCATAAGGGACTTTTAATCGTGCGCCTATGCTGGCAATATCGGCCTTGTCCAGCATTACATACGGTGCCTGAATGGTGATTCCACACGCCAACTCCATTGCGGCACTGAATGCATTTACGAACTCCGGACGGCAATCGGCATACACGGCGTGGTCTGCTCCGTGCATACCAGCATAAACAGTTTGGTATCCGTGGGCATTTGCGATACCCGCAGCCACCGAAAGCATTATGGCATTCCTATTGGGCACCACGGTGACGGCAAGCGTTTCTTCTGTGTAATCTTTTTCGGGAACGCTTACTGTGGCATCTGTCAATGCAGAACCGGGGAGAAGTTGCCCGATGGGCAAAGTCACAATAAAATGCTGAATCCTCAGCTTCGTTGCTGTTCGCTTGGCGTGTTCAATCTCCCATTTATGCCGCTGACCGTAATCGAACGTCACCATGCCCACGGTATCGCCGTTCTTCTCTACGGCATCATATACAAGAGTTGTGGAATCTAGCCCACCGGAACAAATTACGAGAACCTTCATCACAGAATCCCTATCTGCTTATGCACCTGAATTGACAGCCTGTATCGTCCGCGTGATGCTTTTACTGTGTCCAGACACAGCTGCGTTGCCTTGTCGGACTGACTAACAGGCTGCAAGTATACAGGTGCTGAAAATTGTTTTGGCAAGCGGCGCAATTCCTTTTCCATTCGATCTATGTCGTATTGTCGCCCAACAACGAATTTCAATTCGTCGGCCTCTTGCATCGTTTCCAGAAATACTGGCTTGTCCTCCTTTGGCGATACGGTCACCCAATGCGGTCTGTCTGATCCCCAATTAGGCCGCACAGTGCCTGACGTTTCTACTGTCACATTTATGTCTGCCTTTTTAAACGCGCACACCAACGGTCCCAGATTTTGTTCCATTGGTTCGCCGCCTGTTATCATCACCCATTTGTCCGGACAATGCTTTACCACGTACCCGCACACCCCGTCCGCGCTGGCGGTGGCATAGTTGGCATTCACGCCCAGCGCATCCGTCAAGGTATCAACCCGCTTGTCTGGAATTGCCCACGTTTCTTTCGTGTCACAAAAAGAGCAGCCGACATCACAGCCGTGCAATCGCACCAAAGCCATTGACACACCTGTCAGTGCGCCTTCGCCTTGCACAGTGTGATAGATGTCATTTACGCGATACATCTATCAAACTCCTCTTTAGCAATTCTAAGATTATCCACAGCACTGTCTACCAGATAGATGCGGAAACCGGTGTCATTGCGCCGTTGTAGCCACCGTTCAGCAGCAAGCCATGACATCAAGGAGAACCGAATGGCGTTAGATCTGGTGAATTTTTTTCTATCAGCAAAGTCGGCCCACCCTACATCCGGAAGCAATTCACGAATTTCTTCTGCGTATTTTTTGCACTGGCGAGCATTTCCAACTTTGCAGTTTTTAAACCTTCCCTTTTTTTCCACCCACACCGGAACACTTCCCCATCGGAAACTAGATGTCCACGAAGAGGAGTCCACAGAATACCAACGAAACGCTTTGACTACCCGCCACGAAGTAGAACCGAACCCGTGATACCGTGTATGTGACTTCCCCCGCTTAAAACATTGAACAAGCCACGGCATGATCACGTTAAAATGTTTCATATACGGCACCATCCCGCCCAGCGCCACGTATTCATAGTTGTTGACATAATGATCTAACACATCCCACGGCTCCCCGGTATGAAACACAGGAATCGGAGAAAGACCCATTTTCTCAAGTGCCGCTTGGTTTTTTAGAGTTTGTTCGTGATCTCCTATGGCATCAAGATTGGCATAAGTCTCAAAAGCATCGCCCCACGCCTTGATCCAATTTCCATAATCTTCCAGAGATATATCAACGCCTTTAGTAAATGCAGAAAAACCACCACTATCTGAAAACAGCATTGGCATCGGCCCGCCCATTTTTTCCTTCAATGCTGCAGGGGTGAACTTTTTATAAAAATGATAAGAGATTAAAAGTTTAAACCGATCATTCAGCGGTTTCATTCTGCGACAACTTCCTTTATAAGTTCCACAAATGACTGCGCCTCAGTATCGCCGGGAAGCGCGTCCAGCTTGGCTTTGTATAATTTATAGATAGCAGGTGGGATTTTGAATCGTATCTCAGGCCAGAAAGATTCCACTCCCGGTTCATCGCCGTGCTTATTACTAACGTCATCAAGGTCGGGCGTTAATTCCAAACCGCTTGTTAAATCGTCAATTTCCGTGTCGTAAAAAAAGGAATCCAGACTGATTTTGTCGGCATCTTTGAGCAGCTGTCGAGCGTTCCAATCCAGCGACAGTTCGGCTACCCTGTTGTCGGCATAGGCCATTTCTCTTGCGCTGGCGTCAGTCTCCAGATCCAGATCGATGCGCTTAACCGCCACCAATTCATCTCCCGCAGTCTCTACCACTCTGACATTTTCGATGCCTATCTGACCCGCCATCTCTGCCGTTTTATTCCCGGCAATGATGGTGTCGTTTTTGTCCAGCAGTATAGAGCGACCAGCCCCGTATTGCTGCAGGGACGCCTCCAATGCGCTGTTGCCGCGCTCAGTTCCTTTGTTGGCGTTATTGGGGTCTGGCGTCAGGTCTGATAATTTCATTTTGTTTACCGTTCATAAAAAAAGACCACCCGCCCCAGTGGATGGAACGAGTGGCCTACCAAAAGAGATTGCATGAGCCCGTACCCTTCGACGCGATCATAAGCAATACGAATAATGCGGTCAAGCTAAAATGGTAGATCATCATCTGATAAAATTTCCGCGCCTACGGTTTCAGCTACCGCCACAGGTTGTTCAGTGGTCGGGAATGGGGCTGACACTGTTTTAGATTTGGGTGGCACCATCGGCGTGGGCTGTCTGCCGAATACCTCCACATAGGACCGCATTCTGTGGCCGCCGTAGAGTTTTGCCAGCTGCGCCATTCCCGCCTCACACACACAAGCGCATACTCGCTCGTATTCCATGCCGCGCTTATTGTCCGTAAATGGCACCAGCCCTGACCGGCAGCAGTCACATCCTGACGTTATTGGCCCTGCTGTGGTTTGATCTTCTGGCTGATGATTCAGTCTCGCTCTGGTCGTAATTAATTTATGGGGTTTTGGAAAAAACTCTGTTTCGGAAATTACGCTATCGACTACGTTTTCCCATTCGTCCACACGCCACCGTCTGACGGCAGCGAAATAGGCGTCTGAAGATTCGCTGTCCCAATCGCGTGGCCGAAAAACCTTGACCAGCCTGTTCATCCCCGGCTCAAATTCCTGTGGCAGCATTTGGTTCCCTTTCTGTGGTTGCCCTACTGCTGTGACGCCAGACGCAATATCGGTTTCCCGTTTTCGTCTAGCCCTCTGGCGAGTTGCCGTTGTCTGTGTTGCTCGTCCTGAGCCTGTAACCTCTGACGATTATACTGTTCGTGCTGTGACGATTCTCCGCTGTAGTGCAGCATCTCCTCAACGTGTTTCGGTTTCACGAATCCAGTCAGCCGCCCCTTGCTCAATGTCTCGCCCCAAAACGGGTGCGTCTTAGACATCGTGAGTGCTTCCATAATATCGTCGCTGGTAATCTCCCACGCGCTACAATCTACGACGGCCTGCACAAGCTCAGGATACAACCTGCGGTTCCTGTCTGATGGATACGTTGCGGCGTAATGTCGCAACACCTGTTGAGCTGCTCTTATTTGATCTGGTGTGAAGTTTTCGGGGTTCATTTGTCTGCTCTCATTACATTATAGATCATAGCCGGAGTAGCTGCTTTTCAGCTGTGGATAGGTTTTCTCCGCATCGCATTTGATGCAATGGAATCTTTTCCATTTTTTGTTGTTACTGCTGACAGATGTTTTGGCTTTAGACATGGCGTTGATTTTTGGGGAGATTGGTTTTGCCCCCCCCGAACCACGCAATATTTTGAGTCAGCGTCCGTCGACTATTTCACTTCACGAAAAAATGACCCTTGGGACCAAGCGTGTTGTCGGAAGTCCAACGTCAGCAGCGTAGTTTAGCGTGGGTGGCTGCACGTCCACGGTCAGGCCATATTCACGATGTTGTGCTGTTTAGTTCATCGACTCTGTCTGAGTATAATACATTTATCCTGTCCTGTATACTAAAATGTGCTACAGCGGCAAATCAGTGCGACCGTTCAGCCATTCCACTATTGCAGCTGGCGTATTTTCCACGCCGTCGATTTTGGTTTTGGGATTCATTACCCAAGCCCGAAATCGTTTAATTGCCTGTGCCTTGTCCTCATCGTCAGCGTCCACATCCGAAACCACCGCCTGAACATTTTCTGACTCGGCATCGTGGCGCTCTTTTCGCGCCTTCCACACACCGATTTTTGCGCCAACAGATTTTGTTGATGGCTTGGGTGGGCCATCTATCCACGCCAGCGCATCGGCGTGTATGGTTTCACTGATATACTCCGATTCCGCTGCCCAATCCAGCAGGTCAATCCATCGCTCCACCTGTGCCTCTGTTGGTGGATCTATAGGCGTTGACGTTATCTCCTCTGGCTCTGGTATATCAGCCGGTGACGCTTGCTTGGGTGCTGGCAATGATGTTGTGCCGTTCTGCGCCCCGTTGTCGAGAGCGGTTAGGATGGTTTCGCCTTCGCGTGGCAATTCAGATGGGTCATACAGGCCCGAGAACGGCTCTGGATATTCGTGGCGCAGAGCCTGCGCCTCAACGGTTTTTTTCGCCATCACCTCTGGCATTTTTTTGTGCATCGGGCTGAAAGTGTCGAAAATTTCGGGCCAACTGAGCCAATGTATAAACGGCTGGCGGTCTATGCGGCGAACGATAGCCCACGCACCTATCGGGCCTTTAGACTGTCGCGGAAAATTGGCAACGTGGTTGACTACGTTCTGGCCGTAGTCGATAGAAAAATCATCGCCCTCAAACACCACCGCCGATGAACATCCCAGAAAATCCGGAAACGACTCGGCGCGGGCGCGGAATCCATCGATGCCTGTCATCGTGGTAACGCTGCGTTTATGTTGGCCCCGCTTGTCTGTGTAGTCCCTGACAATGCAGTGCGCTTGTTTTCGCAGCGGGTCCAGACCTGACTGCTGACAGTAATGCAAAAACATGGCAAATTCATCATCAGTTGTGCCGTCTGCCACCGTGCGCTTGATGAGGTCTATCTGCTCCGGTGTCCATCCTGTTGGTCGTTCTGCTACACCATCCATCTGTTAGCCCCTTTCATGAACTGCCGCAGATGTGTGAGATCGCGATCCAGATGACTCTGCGGGATCATCCAACAATCGCACCAACCATTTCTGCCGTTCACCCAATATCTGTCAGATCTATTATCACCATATAGCTGCCATCCAGCGAATCGCATTTTGCCGCGCCTGTCGCATACGGTCATCAGCATCACGGCCAGATGCTGTGGGTCATCCTCTCGCACAATCAACCGAGCATCGTCACGCTTACTCGTCCGCACATCTATGCCGTGGACATCCGGTTCAGATTTGCAGGTGCCGTTGGAAAATTCATACGGACGGCCCAGCACAGCGGCGGCAGCATATTCACCGCAAACGCCAATGAAGTGGGCTTTAGAGGATGGGCGTTTTTGCTTGTCTTTCCATCCGCGCTGATTTGCGTAGTCCAGACGCTGCTGTGCGTATTCACGGCAGATTCGCAAATCGTCTCGGCCAAATGCTACGATCACGGAAAAACTCCAAAAAAAATGGGCGACGAGTCTCCCCGAACTCGTCGCCCTCTCCTCAGGCCCCTGACTCCCCCGCTTGGGCCGAATGCCCGTCCGGCGCCTGAGTTTCATTGGCATTATACCCGCCCAGCACGCGCTGATATAGATTCCCGCTGGTCGGCCATTTTTTAGGGGGCTCGAATGTCAGGAAATCATTAGGCGTCATTTCCAGTTCACTCATCACACGCCCCAGAATGTCGAGCCTGACCATTTTAGATTGCCCCCGCAGCAGCCGCGCCAGATTGAGCCACGATTTGCCGTCTGTGCGCCGCCGCACTTCCTGTATCGTCAGACCACGCTCCAGCATAATGTGAGCAATAGCCTCTGAGTTGACACGTAGTGACATTTCACTACCCCGCTACTGTTTGAGAAAAACGGAGGGACGGAGCAGAAAGGGACAAATACCCCGCCCCCCCCGGTAAGACGGCTTCCTTCTGCGTCACCTGACTCATGTTACACCCAGAGGGCCGTCATTGTGAATATACTACATTTGTCAGGCTTGGGTCAACTTTTTTGTGCATTCCTCCAAATACCTATATTTTTTTCTTTACTTTTATCACAGATGTGTTATATTGTATTCAAGAGATGGACAACAACAACAAACCAAAGGGGGACACGATGACAACGACGACGACGACACTGATCGAGATGGAACGCGCAATGCAGATCACACCGGGAAGCAAGGAACTGTTCGTCGATCTCGCATATGACGCTGGCAACTGGGGCGGGACACCGTTGTTCGGCGGGAACGTCGGCGGCGACCACGCATCGAACGGTCACCTGACGCACCTGAAGAAATTGGAACTCGTCACGACGTGGGTCGACGACGACGATAAAACGTGTTCGTGGGTTTCGTTCACGGACAAGGGCAAAGCATACGCGGCGGCGATGGACATCGACTTGAGTTGGATCGATGATGAGATTGGATAACGACACGGTCACCCGTGCGGAGGCGCGATCGACGATGATCACGCCTCCGCACCGGCAGACGGGGAGCGACGACAAAGCGTCGTCGTTGGCGTCGACCACACAAGGAGGACACGATGACGGACAGGACGAAGGGATCGATGGAGATCGCGGAGATGATCATCAGGCGCGGCGAGTGCGGCAGCGACGAGATCGTCTGGGGCGGGATCTGGAATGAGACGAACATCGGCGCAGCACTCTACGGTCTGTTCAATGCCGGTCTGGTCGACTCCTCGAACATCGGGTGCAAGCTGACGGCGAAGGGCGTTCAGGCGCGCAATTGGAGGTTGTATCCTTAATGATGGACAACGAAAGGGACAAGATGAACATCACAATGATTCCAGTCGGCGACAACGGATACAGCGATGGATTCAAAGGAAAGCATACGATCCGCTTGGAGACAGAGACTTTCGCGCGTTTCAGCATCGGTGGGTGGGACAAGAACACAAAAAGGCGAATTGAATTTGATGGCCCGATGGTTTCTGGCCCCTACGCGTTCGCTTGTCGTATGTGCTGCGTCATAGACAATTTCGGTGGGTCGGCGCGTGAAGCACGGGACGCCGCAAACGCAGGAACGGAGCACGTTGTCAACTTTGGAGACATACTGCTCATCGATGACGCCTTCTACCGCGTCGAAGATGCACGACTGACGAAGAGCGGCTTGGGCAACGACAGTTTGATCAAGCTGGTGTTGGTGCCGCGCAAGGACGAGACGCTGGAAATGATAGCGTTTGGGGTAAGAACGATGCCATTTTTCCGGCAGACGGCGCCCACCCACTGCAACTAATTCAAACGGGGGGCGCGCATCCTACACGCGCAGAAAGGGACACGCAATGAAACCCCGAAAAACGAAAAAGCGGATCAGCGTAGCAATGGAATATCTGGACCGAAAAAACCGAATCAGCCACCCAGACGGCAAAACAGACAACGCGGGACGCTGGTACCCATCAGAGAACGAACGCTGCTCATGCTGCGATTCTGTTCGTGGGCCGACTCGCTCGTTTCCGTGGTCATACATGGTTCATTGCCGCACAGCCGAACACGTAGCAAATCTGCACAATCAAGATCCTTCGATAATTCGGCACATTGCGCGTTGGCTGCAATCATAACTAAATACATTTTTTTCTTTACTTCTGTGCTAGATATGTTATATTGTATTCAAGAGATGGACAAAACAGCACCCGCAGAAAGGGACTCACGATGAAAATTGCACAGGATTTAGAAAAAGGCCAAACTTGGGAATTTCGCGGTGGAACTATCACGATTGAAGATTTTGATATTCGATGGGACAAAGTAACCGACATAATCGTAGACGAAGGAGGAGAAGTTTCTGAAAAGGATCGTCGGGAGCTTGAGGAAGCTTATTCAATGGTCTGCGGACCAGTAACGATAGACGGAAAAACCCATGACGGGTGGGTATATATAGCCGAATTGTTGGAGCAGATATGACATACGACAGCTGGAAAACAACCGACCCCGCAATGGAACAAGCGGGACGAGCCGAAGAGGCGCTGGACCAATACGAGCAAGATGTGCATCACGCGCTTACGCGATACGCCGTCTGGGCCGCACTGGAGTTCACCGACGAAGCCAGCGGCATCATGCAGTCTCACAGGGACCGCCTGTTCGACTGGATGAACGACAATGTGCTGCCAGCCGATGCGGCACTGCTCATTATCGAAGGCGATGAGGTGCTGAACTCGGAGGCGCGTGAGGGCGTCTACGACAACAGCCTATATACGGAGAAACCATGATTTGGGAGGTTATTATCGTTGCGGGATTGCTGTATTTGTGGGCATATCCCGGCAGATGAGCAAAACACACACAGCTAAAACAGAGAGGGACACGTTATGACACTCACCACCGCATCAACGCAGCTATTCACTCGGCCAGCAGACGAAACGTTCGCTGGGTGGAATGACATCCTTACTGCCCTGCGGCAGAGAGAGGAAAACACATCGGAGATTGGATATTCGCATCTTAAAGCAAGCGCCGCTGATCAGCGCGTATACCTCAACCTGAACAACACGCAGACAACAACAATGTCCAATTGGTCATTCCGGCAACTCTGCGGTCAGGTTGGCGCATCGGCCAGAACGATCAATGCGCTGACGGCAGAGACAGCCGCCACTGCATTCAATGAATTGATGGCGCGTTCTGGTTTCCAGCCCGGGGTTGCCAACGTGCTCGACAACTCTACGGTTCGGGGCCTGTATTCCCGCCACTACAAGCGAGTCAGTGATCTCAACGTGTTCAGGTTTTTCCACACGCTCTCGGAGCAGTATGGATACGAGCCTGCCGGGAACTTCGCCGGGAAGCGCGGCGGGATGGCCCCAATCCGACCAGAGGCATCCGGACTGTATTCTGGCTGCGAAGACTCGTTCGGCATCATTGCGAACGAAGAGGGCAAAATCGAAATCGACGGCACTGAGCTATATCACGCCGTGATGTTTGGCAACTCGGAGGTTGGGAAGAAGAGCCTGTGGGTCACCGATTGCCTGTACAATTTCATCTGCGGCAATCATCAGATATGGGGAGCGCAGCGCGTCCGCACTATAGCGCATCGGCACATCGGAACCTCTGTCACAGAGGTTCTCGAGAAGGCGCGGAAACAGTTTTTTGAAAAAACTGACGCAGAGCGGCGAGAGTGGAGAGAAGGCGTTGCCGCTACATACCAAGCGGCCGTCAAAACGCCGTTCGCCGACAGCACAGAAAAGGCAACCAAACGCCTCCAATCGTACATCCCAAAATCACACGCCGTGGGCGCACTGAAAATGGCAGACCACCCTGCCGCATATCCCAAATCGCCTCTGTCTCATTGGGGAATCGGTCAGGCAGTCACTCTGTATAGCCAGACACTGGCGACACAGGACACGCGCCACAGTCTGGATGTTGCTGCTGGAAAAATCATCCAGAGCGCAAGCCACTAGACAATACAGCCACGCCCTTCGGGGCGTGGCTATCCGTTAGGAACAACGGCCCATTCATAGCTGTGACGGAGTTCCCTTATATTTTTTTCTTTACTTCTGTGCTAGATATGTTATATTGTATCCAAGAGATGAACAACAACAAACCAGAGGGGGACACGATGGCGATGACAATTATTAATAGCGGATTTGGCGAAGAAACAGCAACACGCCCAACAAATCGCGAATTGATACACGCGATTCGGCGTGAGTTTGTGGCTCACGTTTTAGCCGAAGCGCGAGAAGGAAAAATGACCGTTGCCGAGGCTTCCGAAGCAGTCAAGGCTTGGGACAAAATTTGGGTGAGGAGCTAGAGACAAATGGCGATGACATCATCAGACTACTTGATTGGCGAACAGATCCTGAAGAGCGTCGACTGCGGAACATCAACGGTCATTTTCAAAAATGTCCTAACTCTCTGCGACTACGACCAGTTCAATCGGGTGGTGGACGCGATGGTGTCAGAGGGGATTTTGGAGCGATTCCATTACGGGTTGTTGGTACGCTTGACGGCGAAGGGCATTCTGGCGCGCAACTGGGCGAAAAGCTGTGGCCTACCAAGTTGGTTCTCTCCAAAAAGCGCTGGGACAAAAATTGGGTAAGGAGCTAGAGACAAATGGCAATGACACACAAAAGCAAAATTGCATCCGGTCTGTACCGCGTGGAATCGTCCACGGCAATGCACGCCATCATCGAACGCAACATAGACGGTGTGTGGGTCACGTACAATATGCGCGGAGTATCCATTGAGGGGCATCACACACTTCGGGAAGCATACGAGAGCGTGGCGTATGCAGTCGAGAATGATTTCTCCGACTTCCCTGCGTACGCACCTCCGTGCTACCGACATAGCTGTGGTTTGATCTTCTGGCTGATGATTCAGTCTCGCTCTGGTCGTATTGGTTGTTTTCGGGCGCGACAGGATGGAACGCCTACCAAATATTGTAAGCGTGAGGGGACTGTGCGCCAACACAGCCCTCCCCCACTAGCCACCAACTCCACCTAACTCCTTGAGGAGGTTTTTTTATGAATCTTTTACTCGCGAAGCAGGTTGACGGGCGCTGGAGTCGTGTTGGTTGTTTTCGGGCGCGACAGGATGGAACGCCTACCAATCACGGAGAGCGGATTGGTGGGACGATGGAGGCAGTAGCCTTGCGCCATGGCGCTCATACTATCGCCTCTGATAAGGCGATCGTGGATGTTGACCTTGAGTTTTACGGTCACAAGTACCGAGTTACTCGGTACTAGCCACCAACTTCACAGGGGTAGAAATGAACGGCGTCCGCTGGTATCATTACGCATTATTAATCGTTCTGCTGTTGCTGCTCACGCTGGTCAAATAGAAAGGGACAACAATGCAAACTCGTCACCCGCAATCGATCACCGACGAACTGGAGCGCATGGACAACCGCCGCGAACGGCTGCTGGCTATGTCTCGTGATGTCTGTGCGGTAGAGGCAATGGTCGATGACCTCCTTGACGGGGCGATTGTTTACGTGCATTCGGTAATGGGTATTTGGATCACGCTGCGGGATGCAGCATCGTATTCTGACGCCGCGCCGCTGCTCAGAGAAATGCGGAAATGCGGATGGAAACTGGAGACAGCCCATTTGGACGATGGAAGCCGGTTCCAGACTACCGATTCAGGTTTTTCGTGGTGGCTCACGAAAACAATGCCAGACGGCACGTTGGTGGATGCGCGGCTGGAATTGGAATTGCAAACAGTAGATGAGCATGACGGCGAGACTTGCCAACGAGTGAAAATTGGAGAACACACCGTGGAGAAAGTCGAGCCGGTTTACGAAATCATCTGTCCCAATGGAGATGCAGTATAATGGCAACCATAGACGATGACATTGAGTATCTCAAGGCCGAAATAGACCGTCTATTGCAGCGCACCCCTGACAGGCCAGACGGGGTACCGGAGGCACTGTCCAGCGGCGATTGGGTCAAAATTCGCGAGATGCGTACAGAACGAGCCGCCCTGACGCGCGAACGGTGGCTAATGACTACCACCCCACGGGAACGACTCAGCTTACAGCTGAAAGCCAACACATGAGAGAGGAGGAGACCAGTGAATGACGACAAGGGATACATCGCTGACGCCGCTCAGGATCACGCAGAGTGGAGTGGACGCGATGCTGGAGAGAATGTAACCAAGGCCATTGCCCTCCTGAAGGCATCACAAGACCTGCTGGAGCAAGCGAAGTGCGCCCTTGGCCGACCGTCCGAGAGAGGCGAGAGGTGCAGTACGTGCGGGTCCAGACACCTTGACGAGACGGAGAGGAAACTACACCAGACTCAGTCCTCTATTAGCAGCCAGATAGACAGGCTTGAGAACTCAATCCGCTGGCTTGCAGAGGTCATCATCGAACGCAACATAGAAGGAGACACAAGGTTCATAAGGAAGGAGATATAATGGAAACGAAATGCACGCTATCAGGGGTTGCTATTGTTGTTGTGGACCGGGGATTCGTCTATGTCGGCGACGTGGACATAGACGCCGATTGGTGCATCATCAATAATGCACGAAACATCAGGAAATGGGGAACAACCAAGGGGCTGGGGCAACTGGCTCTAGACGGCCCTACTAATGAAACCGTGCTAGATGCAGTCGGCACCGTGCGGGTGCCGCTGCGCGCAGTCGTGAGCGTCATCGATACGCAACAATTGCTATGGCCCAAGTGACAGTGACCACGCGCTGGGACGATGGCTACGGCGATGGCAACGGATACGGCTGCGGCGATGGCTACGGCTACGGTTAGGGAGAGGGAAGATGGGTACTACTGCGGATCTTGTAGTACCCATCTTCTTCAATACAGTTAAGGAGATATAGGTGTTCGATGCTGACTGATAAAGAGGTACACGCGATGGCTCGTCAAAATGACTCCGGCGATGGCTCCGGCGATGGCTACGGTGAGGGCTACGGCTACGGCAATGGGAGAGGGAGAGGCGATGGCTACGGACACGGATACGGAAACAACGGCAACGGCACCGGATACGGATACGGCACCGTCTACGGCTACGGCTACGGCTCCGGCTACGGCTCCGACTACGGCGATGGCGATGGCTACGGCAATGGCTCCAGTTAGGGAGAGGACGGAGATATAGAGGGGTGGAAGACAACGGCAGAAAATGAGACACTGCTGGATGAACTGTTAGGTAGGATTACGATTCGATCAACTCGTAATGGGGCAGGTCATCGAAATTATTATCCCGAACTTTCCAATCCCTATTCCAATCTCCACCCCATCTCAGAGTGATGCCATGCTGATCAGCAACGCCCATAACGTAACCAGCAAAATAATTAAACCGCTCTCGATCAGTCCAATCGATAGGATACGGGACCACATCCACGGCCAGAGACGGTGACTGATTATGCTTGCTGTCAGGCCACTGAACGTGCGAACGGCCCGTTCTAAAAAGCTCATTCTGCGTTTCCTCGTCCCTGTATCCAGTTAGAACTGCACAGTCAAAAACCTTTACGACCTCATTCAACACTAGCTGGATCCTGTCATCACACTCACTCAGCCTACGCAGTGAGGCAGTGCCAAATTTAGGCATCAGATTTCCTCATTCCGTTTTGACACGTACGTCTGAAGAGGCACCAATATCCCGCTTACTACTCCTGACAACAGGAGATATGGCGTGAACGACCCGTCATGTAGTGACGCTGGAATGGCTATGCCCAATGCTATGAAATTGGACAGAACGGAATTCCAAGCTGATTTCGCGATAATCTTTTTTGACTTGGCATCAATAACGCCTTTGCGCTTCTTCTGCACTCGGACCAGCTTGGTATTTTTTCGGCGCAAATCTGAGGCACGCGACATGGAGTCAGAGAGGGTGCCGCGCGTGCGGCTCAGTTCGTCCTCCAACTCGTAACACTGCTGGACCAATGCTCTCTGGGACATCTGCTCGTATCTGAGGTTCATTCATTTGGTCGCTTCGCTCTCGCTCCGGCGCGTTGCGCCTTCCACACGTCTTTCCTTACGTAACGCCACGGTTCATTTATAACGAGCTTCGTTGCTGTTAAGTCGGAAACTCTCCGCACCTCACCCGTGTCTTTGTTCTGCACGCACTTCATCACTTGCGACTCGCCACACCGCGCATCTTCTCGAACGTCCTCAATCCAGACATCCCCAGCATAGCGGTCACTAGTTCCATTAAATATGAGGTGTCTATAGTGGGCAACTCCGTCCCGTCACCCCACGCAATCATAGCCCACTGCGCCATAGGCTGAACGACCATCGACCACGCAATACCAACACCACACACCCAACCGATGAACGGTCTCCAGCCAGCAACGAAAATGGATTTGTGCTGTGCCTCAACTGCATTGATCTCCGTCTGGGCCAGCATGACGGAGTTCGCCGCATCGACCAACTCCTTCTCCAAGGCTTCCTTGGCCCGTGCCCTCTCGTTCCCATTAGGGATACGGTCAACAAATTTGTTGACGATAGGGCCGACGAGTGATGCTAGTCCAATCATTTGAACAAGACGTATCCCGGACGTCCGTCCTTGCGGTCCATCCCCGGCAGAACGATGGTCTCGACATTCCTCTCAGGCCATTTGTCTTTCACCAGTTTTTGCACGGCACGGTAGACCTCATGTCGTGTCAAAACACCGTGGTCCCTCTTAGGCAAGCCGCTCACCCTGCCGCTTTCTTGACCTTTGCCACGTCACGGTTGATGCGCCTCAACAGCTTCGCGCCGCCGCCAGCCATTGCACTGCCGCCAATTACATAGTCGATCCATGGACCTACGGTCAGTGCTGGCATGTTTCCGCTGATTGATTCAATCAATGCAATGTCGAATGTTGCACAGATTGCGACTCCCAAGACGAGCATCATTTCGTCATACCAGCCTTTGTTCTCTAACGCGCCCTGCACGTTCGTAATTCCGAAGGATACAACGGACGAGATGAGGGTGAACTGGACAATCGTTTCAACTGCGGACTCTAGTGCCATCATTCCTCCATTGCGCGACAGAGGGCCGCGCCAACAAATGCGTAATACAGCGTGATAAATGCCGTTGCGATCCCCGGCCCGATATGTGCGGGGTCGTCAAGATTTTGCAGCATGTGAATGAGGCCCGTCATAGTGCCAACTGCTCCCGCCGATACGATCAGCCGCCGAAACCTCTGCCAGCTAAACCCGCGAACGTATACCAGCGGCAGCGAGATCCCGGCCACAATCAACAGGCTCGGTACATCGATGAATGCGGCCAGTGTGCCGCCAGCAAGGATGCCCATGACGAGCATCACGAAGGCAATGAACAGCAGAATGCCGACTCTCAGTCTTTGAGCCACGGTTCTCTCTTGCCTCCTGAATATTCTCTCGCATGACCCTCTCGGATCATGAGCTTGCAGATGTCTGTGCGCTTTCCACATTTTACGGTAAACGGCGTTGCCAGAACGCGACCAAACTTCCCTCTGTCGTGGCTCTCAAACTCAACAGAATCTGCTGATTCTAGTGTCTCTTTAAGGAAGGCTGTGGCGGCTTTGCCTAAAGCCTTTTCCTCTAAATTACGAGTCCTACTCTCTGGCGTATTAATTCCTGCAAATCTCAGACGT
>Ga0080013_1003375_pt1 | contig 16938 bp, 30 predicted proteins | sample ETNvirenome_6_85_FD_69236 | JGI IMG/M metagenome (GOLD analysis project Ga0080013, IMG submission 69236) | Marine viral communities from the Pacific Ocean - ETNP_6_85 (SPADES assembly) (version 2) | ecosystem: Environmental > Aquatic > Marine > Oceanic | place: Pacific Ocean | collected 2013-06-19 | reverse complement strand
TATTGCCCACACTTCATCAAATTCTACGCTATGTGTTTGTGCAAGATGAAAGTCTATTTGACTTTGACCCATAGCAACTATTGCTACATTTGTACCTTCTAATTCTTTTATAGGCATTTGTTAAATATTATGACCTTTGTATTCTATGAACATCATCTCTATATTGATCAGTTGTATTTTCGCCTTCTCCAAGATTTTTTAATCTTGCAATAGCATCATTATATCTTTGATTATAAACAGTAAGCATATCTACTTCACCTTTCATATAGATGTATCCTTCAAGCAAACAACCATATAACAATGCATTTGTTGCATATGTAGATAACCATGTTGTTCCTGAATCTTCTCCTGCGGTAATTGAGGTGGGTTTATAAAAATAATGTAACTCTACAACATAAGATGAATCTGGCGTTGGTCCAACAATAAATGATGCATCATCAAATAAAGCATAATGTTTTGGTACGCTTGTTGTTGAAGCATTAGGATATGCCTCTCTTATAAAGTTAACATCTTTAAATAATAAAAATTCTTGACTATCTGAATTAGTTATAGATAGAGAAAAATTATCTAAAAAATCACTTGGAGTAGAAAGATATTGATTTCCTGAAGTTAATGTTCCTGTAACATTTTTTCTAAAATCAGGCAGTTTTACTGCTTGTAATATTCTATCTTCAGCTTGTTTAATAATATTTGATATATCAGAAACAAAAGTAGTTTCTGTATTTTGTAAATAATTTTGTATTAAAGATTTAAGTTCTGAATATGTCATTTATCCTGTAGAAACGGTTATTGTTCCTATTTCTCCTGTTATATCTAAACCAACTGTTTTTGATCCTAGTTCTGTAATTCCACCACCAATAGGATCAAATGCAAATAATCTTCTTGAATCTGCTTCTCCTGTATCTACTCTTGGATCATATAATGATTGTGGATCAATGGTTGATAAATCATTTACATCATATTGTGGTTGATCTGGATCAAAGCATTCGTTACATACTTTTAATCCATTCTTTTGTTTGTTTTGTACTTCGTATCGTAAATCTTTTAAAAGATATGTAAATCCACATCTATCACATATACCTAATGCTTTTTTACCTTGTGCGTACATTAGTATATTTTCCTAATAGTATAATTAAATGGATTAACAGAAGATTTAGTATAAGCATTTCCATCTGTGTCTATACCTTTTAAAAAAGTATTATTAATTTTAATAATTTTTTTTAATTGAATGGTAAAAGTATTAGACATATTTCCTTCCTTATCATATTCAACTACTATTATTTCATACTGTTCTTTAATAATTTTATAATAAAACTGTAATAATTTATCAAACATTTAATTATATGAATTAAAAGGAACAAATCTTACAGATGCTCTTTCTCTGTCTGCATCAGCAACTTCATTCCATAATTCATTATATCTTTGTTGAATCATTGGCACTTTAGCTAATGCTTCATTATTTTTACAAGCAATATTATAAGCAAGACCATATGTTAAACATGGTAAATATCTAGTAGGTATTGCTGCGGTATTACTTGCAAGTGTTCCTGTATCTTCTATTTTTTTAATATAGTAATAAACTAATGTATATGTAGCCTCACCATCAGGAGAAGACCATAATTTAATAGTTGAGTTTGCATGACCTTTATCTAAATAGAATAAACTAGGTTTGCTTTGTGAAAGCTTATTAGCAATATGTGAATACTCACTAACTGATATTCTTCGTAGCGTTTGATCTGATTGTTTTGTAGTATCTCCTGAATCTGTTCTAATAAAAGCTTCAATAACTTCTAATACATTACTAGATAAATCATAACTAGTAGTTCCTTGAGTTAAAGTTTGAGTTCCTGTTTCTACAGAAAAAAGATTAAGACCTTTATTTTGCCATTCAAGAAATAATAAATCTAAGCCTCGTCTAGCAGTTTTATAATCATAACCTGAGTTCATTTTTAAACCACATAGCTCGTATGCTTCTTCTAAAATATCAGATAAGTCTAGGTTAAATGCTGTTGTTCCGCTTGTTGCCATTACTTGAATTTCCTCTGTATATACTTAAATATTCCATATATTGTTAGTCCATAAAATGCTAATACACTCATTGGCAATGCTATATATGCTAACTCCCAAGGCGATAAGAATAAAAGTTCCCATGTAAAATTGATTGCTGCTTCAGCATCGCCTTGTGTGCTGATTGGTAATTTATCAATTTCATTAATAATTTCTAACTCATACTCAGTAACAAAGTTTATCCAATCATCTTGAGTAAAACAAATTTCAAATTGTTCAGGACATTCCTGTTCCATTATTTCTTTTTAATTCTTTTTGTTCCATGTGGAACTTTTTTTTCTTTACCAGAAGAAGAAATTTATTAAATATCGCCTCTGCCTGTTTTTTTCTTTGGTTTTTTTGGAGGAGCACTTGGGCTTGGGCTTTTTGTTGTTCCTCTTTTTCCACTTAAAACATTAGACAATTCTCGGCTAATAACTGGTTGCACCATAGTTGCCGTCTTTGATTTTGCTGGAGGGTCAATACGCTTTGGCTGTCCTACTGGTTTTTTTGAAGGTGTTAATCGTTTAACTGGTTGCATTCCTGTAGGTAATTTAATATTACTAGAACCTATAGATTTAAGTGTGCCACCACTAAACATTTTCTTAACTACTGTATCTTGAAAATTTGGTACTGTCATACCTTTACTCATCTTAACTTTTTTACCAGCTTTATAACCTGATCCTTTCATTCCAAGTTTTTTAGCTTGTTTCATTGTTTTTTTACCGGGCATTGTAATCTCCTATTTAGATTTTTTAGATTTTGTAGTTTTCTTAGCAGGTGCTTTCTTAGCAGGTGCTTTTTTAACTACATCTTTTTTTGTTTTAGTTTTTTTCTTAACAGACTTAAGTTCTGCAATCATCTTATCTGCTTCAGATTCTTTCATAGGTCCAGCTATTAACTCTCCACCTATTTCACCTTTCCAAATAAGAAATGCAGGGGTTTCATGCCCATCATTAAAATAACCATTTTCTTCTTTAAAATACATATAAATACCTTTAGTTTTAAATTAGCTAAATACCAGACTTTCGTCTGGTATAGCTAAATATGTCATTAATCAGAATATACTTTTACCATTTCTAAAACAATAGAATAAGTATCTCCTGAACTATGACCTTTAGTGGTAAATAGAACATCTCCATCCTTACCACTCCCTGCATTATTTGGTATACCACCAAAATCTGTAAAGTCCATATGTCCATTACTGCTTTCAGCTAATTCCATTAAAAGAACATTAGATGTAGCATTAAAAAACAACTGAACCGACATACCAACAATGGCGTGACTAACTCGCATGACCCTAACTTCAGAGCAAGAAACTCCTCTTGAGTTTGCAGATAAAGCAGATACATCTACTTTAGCTACTGCGGATTCGCCACTACCATCACTGACATTGGTAAACTTCATAATACAGCTTCTTTCTCCATCAATGATGGTTTGTGAAGTTACTGCATCTGCCATAATTTACTCCCTTACTCGAATGGAGTAGCTAGTGTACCATCACCATGAAGAAATGCTTCACAGTGCCATACTGCTGCTGTAGTTGCTTTTAAACGAATAATTCCGCCTACAAGCCAACCTTGTCCTGCACTTCCTAAATCAATAGTATCGTCATCACTAGCATCAGGTATAAAAGTATTCATATCTGTTGCAGTAGCTGGGTCAAATAAATGAGCAAAACCAGAGAATAAATCACTGCTATTGTCCGTATTAATTTGTCCTGCACCTGTAAAAGTTGTGCCAACTATAAAGGTATAGTTAAGACCTGCTGCTGCTGTAGGCAATGTTACTACAATACCTGCTGCTCTATTTAAAGTATAAACTTTACCTGAATCAGTTGATTCAACGCTGTGTGTAGCACTTGTAATGCTCTCTATATTAGAATATGAAGAAACATATCCTGTAGTAGTAATATTACCACTTGTATCTATATCAAGATTTGTAGTAATAGCACCTGTAGTTGAATTTTTGCTAATTTGCTCAAATCCACCTTCGGACCTAACTGGTCCATTAAATGTTGTGTTAGCCATTTTTTCTCCTAAAAGAAAGTATCTATCATCTTGGCAAGTCTGCTAGGGCAGTTGATAGATAAATTAAAAATCCCCTAGAGTAAAGAAAGGGCAGATAAACTGCCCTTTATAATTCTATTCTTAGCTTGAACCGGGTGATCCATAAATTCCAAGAGGATCAGAAACTCCAAAGGAATATCTTTCTCTTGATTTATATCGAACATTACCAGTATCAAAATCGCCATCCATAGAAGTTTCCAAAGCTGTTCTTTGGAAATGCTTCATACCATTAGGTACATCAGTAACGATAAAGAATGCATTTGTATCTGTAAGATAATGGTTAACCATATATCCTTCAGGTATCGCACCATTGGTACGAATAGCATTAATATCATTATCTGCTGTGCTAACTCTGTCTTGCGATTCTAAAAGACGAGTAGCCACGAACTGTAAAGCAGGTGGAACAATTAGTCTTTTAGGTTTAGCTGCGACAAGCAGACCTCTTTGGTCTTTAAAAGCTGCGATATTAATGATTGCATCTTCTAAAGATGTTTCATTAAGATCGGCACCAGTTGATGGTCTATTGTCGTTCTTTCCACCATCTACAAGAGGGTGTCCATCTCCGCCAGTTACTCCATCACCACTTGCAGTAAACAAGTTAACGCCATCACCACTTTGGAATGTATTAGTAAATCCATTATTTAGTGGGTATGCTGCTTTTACTTGCTTAGTATAAGCCATTGCTCTTGCTAAAGCTTTTGTATATCTAGCAGATAAAGAATCGTAGAGATTATCTTCGATTGCTTCTTCTGTGATTGCAAAACCAAGTGCAATAGTTTCGTGGTTATATCTAGCTGTAAAGCTCTCTTGAGCACTATCATAATTAATAGCGGAGCCTTCTCCTTTTACAGTAGCTTGACCAAATCCACTTAACTGTACTTCTTCTTCGAATGAACGATCAGAAGATTCAGTTTCGTAGATCATAGTATGCTCATCGTCATACTTGTTGTACTCCAAACCGAATAAAGCATTCAATCCGGGTAGGAGTTCCTTCATCATTTGTGGGCGTGATATTGCCATAATATTATCCTCCTAAGGATTAAATTCCGGTTGTATTTAATAATTGATGTCCAACATTGAACATAACAATTACATCTGTATACGAATCACCTACTGTACTATCAGGTCCTTTAACAAACTCAATAAGTTTTACAGGCAAGGTGTTTGTAGTAGCAATAGTAGAAGAATCAAAAGCATTCTTGCTTCTTCCAATAGAAGTACTACCAGCAGTTTGAACCACTGCTGCGTTATTTCCTAATGCTGTCTGAGCTAAGGTTGCATCACCTTGCATTCTCATTTCAACAAAAGGGTCGTTTAAAACATAAGCATCAATATCACTAGCTACTGTCGAAGCTGGGTAATATTGTGAAAATGTTAATTGATTTGTATTCGGGTCTGTATAAGAACATCCCATGAATACGCCTATTGGAGTTAATGAAGTTGTGCCATTGTCTAGTGTTACTACACCAGCAGATGTCATTTTTACAAAATCTCCATAGAATATTGCGGTACTGTCATTAGACGCAATTTTATAGTGTCTAACTTTTCCTGTATAGGAGCCACTAGCACTTAAAGTTCCGACTGGTTCAGCACCCATTGGTGTCGCTGTTGCTGACATATCTATTTCCTTTAAATAAAGTTATATAAAGCAGCTCAAAAAAATATTATGATTTAGAGCCACCGCCAAAGGTAGTCCTTGTTTTGCGTTCTGGTTTTAACAGAGGCATACGAGGATCATTCTCTTTTAAGTAGTTATTGTCCACAGCATCCATTTGGTTCTGGGCTTGCTCTCTAAAGTATTCATCTCTTGCTGCCATAGTCTCTTTTGGAGCCTTACACAACAATAGTCCACCAACTTCTAAATTACCTTTATCAGCCCATTCTGAGCCATGATCTGAGATCATGTTTAGTTCAGGGTGATCTTCTGCTTTCACAGGTTCCCATCCTTCTCTAAATTTTGCAGATACATTTACATTGTTAGGTTGACCTAGAATACTTGTAGCTACCCATCTAAATACCCAGCCTTCTTGGTGATCGGGCTTTGGTAATTTAGATTGTGGTTCCCAACTAGTTTTTGGTCTAGTTTGAACTTCTCTAGATTCTGCTTCTCTTGCTGCTCTAGTAACTTCTTCAGTTACTTCAATATTTTTTTCTTCAGACATTTCTGCTCTCCTTTGCTAATTGCTTGGCATATTGCTCTGGTGTTAACCCAAGTCGCCTTGCGAGGTTGACTTGAGTTGCTGTTAACTGCACTTTGCGAGGCATAGCACCATTATTTCTGGTTGCTGGTGCTACCACACTCGATGGTTTTTTAGAACTCGCAGTTTCAACAACATCTGTTTCGATGCTATCCTCAGCTTGGTTTTCAGTTCCAAAAAAATCTGGGAATGCTTTACGCATTCTAATATCTACTTGTTGATAATATTCATCACTTGTAGGAAGAATATTCTCATCTTTAATTAATGTTTCATGTAATCCATATGCAAAACCTGTTAAGTCTTTATGCTCTGGATTGCCAAACCATTTATTGTCTTGTAACCACTTTACACCTTTTGGGTCGGGTGGTGCAAATTGTTGTGCAACATTTTGCTGTGGTGCTACAGGTTGTTGTGCCTGTATTTCTTTTTGTTGTTCGTAATAATTAATTTTTTCATTTGCTGATTTAAGATCAACAGATGAATTTAATATTGTTTCATTCGCAGCTAACATCTTTTCGCTGTTGCCACTCTCATAGGCTTCTTTAAATTCTGCTTTAGCTCTTTCTAATTCAGATTGTGCTTTAGCAGATATTTGTCCTAATAAAGCTTCTTCACCTTTATTTATTAAAGCTGATAGTCTTTTATTTTCTTCTTGAATCTTTTGAGCATAAGCTATAGCTTCTTCTCTAACTTTTTCTGTAGCTTCTTTAGCCCTTCTTTCTTCGTGAAATTCATATTTAAGCCTGTTAATTCTTTTTTTAACTTGCTCATCTACGCCTTCAATTTCAGATTCAATATCATCTTTGTCGTCAGAAGTTTTTACTCTTGCAGGTTTTCTATCTTCTGGTGGTCTATCATCAACAACCTCAATTTCTACTTCGTCAGTTTCTTGAGATTCTTTTGGCGTTTCGACCAATCTATCTTCAGGTGTTTTTCCAATAGTTGTTTTAACACCAAAAAATTTATCTTCATTTGTAGTTTCTTCTGGTTGAATTGTTTCAGCAACTAATTCATCAGATGTAACTTCTTGATTTGCGGTTTGATTTTGTTCTGTCATTATACTACCTTAACTATGCCTCTTGGGTCTTCAACAACAGCTTCTACGCTATCGTCATTGATTAAACGAAATTCTTTGCCATGCACTTTAAATCTTGTGCCTGAATAAGAACGCATAATAATCCAATCTCCTTCTTTGCAATAAGGACCATTTGGAAATCTTTTTTCGTCTTGATAACAGTCTTCACCCATAGTTATAACGAAACCACAAATTGAGCCTACTTCTTCGACCTTAATTGTTTGACTGGCTTTTATGATGCCACCCTTAGTTGTTTCTTCTATATCTGGTAAAGCTATCAATAGTTTGTACCCTTTAGGTACAGGTAGTTGTTTTGCTTTGCGAATTTCTTCGTCTTTATTTTTTATTTCTTTTGCAGGTTTTGTCATTTTGTCTCCTTGCTCTAGATAAAGGTCTAGGTCCTTGCACCATTATTGGCGTGTTGCTATTTCTAATAGATCAAGTATATCTCTTTCTACTAATGCTAATCCAGCCACAATACCTGTCATGTGTCTGTATTCTTCAAAATTCTGACAGCCACCTGTACTCAAGTGGTCTGCGTGTTCGTTCATGCGTTCTCTTATTTTTTGTTGTAACGCTTCAACTATATTTTCTTGTGATGCACTCATTATTTTTTATCATCAAAAAGTGTTTCTACAATTTCTTTTCCTATCTTAACACCTTCTAAAGTTTCTTTGCTAGATAATTTTGCATTATCACTTGCAGCATCAAATCCAATTTTTGCACCAGCAATTCTTTCTTGTGATGCAATTCTTTCTTTTTCAATGTCTTGATTTGCTTTTGACTTCTGTAAATCTGCTGCAATTTTCTCAGCATCTGTTTGCATTTTTCTTTGTACTTCTGATGCTCTTATTTCAAGTTCTTTTTCTCTTTGTTGAATTACAGGGTCTTCTAGTTTTTCCTGTACTTCTTTCTGTCTTTCTTCAGCTTGACTATCTGCTAATACTCTTTCAGCAGCTTCTGATACCAATTCAGATAAACGCAATTCAATATCTTCTGGCAATGGTTCATCAGGTGGTGGCAATGGAGCACCCATCTGTTTCTCAATTTCTTTTCTATATTGAAATGCTATATGTTCTGTTACATGAGCAGTAAATGCTGCAAGTATAGAATTAGCATTTGGGCTTTGCCCTACCATTTCTCTCATCTTCGGATCACTCATAGCAGCCATGTGTACTTTAATATGTGCTTCGTGATCCTGATACATAAAGGCTTTAACAGGTTTGCTGTTTAGTAAGTTCATGTTTTCTGATACAGGGTCTGTAGGTAATATTTCTGATTTTAATGGAACAATCTTATCTGCATCTTTAATACCTAATACATCAAGCATTTGTCTATGTAGTTCTTCCATGTTGTACATCTGTGGTGCTTGTTGTGATAATTGCAATGCAGCTTGATATTGCATAATTCTTTGTGCTTTGGTTGCTGCATTTGGATCAGAAACAGGCACTACATCTATTCTCCCATCAAAGTCTTCTTTAATTAATTCTTTGCCTTTAATGTTGTATGGATATTCAGTTGGACCATAATCAAAAATTATTCTAGATAATATTCGTAACTCATGTTTCATGGAGTTATGAATCCTTGATTGTACTGATCCTATAACCTTTAACGATCTTTCTAATAAAGCAAGTGTAGTTCCAACAGGTGCTTGATTATTCATGTCAGATACTTTCATATCTGCTAATGATGCAAATCTTCTGCCTTCTTCTACTAGGTTTTGTAGTAACTGATACAAAGTTCCTGATGGTTCTTTGTATGGCAAGAAAGTAATATTATCTTTAATAGCACCACCGGGTACATCTACATCTCTAAACTCACCGGGCATAATAGGAGTATCATCTCCTTTAATTCTTAATCCTCTAGATTTTAAACCACCGGGTAGATTAGAAAGAGTTCCTGCATCTACTAACTGTCTTAGTAAACTTGTGGCTGATTTTGCTATGCCACCAATCAAATGCACCAAACCAAATCCATAAAATCCCATTCCGGGCAGGTATTGATAGTGTACATAGTGTTGTCTTCTTTTCTTTAAAGGATCATCTTCTAAAAAGTTTCTTCTTATAGATAGAATAGTTCCTGATTGATAATCAAGTGTAATCACATAAGGTAATGCTATGCCTGTAGGCTCTCCATCTTTTCTATCTTCAAAGCCTTCTAAGTCTAAATCAATTTGCATTTCAAGCAATATATGCCTTTGATCAAAGTCATAAGACGATCTATCGCCTGTTAATTCATCATACTTGCTTTGTATATTAGAGTAATCTGCAGATGGTGTTTGTAATTCTACATCTCTGTAAAAGCCTATAACTTGTAGCTTACGAATATCATTCGTGCTTTTTTTCATTACATGAGTTGATCTATCACAAGTGCTAAGATCAGATGCACCATAGCTAACTACAAAATCTTCAGCAGGCACAAACATACTTGCTGGTCTTTCTAATGCTGGATCATAATAAATTTTTCTAAATGCAGAACCAGCCAATGGCAGATTGAATAACATCTTTTCAGTTTCTGTTCTGTATTCACTCATCTTGTCTGTAAGCAAGTAGTTTAGGTAATCTTTAACTCTAGAAGATTGATCTTGAGTTTCTTGATCTATGTCTGAAACAATTTTAGTATCAACAGGTCCTTTAGCTGGAAACAACTCTGTGATAGTTTCAGCTTGAAACCTTACAACTGATTCAGTTAAAAGAGGGTGGAATACACCACAAGCACCCTGCCATGGCAAAGTCCTGTCTTCAATCTTTAATCCTAATTGGTCTAAACCTTTTGTATAGGTTTCTTCCCAATCTTTTCTTGATTCTTTGTCTGAATTGTAATAACCCACAAGTTCATTTGCCAATGATTCAAGGTCTGATTCATCCATGAACTCTGCGATATTATCATCAAAGCTTTCTGTACCGAACTCAGAACCTTCTTCAAAATCAATAACCATTCCACCATCTTCAGTTAATAGTGCAACCTCATCTGGATTAGTTACTACAACTTCTAAAGGAGAATCTTCAACAATTTTTTCTGGGGTCTGTAATGGTTTCTCTGCCATTTAATCTCCTAATGTAATATTTTATTATTATCTAAGTCTTTATCTGTGATGTCTTGTAGTATTTCTGTAAGCTCACCACATACTTTTAGACCCTGCCCTTCTGCCATAATACTAGCAGAATCAAATGAATCAGCATGAATATTTGGTCCTTCATATTCTTTGCCATCATGGATAAAAGATGTAATATAAATTTTCATTAATAATAATTTGCTTCTCTTGGTGGAAAATATTCTTCTTCTTCATCTGAGGATAAAGGTATAAATCCACCTTGTCTAAATCTAATTAAAGCTTGGGTCGCTGAATCAACTAAATCGTCATGCTCACCTGCAGGAAACGCAGCAAATTCTTCTACTACTTCTTCTGCAAATCTTCTATCAGGTGCCCAAACAATACCAGATGCAAATAGATCAGCTACAGCATTAACCCTAGCTATCTTATCATTACCTCTGCTTGGAGTATATTCTGACACAGGTATACCCATTTGTCTTAATTCAAATATCAATGGCATACCTGCAGCTTTACCTTCAACGATAAAAGCATCGGGTTGCCATTCATTGTACATTTCAAAAGCTTTCTTTTTTAAATCTGGAAACTCTAGTCTTTCTTTGTGAGCATCCAATAATATAACTTGTGGTTGTGTAATGCCATCATCGTCTGGTTTATAGAAAACACCCCATGTGGTACACGCAGAGAAGTCAGAACGCTGTGTTTTTAAAAATGCAGTATCCCATGACTGTATAATAAAATCGCACTCAGGTGGATACTCAGCATCCCATTCTTTCCACCACTCTCGTTTGATAATAGCAGCCCCTTCTGATGTAGGGTCTTGTTGGTATTGGGCAGACCATTTAGCTACTGGCAGTTCTGCTCTTAGCTTTTCTAATTCTTTTATATCCCAAAACTCTTGCCAAAGGCTTTTACCTGAGGGCAAGATAGCAGGAAACTCTATAACTTCCCATTCATCTGACCCATCTCTTTGAGTTGATGATTTAAGAATCTGCCCCGTCAGATCACGCTTGTGCCATCTTGTCATTACGATAATGATCGCACCACCGGGCTGCAGACGCTGACGAGGACCAGATGTATAGTATTCATAGACTTTATCAAAAACAGAAGGATCATTGCTTTGTCCTTCTTGCTCTGAGTGAGGATCGTCTATGATGAGTAGATCAGCACCTTTACCAGTAACTGCACCACCTATACCGATAGCGAAGTAGTCTCCGCCTTTGTTTGTATTCCAACGACCAGCAGCCTTACTGTCTGACTGCAATCCAACATCAGGGAATACCTTTTTATAATCTTCTGAACCTACAAGGTTTCTTACTTTTCTACCAAATCCAACAGCCAACTCTGCAGTATGGGCTACTTGGATAATTTTTTTATCTGGGAAACAACCTAAGAACCATGCAGGTAATAGGTAAGATGCAAACTCAGACTTGGTATGTCTGGGTGGCATATTGATAATCAATCGTTTTAACTTACCATCTTTAACTCTGTTAAAAGCATCAGACATAATCTTATGGTGGTAGCCCTCAATAAAGGCAACCCACATCTGCTTAACAAAAGATAAGAAATCTTCACCAGCATCTTCTTGGTTCTTTGTTTGTTCGTATTGATGCACAAGATCAAGCAAAGCATCTTGTTGTTCTTTAGGTAGCTGATCTATTTTGCTTAAGTCAATGTTCAAATTGTGGCACCCAAAAAATAAACAGAGTATGGAGAACTCTGAATAAGAGTGTAAAGATAAGTTTTAAGGATGCCACGCAACTCTACTAGTTTAATACTAGGTGATATTAAATAACTAGATATAAAATAAACTAGTTTAATACTAGCTAGTTTTATTCTAGCGATAGCTCTACCCATTATATGCATACTTTCACATCTTCACTTGTTCGTCAATAGTATTCTGAAACTTTTTTATTGGGTTATTTCTGGTACTCATTACAGTACGCCATCTATTCGGTTGCATGGTTACCCAGCCACCTTCTTCTAATCTCTTAATCATTGCATGAACTGTACTCTTTGAAGATAGCCCTAGAGCATCTGCTAATGAATCTAGCGATGGTCCACAGCTAAATTGATCCCAATGGCTTTCTATTGCTAATAACAGCTTAGATTGTTTCTCTGTCATAAAATATATACCCCCATGCTATATGGTACCTTAAGAACATTATACGAACATTCTATATTAAGACCTAAACAAAAGCTAGTCGAAAAAAAACATACCCCCCCCTATGGATTATGAAAAATTTGAAATTATTTGCGTAAAACAGTGTGTATACCCACGCCACACGATTTTTTTATTAGCTGGGGTGGGGGTGGGTGGGGTTATTAATAGGGGCTTTCAACGATAGTGGGTACTGACTATCATACATTAATGCTAACTGCCAAACATCTGCTGTATCTTTTCCTCTAACTCCAGCTTGATCTCAGCACTCGTCTTATCATTGGTACTTGTTTCTACTCTATCAGTAAATAAAGCCACCTCTGAAATCTTGCCTATTAGTTCTAATGCTCTGATGCGTGATGATTCGTTATTGTCTGTATCCTTAGCCTCTTTAACTAACTGCTCTGTAACCATACGCCTGAGAGAGATAGCTGAAGTTATAGAACTATCCTCTAATCTCTTGTATCCAGCTTTTAACCTTGAGGTGATCTTGGGGTTGCTCATAAGTACGCTTGATTCTCTATGTATGCTGTTATCTTTCATCTTAGAGCAATCATATGCATTTCTATAAGCATCACTTCCTGATAGCCCTGAGAGTATCCCTTGTACAAATTTTTCTTGCTTAGGTGTTAGCCCTGATATGTTTCTTACTTTGTCCTTACTATTGTCTTTGTCTTTGCTCATATTTATCTATTAACCTAATAATATTTAAAATTAATTTTAGTACTGTTCTCTAGGTATATGTGAGTAGGTACTATCTCTTAATGCCTTTCTAGTATTCATTTTATGTTCACTTCGTTCACGACACAAGCAATGGGATAGAACATTGGGTGGAAATTAATATCATTTAATTACTTGCGTTTGTGGGGTATTCCTGTATTGTGTGTCTTGTGTTTGGGAATTGTCGTTGTTTTTAACCCCTTTCTCGACCACGACCTAGAGAGACATTCAGTTGTTTCCCAAAGTAGCCCTCGCAACGAATGGCTACGATTTTGATTGCCTTGAGCAGTCAGGGGTATTGGGGTTCAACGCTACGAATACGAGGTAACCTGAAAATCCTCATCTCGCAAAATCCGAGTTTCAATACTTTTGGGCGTTTATTCAGGGCTGTGTTAGTGCTGGTATTGGTCTAAACAAGACTTTTATTCCCCTCTGAGTACAAACCACTAGTTAAAAAAAGACAGCTAATACTTGCTGGAAAAATGATGTTTTAGATGAGCCTAGCAAACTCATAGTGCTAATTCTCATGGTGTAGTTACTTTTCCTCAGGGGCTAGTTGGGTAGCGTGTAGTGAGAAAATCCCTAACATTGATTTGTTTTTTTCTGATAGTTGGATGTGTTATCCAGCCTGAAGATTGCGAAAGCATGAAATCAGAAACAATATATTTTAGGAGTGAAATATGGATATTAAATTTAGTAAATTTTTAGTTGATGGTGAGGTTGTCTTAGGAAAAAAAGTTGAGAAAGCCATAAAGCATATTGATGCATCATTTAAAAAATGGTGGGATAAAAACAATGAGGATTATGGTTTAAGACCTATTGATTTCTCAAAAAATTCTTATTGTCTTAAAACTTCCTGTTTATCTACAGGTGAGCAGATGAAAAATCAGGTAACCATTTGTTTTGATGGTGGCTTTGTTTATGACTTCGTGAACAGCACATATTCTGAGTATTATGAGGACACAGATTATGACTTCTTTGAGGAAGTATTTGGTCTAAAAGGTTATGAGTATGAGGATTATTCCTCATGGGCTATTACTGTTTATCTTTAATACTTAACCTATTCATAGAGGGGCTTTTTAGCCCCTCTTTTTATTGTCGCTGAATTAACAGCCTGAATGAGAATCCTAAATTAATGGGGTTCAAGAAACAATATTTATAGGAGTGTAAATATGAAACAAGTAGAAAAATTAGTCAGGGCAATAACCCTGATAAATGATGCTCTTGAGGTTACAAAAACCTTAGGGGATGATATTCAATATCCTTTATTGGACTGTGAAACAGCTATTTATAAAAAGGCTAAAATCATTGATTTAAAAATAATGAATTTAGATTTAAAAATTGATGTGCTTGAAGATAAAATTAGCCAACAGCACAAACAAAAAAGTGAGGTCAAATAATGTATTCAATAACTTTAGAAGATTTAGAGAGGAGAATAAAATTCCTCAATGAGATTACTTTTAATCCTACAGATACCTATGAATATGGCAATTTCAAGGTGGGTAATTACCACTTATACAGAGCCTATGGAAAACATTATTTGCATCAAGTAGCCAATGAAAATGGTGGTGTAACTGATATTTTAGCTGGTGGAAGTAAAAGAGATTTATGCGATAGATTAAACATTTTAATTGATGGCGTAATTCTTGGAAAATCATTAACAAGTGAGGTCAAATAATGAGTGCATATCTAGTATCACCTCAACATATTGTTGAGATCGTTAAGTGGGCTAAAAACTCACAACAAGGGGATTTGAGCCATGTATACAATCAGATCACTAAAAAAGAAATTGATTGTGATGCAGAAAGTTTGATTGAAATATTATCTTTAGCGAACATACAGAGCCTTGTAGCAAGGTATGGAGAACAAGCTGAGGTTGAATATGAGGGCTATGAAGATAAATGCAAAAGTATCCTCAAGTATTCTACAGATGGCGTTTCTGTGAGTTTGCTTGATGGTATAGGTAGCTGTGATCTAAATGCAGATGATATTTATAACATGGTGAGATGCCTTAATTATCAATCATGCGAAGTTAGTAATTGGGTAGAAACAGATGCTTATTGGCTGTTAAATTCAATACAAGATAAAGCTGGTTCAAAAATGTCTAAAGATGCCAATATTCAATGGTATTTTGGGAACTAGTCTGAGTGTTCTGAGGAGTATTTGAAACAATACGAAATCACTTAATTAGGGGTATCCCTAGCCTTATAAAAATCCCTTTTATGAGGTGTGCATCAACACAAAATTTTCATTATTTTATGGAGTAATTATGAAAAAAATATACGAATCAAATTCGCTTAAGGTGTATGCGAATAAAAACAAAAAACCTTTAATCGTTTCTAAAAAAGAAACTAACCCAGCCATGAGGATAGCTTTTGAACAAGCTATAGATAAGGCTATATCTAGCCTAATGGCTAAGGAGTATGCGAATGGATAAAGAATTTAAGTCTCTTTATGAGACTTTTTCTGAATGGTCTATTGATCGTCTAACTAAACATAAAAATATGTTATTAGAGAATATTAAACAGAGAGAGGATAGAGGAGAAACAATTAATTATGAAAGTGGTTTTCCTATGCTTAAAAGTTTTAAAACTGTGGTTAATGTTATTGATTATGTCTTAGAAGAAAGGAAATCTAAGGAGAATGCGAATGGATAGAGAGGAATTTCTTGAATGGTTAAATGAATGTAAATGTGATCATGTGTATGAAAAAGATGATTATGGTTTAATTAATATCACTTTTTTCCCTAAAGAAACAGAGGAGAATACTAATGGATAAATTTAAAGTTAATGATTATGTAAAAGTAATGACTACAAAAAACAGTAGTGATTATTCAGCACAGCAAGAAAATATGGTTCTTGCTGTTGGATATGTTGAAAGCATAATTGAAAAAAGTGAAAAGAAAAATCTACATTACATAGATGTTGAATCCATAGCTAATAAAATTGAGGGAGATGGAAAAACTCACTCATTTAGATATTGGATAAATAGTGATTGGAATACATTTTGGTTTGAGAAAATAGATGTATAAATCTAAAAGAAATGTATGGTGGCGTAGAGCCTTGAGAGAATGGGAAAAAAATAGTGATTTTTACTTGATTCAATTTTTTCTGATTTTCATTCTTGGTGCATGGATGTACGCAATAGTAGTAATGGGAGTTAAGTGATATGAAATATTTTATTAAGAGTAAGCGTAAACATGGTAATCCTGAGGATTTCAGATGGTATCGTGGTTATCCTGATCAAGCTGTTATGGGTGTGGTTGATGAATCTCATGTAAAAACTAAAGTAGATGCATTCAATGATTTTGCAGAGTGGTATGAAATATCTCAAGATGTAGATTTACCCATCAAAGACTTTGATATTCATATTGTTAAAGATGATAAAACTCTTGAATCTTTGATATATGACTAAGTATTAACTGATTAATATTCGTGGTTTGGCTAGTTTCCACTCATCACTCCTTTTATAAAACTAGCCACTTCTAACCCCTGATTCTAAAGTAATCTTAAAAATTTTTTTTCAAAGTTTACAGGGGCTTTTTATTTTTTTATTTTTCTGAACCCTATAGGTGTAAGCCTTAACAATGATTGTCGTATGGAAATGGTATCCATGCT
>Ga0080013_1003374_pt1 | contig 16964 bp, 5 predicted proteins | sample ETNvirenome_6_85_FD_69236 | JGI IMG/M metagenome (GOLD analysis project Ga0080013, IMG submission 69236) | Marine viral communities from the Pacific Ocean - ETNP_6_85 (SPADES assembly) (version 2) | ecosystem: Environmental > Aquatic > Marine > Oceanic | place: Pacific Ocean | collected 2013-06-19 | reverse complement strand
AACAGAATAGATCAAGTAGCTTTAAAAATTCCTTTACCAGATGATGGATTAAATGCCACAGAAGCACTAACAGCTTTACAAGATAATTATCAAATAGCAAGTATAGAGATTTTATATAAAGAATCAGATGGTTTATCTACTAAAATATTAGAATCTATAGATACTAATATAATTACAGTAGGAGAAATTACTAATATACCTTCTAATTCTCCTACTCAATGGTATTATACATTTGATTATAAATCTATAAAACCTTATAAAACTCTTCCTTCTAATCAAGACACTAGGGTTTATGATAAAGTACCAATTAAAGCTTTAGCTCAAGAAGTTATTGGAAATAGAATTACTTATGGAAATTATACAGAAAATCATACTCCTCCAAATAATATAGATTATCAAGTTACTTATAATAATAAGTCTTTAGTCTATAATAATTACGCACAATATCCTAATCACACGGTTAAACAAAATAGAAATTATCAAGTAGGTTGGATATTGTCAGATAGATATGGGAGACAGTCAAGTGTTATATTATCTAAAAACGATGATGATCCTACTAAAAATGGTTCTACTATCTATGTTCCTTATAAAGATTGGGAAGAAGTAAACAATCCTATTGATGATGTTATTACTTATAAATGGTTAGGAAATGTTTTAAGAGTAGTTGTTGATAATGGAATTACTCAAGTCACTAAAAATGAACAAACCGGAGAACCAGGATTGTATAAATCTTATAAGAACACTAGTGTAGATTCTTTCAGTATTGAGAGTGCAGGAACATTATATGCTGTAGGAGATGTATGTGGAACTGCTTATCCAGCTTCAAATTTAGGTTTAGGACAAAATTTTAGTTTTGAAGTTACTCAAATAGATGGCGCTGGAGGAATAACAGGTGGAAAAATTTTAAATAGTGGATCTGGTTATGTTACGGGGCAATTATTAGATGTTACCGGAGGTACAGGAAGTGGAGCAGAAATTAAAGTAACTGTTAATCCAGTTAACGTATTAGGTTGGGGATCGTATAAGTTTGTAGTAAAACAACAAGAACAAGAATATTACAATGTTTATTTACCCGGCTTTGTATCTGGTTATCCTGTAACAAATGTTATTGATAGAGGGAGAGTAGCTTTTGCTATTTTGTTAAGTGATAATATAAATAAAGTCCCAAGAGATTTAAATGAAGTAGGACCTTTACAAAATGAATTTTCTGCTTCTGTTAAATTATTTGGAAGAGTAAATAATCCCGCTATAATAGCTAAACAATTACCATCTGCTCAATATTATAATTCAAGATTAAACCCATGGAATACTCAATATTTCCCGGGTAGAAAACCAGATGAAGTTACAACTATAGGTTCAGTAGGTTCGGGTGGTTTAGAATTAGCAAATTCTCCTTTTGATCCTCTTGCTACTAAAGGAGAGTTTAATAATGTTAGTAGAGTATTTAATAATGCTGGTGCAGCCGTAGTTACGTTTCCTCAAATTCCTTGGGGACCTGCTGGAGCAGAACAGAGCTTTTATAATGTAGAACAAAATCCATTATGTGCTGGTCTTAAAGTAGGAACGGAAGAAGCTCAACCTCAATTAACAGAGTCAGCCTCCCCAGTGTTAAATACCTTAGGTGCGTTTGTTACCAATCAAGCATATCCTACAGGTTTAGGAGGTGCTACTGCGTGTATGGTACCTTATTTAAGTGTATCAGAAACAGAACCAGTAGAGAGTTTAATAGAAATATTTTGGGAAACTACAAGCACAGGTAATTTAATATTTTTAAATGATCAAGTATTAGAAGATTACGGAGGAGTATTAAGCGCAACTTCAACTAGTGGAACATTAGCGGAAGATGATGCTATAGGACACATTACTAATAACAGTTTTAAATTTACTGATTCTGCTGGTAATTGGATAACTTTAGATGGCCCAGCAGGAGTAGGAGCAGTAATTACCGAGATATTAGATAACAATAATAATGATGTTACTACACCTACACCTCCTTTTGTTTTAGTAGATACCCCAGCTGGTGTAGCTAATAGAGATTTTGATATAGAAACTAATCAAGAATTTTGGTATGGAACTCCTTCAGGTACAAAAGCTGATTCATGGACAATTTCTTTTAGAACTACATCAGGAGGAGGTTTATATGTAGATGATTTAAGTAATTTAACCACTATTACTTTAACAAATGTAGCACCTGTAGTAGATCAAGCTGGACCTCCAGCTGCAGGATTTTATAGTGCTTTAGATCCTACAACTCGAAAAGCAGGTGGATCTTCTAATATAGGTTTTATAATAGGTAATACTAATATTGGGACATTTGTTGGACAAAATGGTTCTATAGATGTAGCTAATAATACTGCAGAATTATGTTGGACTCTTGCTACCACATCAGCTCCAGTGGGCTCTACGGCAGTATTTAGTATAGACCCTTATACAGGTGTGGTTACTATAACAGGTGGTTCTTTAATAAACGGCACTTATACAATTGAAGCTACGTTAACCGATGCTTCTATAACATGTATATCTAGTCCTAATAGTTTATCTACCAGTATAGATGTAGATATAGTTGTGGGTATACCTGATACAGAACAAGCAATATGTTATGGACCTACAAGTGCAATGGCAGGGTTAGACACTACATGTAGTGCGGGCACTGGTTTACCTTTAGAAGTATTCTTTGGAGCAAGCAATAGTGTAAACAATGCTGCTTCAAGTGGAAGTGATACTTATTTTGCTACATTACCAGCTCCAGCAGGAAGTGGCCTTACTAGTTATCCTGTAACAGGAGGAACATTTTCAGGAATTAGATACTATAATGTATTAACCGAAGCGATAGCAGGTTGGGTTGCTCCTACCTATTGTTTCCCTAATCCACCCCCAGCTTTTAGTACAGCTGCGTTGACTCAAGGAGAATTAGTAATTACTCCTAGATTAGATAAAAATGCTACTTTATTACCAGTAGATTTTCAAACATATTATACTATTATTTACAGAACTAGCGCCGCTGCTAGTTGGCAACCTGCAGTAGATAAATTTGGAGTAACAGTAGGAAGTTGGAACAATTTAACAGTAGGAGGAACAGGAATTGCAAACTCTGCTATAACATATCAATTTGATACTCCAGGTGAATATGTGGTAAGAAATAATGGAATATCAGGACCTGGATGTGGAACTTATCCTGGAGATTCCTGGTTTTCAGTAGATTTCTATGACGGTACTACAGGTAAAACTGGAACCCCATGTGTAGACTGTACAGGACCGGTGTAATAATAAGTAAAAACAAGTAATAATAATATATGGCTACTACTATAGAACTATCATATTTTAATTCCTTTTGGTTAAAGAGATTGAAGAACGCTACTCAATACACTGAGCTCAATCCTCCCGCACCAGTAGGTGTTAATAGTGGAGGTACTACTAATGGTACACCAAATCCTGCAACAGGTGATGGTTATATAGATGCGAATGTATATGAAGATTGGTATGTAGAAGAAGCTAGAATACGAGGAGGTTATAACAATGTATCAACAGATTATGGAATTAAAGCTTATTCAGTAGAAGAAAGTCCTCAACAACAAGTGTTTACTAATAGATTAATTTATTCAGGAATATTTAATTCTCGTACCGGAATAAACAACACAAATCAATTTCCTATAGGTGAGGTTATAAGTAGAACTGTAGACCCAAGGTCAGGTAGTATACAAAAATTATATGCAGAAAATACTAATCTGTTAGTATTCCAAGAAAAGAAAGTTAATAACGCCTTGATAGATAAAGACGCTATTTATACCGCAGATGGTTCTAAATTAACTACTACTGGAACTTTAGTAATAGGACAAATAACTCCTTTTCAAGGAAATTATGGAATATCTAAAGACCCAGGATCTTTTGCTATACATGGTTATAATAAATATTGGACTGATAAAGATCAATCTGCAGTGTTAAAACTAGGAGCTAGTGGTATAGAACAAATTTCTAATTTTGGAATGATAGATTATTTTAGAGATACTTTATCTCAAGATGGAGAAATAACTGGGGGATGGGATATTTATAATAAAAACTATGTTGTTACTTTAGGAAATCCTCAAACCACTATAGCATATGATGAAAGAATAAACGGGTGGACTAGTTTCTTTGACTATACACCGTGGTTGACTACTAGTTGTTTAGGGAGATTTATAAGTTTTAAAAAGAATGGAATTTACCAGCACTATATAAATCCTCTATATAATAATTTTTATGGAGAACAATATAGTTCTAGTGTAACATTTGTATTTAATCCTCAACCTACAAGAATGAAAACTTTTAAAACTATTAGTTATGAAGGAAGTAATGGTTGGGAAGTACCTGTTAGTAGTTTTACAAGTGATGTAACAGGGATTGATTCTAATCCTCAAGAACCTATTTTAGGAAATACAAGTTATACAGATAGTGTAGAAAGAATATATAGTTATGATGAAGGATTTTATACAGATCCTGTATCACAAATAGAATATAGAGCAGGTTTTGATAGAAAACAAAATACTTATTATGCAGCTCTAAAAAATAATGGTACTATAAGAGCTATGGAAGTAATTCCAGACGCGGCTCAAGAATCTGGTATCAAAGCATTTTATGCAACAGTGAAACTACAAACAGATAATACTACAGATCCTACAGGACCTAAAGAATTATTTGCAGTAGGTAGTAACTACAGTAATAGATAAATTATATGAAATTAAATATTAGACAACTAAAAGAATCTGATTGGGATATTTTAGTTAAATGGTGGGATACTTGGCCTAAATGGCAGAATCCTCCAAAAGAATTTTTACCAAACAATGGAACAGGTGGCTTAATGGTATACAAAGAAGACGTTTTAATAGTCGCAGGATTTTTATATTTTACTAATTCTAGTGGAGTATTATTAGAATGGATTGTATCTAACCCTGAATATAGAGATAAAGATAGAAAAGAAGCTATAGAACTCTTAATAAATACTGCAGAAGAAGTGTGTAAAAAAGAAGGGAAAAAACAAATATTTTCTATTGGTAGAAATAAAGGATTAATTGAAACACATAAAAAACTAGGTTGGACTGTTGACACAGATCCTTCTTATGAAATAATTAAAAATATAGAATAAAATGGCAGTAGTAACAGCAGTCGCAGCAACCGCGATAGCAGTTGGAGCAGGAGCCGCAGCAGCGAATAAAGCTAAAAAAGCCGCGAACGATGCAAAAACTGAAAAGCAGAGATGGGAAACTGAATTAAGTAGTTTAAAAGAAAACCGTCAAGATATCGTTAATCCTTACGCAGGAATAACTGATTTGTCAGGTTTGGCTAGTGATTTATCAGGACAAATAACAAATCCTTATAATCAACTTCAAGTTTCAACTGCTGCGGCAGAGATGCAAGCAGAAGAAGCTGATATAAGTTTGGCTAATACTTTAGATACAATGGAAGCTACTGGAATGGCCGCGGGTGGTGCTACAGCTTTAGCTATGATGGCATTAAAAAGTAAAAAAGGTATTGCTGCAAGTATTCAAGAACAAGAAGCTGGTAATGCTAAGCTTAGAGCACAAGGAGAAGCCGCAATGCAGACACAAAAAGTTGCTGCTACAACACGGTATCAAGACCTTACCATTGGTCAAGCGTCGCGAGAACAAGATTTTGCTGCTAAAGGAGAAGAATATATGTTTGCTGTTGAAGAAGCTAGAACTAATGCTGACATGGCAAGAGCCGCAGGTATGATGGATGGTTATGCGGAAGCAGAAGCTAACGCTAATCTAGCAGAAAGCCAAGCATGGGGGCAAACAGCTCAAAGTGTTGGAAATATTGCTGCTGGTTTTTCTGATAGAAGAGGAAAACATAGTATAAAATTAATAGGAAAATCTAATAAAGGATTAAATATTTATAGTTTTGAATATATAAACAAAATATTTGGAACAGGAGTTTATCAAGGAGTTATGTCAGACGAAATTCCTTCTTATGCTGTTATAAAACACTCAGACGGTTTTGATAGAGTTGATTATTCTAAAATAGATGTTGAATTTAAGAAATTAAGTTAAAATGGAAAACTCGTTAAAATTACTACAAGCTCACAATACTAATCAAGAAATGTTACATTCCGTTTCTGTATTAAGAAAAGCTAATATAAGCAATCTATTAATGAGATTGAGTCTTCAATATAGAGGTTTTGTAAATGGCCCTAATACTGATAATCCTTATGAAGATCCTAAGTTGAATGAAAAAATTGTTAAAGACAAAATTAGAGAATTAGAAGAACCAGGAGGTATTTTACAAATGCAGACTATATTAAAATCTAATGCTCAAAACATGCCTCAACAGGAGATAAAGCAGATGACTCAGAAAATTGAAAGATATTGGAAGAGTTTAGATGAAATTGAAGAATTAGGGGGAGCTTTAATGGTAGCAGTAGAAGATGTTTTACCTAAAAATTTACCTATTTTTATAGCTAGTCTATCAAAGAAAAATTTTAATGGAGTAGATGAAAGAGAAATGGATTTAAGTGTGTTAATGGCTTTAGCTTGGGGAAATTGTTTTGATTATACTCCTGATGTAAAAGTAGATAAATCATATTATTATGATGATGAAGGAGAAAAAAGTGTATTTACTCAAACAGTTGCTATAAATATGTTTAGTGATATCTTTCAAAAACATTTTAAATCTCAACTTTATATAATGAATGATGTACGAGAAGGAAAAAATATAATGTTAATACAAAACACTCCTCATTATATTGTTAAAGCAGATGTTGATTCTAATCAAATAAAAGAAGATAATTTCTTAAGTATATATATTAGTGAAAGTTTATCAGCTTTTGACGTAGGAACAGCGTGGACTAACGCTGGGATTGAAATAGAAGGAAATATTCAACCTCAATTCTTTTTAGGAGGAAACATGCCGACTGGTGATGAAGAAGAAGATGCTAATAACTTAGGAGATACATTTATAGAAGTTATAAAAGGCGAAGAAGATGACAAAGTTGTTCAACAAAACGAAATGAGATTTGTTAACACTGAAGCTATTAATAGTAATGTAACATATACAGGAGAGAAAAGCGGATTTTTAGAAGGATTATTTGCTGTAGGAAGTGGAAATCCTGGAATCTTATATGCTTATTCTACTAATAATTTCAAAATAGATTTACCTGCAGGATTTTTTGAACCTTTAACAGGAAGAGAATATGCTACTTATAATTCGGTTAGTCCTGAAGAAAAAGCAGGGTGGAAAGGTAATAGGTTTAAAATGAGTATGATAGGTACATCTCAAACTCCTATTAGTATGTTAGATGCTCAGAAAGCATGGTTCTTTTTTCAATTAACTGAAAACAGTTTAACAAGAAAATTACAAGAAGGGTTTTCATATAGTAATCAACCCACTTTTATTAAAAGATATTTAACTCCAAATGAAGAAGATAAATTAATTATAGATCATCTTAATGAATTTGATATGCCTATTCCAGAATTCTATAGAGTTCATTTAGGTATTAAAGAATGGCAAGCAGGAATGATAATTTATTATCAAAATATTCCGGTAGAAATTGAAGAAGAAGAAGAAGAATTAGCAGTAGAAGCTGATGCAGCAGCTCCAGTTTTACCACCTCCTCCAGTAATTTAAATAAAATCATATGGCTGAAAAGACCTTAGAAGAGAAAAAAGCGGCGTTACGTGCTAGGCTTGAAAAAGCTAATAAAAGCGAACAAGAAATCAATGATGCACTTGATGAGCTTGAACTAAATTTTATGTCAGAACAAGAGGTTTTAGTTGGAGTTGCTAAAGATGGTGTAAAACCAGTTGTAATAGGTCCAAAAAAATCTGATGATGTATTAATTGATGGAGTAAAGTTTAAAAGAGAGGATATTATGCAGTATCTTGAAAATCCTCAATTAATTTTAGATAATGGAGGAAGTCAAGAAGATTATAATAGATGGGTATCAGCTAATGGAGATTATCAAACTTATATTAAAGGGTTACAAGATAGTGGAATAGACATTGGATATGATCAAGGAGATGTAGATGGTCCTTTAGATGAGTTAGATGTATCAGGAGATGTACAAACCTACATACCAGGTACAATGATACCACAATCTGAAATAAATAGAGATATTGAAAATCCAGATCTTAGTAATATTACTATTAATCCCACCGAAGATTATACTACAGAGGATATAAATAATCAAATAGCTGGAGAAATGTTAACTCTTACTGTAGACCAACAAATTCAAAGAGTAAATGATGCTGGGATTGATACTCCGGAGCAAAGAAATGAAGAATTAAATCTAACTATAGCAGAAAACCTTAAAAATACAGTACAATCAACGGGATTTACTACTCCTAACCATATAGATTGGGAAAATCCTAAAGATGGAGAAAATTATGGTAAAAAATTATTCACTAATTTCCTTGATAATGATCCTTTTATTAGAAATATTCAAGAATCAGTTTTAAATAAAAACACAGCTCTTTTAGATGCTAAAAAAGCAGAATTAGTTAAAAAACTAGATCCTTTTATAGTTGAAGGTAAATATTTTAGGTCTTTTGATATAGGGTATTGGGATAAAATAGCAGAAATAGAAAATGAATACTCTGTATTTGCTAATAAATTAATTTTAGCTGACCCCGCTTTTCAAGATAGAGTAGAAAGATGGGAAGGACAATATTCTAATATGGTTAATCCTTTTATAGAAGAGGTTATAAAAAAAGAAAATAGAGAAAAAATAATAAACGAAAATAGTTTATTCAATGCTGATGGTTCACCTATGGGTGTTTCTGAGATGTGGGATAAAATATGGAGTGCTGAACCCGGTGCTATTAATGATTTAGGATTAGGTCTTAATTCAGATGTATTATTAGAAAATACTATTTACAAAAGATTAAGAGGTTTTGATGAGGTTTTAAGAAGTTTTGGATTAGAAGATAATATAGAGAGTTCTTCAAGATATGGGTTACAAATGTTGTCTCTAGATAAACATATAGAAGCTTTAAAATTTAATCAAGCAGCTGATGCAATGACTGATTTAAGTGATTGGATTTTATCTCAAGAAGAACTAGATAGTATAGGTCCAGGTGAACTTCCTTTTGCCGCGGATGTTGAAGAAAGAGAATCTAAAAAACATCTTTTATATAAAGGAGGTGATACTCTGGTATTTTACAATACTAAAACAGGGGAAATTAGACCAACCCATTTTCAAAATAGCAAAGGAGAATGGAAAAGATTAAGTGGATTAATAAATCCTGTAGGTAAAGGTCCTGACGCAGATGAATGGAGAGAAATGAGATTTGATGATGCTAAAATAAATGCAGAAAGATTAATAACTGAATTTACTGAAGATGCAGGGAAATGGTACGGACAAGTAATAGACAAAGAAATACAACAGGGTAATTGGGACACTAGAGAATTTACTGATTTTTGGGATACTATTGGAAAAGGAAATATAGTTGACGCAGCTTTATTTATACCTGAAGTTATATTAAAACAACTTCCTTATATGGCAGCAACTAGACTATCATATGGGATGTATACTATAGCTATGGAAGGTGGAAATATTGCTAGTGATAGATTAAGAGCTAAAGCCTCAGAATCATTAGGGATTCCATTAGATAAATTATCAGGAGACCAAATAATAGAGTGGATGGAAACTAATCCAACAATGGTGGATAGGATTTTAGGTACTAGTATGATAGCGGGAACTGCTATCGCAGGAGCAGAATATGCTTCAGCTGGTTTTATATTAAAACAATCTAAATACGCGTTTAGTGGTATGAAAGAGATGTTGAAAGGAAATATAAGACAAGGTTTAAAACAATACGGTAATTCTTATATCTATAAACTCCACGCTGCATTAGTAGAATCGGGAACTGAAGGTTTACAAACTGGAATAGAGCAGTTTACTAAAGGAAAGTTCAACGCTATGGAATATGTTAACGCTATGGGCGAGGGATTTGTAGGTGGTTGGAGTATGACGGGTCTTGGTGGAGCTGTATCTGGTACAATTACTTCTATAAAAGATTTAGTAATTAGTACTAGAATGAATATTAAAGATCCTAAGTTATATAAAAAAATCCAAACTAGTTTTACAGAAAAAGAAAATCAAATTGAAGATGATTTTAATAAAGGATTAATAGACAGCGATCAACGTCAATTAAAACTTCAGAACCTATCTAATGAAAGAAGTACTTTACTTAAACTTCCATTTCATTTTAGCGCTGAAGCCAAAAACAAAGCTTTTGATTTACTTAATAAAAAAGCAGAATTAGAAAATGAAATTGAAAACGAAGGCCCTGAGTTAGCCGCAGATGCTGTAGAAGAACTAAAAAACGTTATTGATCAAATTAATGATTTAGCAATACAAGAAGCAATCAATAAAAAAGTTGCTAGAGTAAAGTTATTAGTAGATGATAGTAATGGACTAGTAAAAATGCGTAGTTTCAAAACAAATAAAGGAGCTGAAAATTTTATTAAAAAACAGAATGAAAGTGGGAAATGGAGTAAGGTATCAGAAAGTACAGATACGGGAACTATTTTTCAAAATGAGGAGACAGGACAACAACTAATAGTAGTAAATGAGGCGAAATCTAGAAACCTAAGAGATATTGCGGTAGCTGATCACGAGTTTTTACATGCTGTTTTGTTCCAAACTGTAAAAAATAATCCTCAAGCAGCCACAGCTATGGGTAAAGCTTTATTAAATTATTTAGAGCAAATTGATACTGATGGTCTTATGAGTGAATCTCTTAAAGAAAGATATGAGTTATATAAAAACAAACCTGTTGAAGATCAATATGAAGAAGCTTTAACTTTCTTAGCTGATGCTCTTATTAATGGAGAGATTACTTTAAATGAGAGTTGGGGAGATAAAATTGGTAATATAGTTAGAAATATTTTAGGAAGACTAGGAATTAATAGAAGATTTAGAACTGGTAAAGATGTGTTTAATTTTGTTAAAGATTACGCGAAAGCTAGTCAAGAAGGTAAAGCTCTTAATAAAACGTTTAGAAAGTTTGCTAGTGGAAAATCTACTATTGGTATAGGAAAGAATTTAGGTAAAGGAAAACAAAGTCAAAGTACTATAAGTAGTATTATTGAAAATCAAGCAGGAGATCAAGTGTCTGGGAAAAGCTCTATAAAAAGTGATGGTAAACTTTTAGATAAATTGACTAAACAATATAAAAAAGACAAAAACACATTAGGAGAAGATTTAGGTACATTATATGAACAATATGTTGCAACTAGTTTAGCTGGATTAGAAGAATCTGCTAGAAAAAATAAAGTTCCATGGAATCAGATTGATAAAAGAGAGGCGGTTTCTTTAATAGGAGGGGAATTTGAAAGTATAATGCAAAATTATAAAGAAATTAATCCTAAAACGGGACAAAAACAAAGCGTCTCTAATTATATTTATAATATAATGGGAGATAGAGTTGGTAGTAAATTAACTGCAGAATGGAAAAGAAAACAACAACAAGTTAGTCAAGATGTTTTAACTGAAAAAGGAATTTCTCCAGAAGTTTCAACTCAAGAAGATTTTGATGCTCCTAGTCAACAAGACAAAAGTAGACCAAAGAAAACCCCAAGTACTTTGCCTTCAGTAAGAAATATTATAACTGGAGAAATATTAACTGATATTTTAGGAGGTAAAAATACTCAAGGACGATGGACAGGTGTTTCTAAAGATATTTTAAATGCTATGGTAGGAAGTGTAAATCCTATTAAAGTAGCTAAATCTCTTATAGCTGCAAGTAAGAATAAAACGTATAGAGCTTTGTTAAAAGGCGAGCAAAAAATAAAAGATGAAACCGGTAAGGTTGTAAAAATTACCCCTAAAGGTATTGGAAAATTTGGTAGTGAATCATATAATAAATTTGTAGATAAAATAGTAGATGAAGGATTGAATACTATTATTCCTATTTCTACTATTAAAAGAAGATTTAAAGATTTATTTAAAGTTGAGAAAGTTAGAAGAATTGCAGAAACTAAAGTAGACGAAAAAGGAAAGAAAACTTCTCCTGGTCCTTATCAATATAAAATGAAAAAACCTTCAAAACAAGCAATGAAGGATTATTTTAAATCTGATGAGAAAAAATCACAATCTCTTTTTAGTTTACTTGCAGAAGGTTTAATGGTAGAAAATATTAGCAAATTGAAAGACAATAAAGAATACATGTCTAAAATTGCTGATACTTTATCTTTAAAAGACCCTAGTTTTGATGCAAAAGTCAAAGCTTTAGAAGCTAAACAAAAAATTGAATTAGATAAATTAAAAAAAGTTCCTAATCAAAGGATAGATAAGGTTGAAAATCTTAAAGATTTACATGAACAACAGGTAGAAAATTTAAGAATAGAATTAGCAGAAAATTATTTAGATGATATTGCAGAGCAATTAAATCAACGAAATAAAGAAGATGCTTCTTTAGATATAACAGGTAAAGCTAGTTCTCGTAGTAAACCTGTAACTTCTAATCAAAATAATAATTTAATAAAACTTGGTCAAGCACGAGATTTCCATGCTGCAGCTCTTATATTAGATGATAAGTATGTTAAAACTTCGGTTAAAGAAAAAGATTTAGAGGATCTTTATCAAAGAGATATTGATTTAGTAAATCGAGGACAATTAGGAACTGGTATTTTAATAGCTTCTGGCCTAGGTAATTTTGGAAGAGTGCGAGAATATGGTAAGTTTAAAAATGGTAAATTAGAAACCCATAATCCAAAAACTGGTAATAAATACAGTAAAAATGATCCAGGTGTAAGTAAGTTTTATAAATTAAAAAATGGTGGTTGGGCTAAAGCTGGTACACAAGCAGCTGATATTAAAGGAGTAAATAAAGGAAAGTTTTTACCTCGAACTGGAGTTTATTATGCTAAATCAGATCCTGCTTATGAAAATTTAGTTAAAGAATCGGAAAAATATAATAACCTACCTCTTAATAAAAAATTAAATAAATTTAGAAACCGTAATAAAATTGGTGCAAGAGTAAAGATACCAAATAAAAGAATTAGTAAAAAGTTTTTAAAAGATAATAAAGCTCAATTAGATGCTAATAAAGAAGCATTAAGACTTTATGTAAAGATTTTAGATAAAGCCCACAATGAATTAAAGGTTCCTTTAGAAAGCATAACCCCTTTAGTTGCAGCTTCCTATCAAGCTACTGAAGGTTTAATAAAAATAGCCGCAGGTTTTAAAGGAGCTTCTAAAAGATTTGATTATGGTAAAGGTAAGAAATATAGTGATGGGCGAAAATTCCGTGAAGAACATAACCCTCCAGCTTCATATATTGGAGCTAGTATATTATGGGGTATTAAATATGATCATACAGATAAAGTTTTAAAAGGTATTGATAAAAATTATTACCAAACTCAAATTTCTAAACTTGATGATTGGAGATTAGATAATGAAGGGTATGGAGCTACTATATTAGATGGCACTACGATTTTAGATGATCACATAGGTTTAGCTAGATTCGCAGCGGCAGGAATAAATTTAAATACTATTATAGATCCAATTACAGGAAAAACTTTAGTAGAAACCGAAATGGGTTTAGGTTTAAATTCTATTCAGGCTCAAAACTCATCTTTAAGACATTATCAAAATGAATTAGTAATGGCTGTTGTTAAAGGCGAAATTAGTTTAAAGAAAGCTCAAGAACATTTAAAAGTTTCTATTCCAGTTAATATAGCTAAAAATGCTAGAGTTAAATTTACTTCTCTTAAATTAGCTCCAACCATTATGGACACAAACATGACTGGTCAAGAAGTTATGGATACTATGAAGAATTCTTTAACTACTAAAGCTTTAGCGTTAGGTAAATCTTCTAAACGAAAAGGGATAAGTGTTTTTGATTTTGATGATACAATAGCTAAAACAAAAGAAAAAGTTATCGTTAACATGCCTTATTATGCTCCAGGAAGCATGGATGAGGCTACTATGGAATTAACTCCAGCAGAGTTTGCAGAAAGAGCTGTAGATTTAGAAGAAATGGGAGCTTCATTTGATTTTTCACAATTTGAAGACGTTAAGAACGCTCAAAAAGGACCACTAGCAGATCTTGCTTTAAAAAGACAAGATAAATTTGGAGGTAAAGATATCTTTATATTAACAGCAAGACCACAAGCTTCAGCGCCAGGAATTAAAATGTTTTTAGACGGTATAGGTTTAAATATACCTATGGAAAATATAACTGGATTAGAAGATGGAAGTCCTCAAGCCAAAGCTAGATGGGTGTTAGATAAAACTAAAGAAGGATATAATGATTTTTATTTTGCGGATGATGCTATACAAAACGTAAAAGCAGTTAAACAAATATTAGATCAAGTAGATGTTAAATCTAAAGTTCAACAAGCTAAGTCTAGTAAACGTAAAAAATTAAGTGTTGAATTTAATAGAATGTTGGAAAATACTACTGGTAAAGAAGAATTTAAATCTTATTCAAAAGCTAGAGCTCAATTAGAAGGTCAACAAAAAGATAGAGGATTATGGAAAGGAATAAAAAGAACACTTACTATTACTCCTTCAGCTGATGATTTTTTAGGTTTAATGTATAGTTTTGCAGGAAAAGGCGATAAAGGAACCCAACATTTAGAATGGATACATGAAAATTTAATTGATCCTTATAATAAAGCAGAACAAGAATTAATATCAGCTAAGGTTAGTGCGGCTAATGATTTTAATGCTTTAGTTAGTAAATTTCCTTCTTTACGTAGTGGTAAAGTAAGCTTTTCTAATCCTTTACAAGCTGAGATAGGTGTAGGACCTTTTACTAAATCTCACGCAGTGAGAGTTTATATATGGAACAAACAAGGAATGGAAATTCCAGGCTTATCTAAAGTTGATCAAGCTAGATTAATTAAAGCTGTGGAAGCAGATAATGAATTAAATGTTTTTGCTGATGAAATTTTATTAATTCAAAGAACAGAGAAATATCCTAAACCAAGAGATAATTGGCAGGGTGGAACTATAGCAACAGATATAGAAAGATCTATTGATAAAGGCCTAAGAGGTAAAATGTTGGCTGAATGGGAAGCTAATATGGATGCTATATTTACTGATGAAAACATGTATAAAATCGAGGCTTTATATGGTAGTAGATTTAGAGAGGCATTAGAAGATTCTATGCGAAGAATGAAATCTGGTAGTAATAGGCCTGTTGGAAGTAGTAGACCAGTAGATTTAATGTTGAACTGGTTAAATGGGTCTGTTGGTGCAGTAATGTTTTTAAATACTAGGTCAGGATTGTTACAGTTAACCTCTGCTCTTAACTTTATAAATTGGGGTGATAACAATATACTTTCTGCTGCTAAAGCATTTGCAAGCGTAGATTGGATACCTACAGTGGTTAAATTAATGAACTCTGATTACTTGGTTAATAGACGAGATGGATTAAAGATAAATGTTAATGAAGCTGAATTAGCTGCTGCGGCTAAAAGAGGAGGAATGCAAGGTATGATTTCTTATTTATTAGATAAAGGTTTTATTATTACTAGAATAATGGATACTTTAGCTATAGCAACAGGTGGAGCTTCTTTCTATATTAATAGAGTAAAAACATATGAGAAACAAGGTTTAACTAAAGTAGAAGCTGAAGCAAAAGCGTTTGATGATTTTTATAAAATAGCAGAAGAAACTCAGCAATCTAGTAATCCTAGTAAAATATCTCAACAACAAGCTGGTGGTGGTGGACGTGTTATATTATCGTTTCAAAATGTTACCATGCAGTATAATAGAAAAACTAAAAAAGCGGTTCAGAATTTATACAATAGAAGAAAAATTCCTGGTATGACTCAAAGAGAAAGTGATTTAAGTCATTTATCTCAAATTATATATTATACTACAATGCAGAATTTGATTTTCCATGCTCTTCAGAAAACTTTATTCGCGATGTTATTTAATGATGATGAAGAAGAAGAGGAGAAAAATAGAACAGCAGAAGTAGCGAATGGTATGATAGATTCTTTACTATTTGGATTAGGATTTGGAGGAGCTGCAATCTCTACAGTTAAAAATATATTATTAGAATTAGCAGAACAACACGGTAAAGATAGACCTAAATATGAAGAAGCAGTATGGGCCGCGTTTGATATATCTCCTGTATTAGATAAAAAAGTAAGAAGTTTACGTAGTGGTTTTAGAACTTTTAGTTGGGAAAAAGAAGAAATGAGAGAAAGAGGTTGGAGTTTAGATAATCCAGCTTATTTAGCTGTAGGTCAAATTATTGCTGCATTTACTAATATTCCACTTGATAGAGTAGCTCGTAAAACAATGAACTTAAGAGCAGCAATGGACGAAGAAACAAGAACATGGCAGCGAGTAGCTTTAGTAGCCGGTTGGGATACTTGGAGTGTAGGCCTTCCTTATTGGGGATTAGAAAGTACTATTAATAGAGAAAAGAAAGATACAGAAAAAGCTAAAAATCAATATATTATTGATAGAGACAGAATAAAAGCTAAAGGATTTGTTAAATCTGACTCTAAAGAGAAACCTGATGGAGAATTAGGAAAAGATTATTATGCATTAGAAAAATGGACAGGAGTATTAGAGTACTGGGTGAAAGGTGAACCTAAAAAGAAAACAATTAAATATACTTTAGAAGAATCTAAAACTGCTAATAATCCAAAAAATCAAATTAAATTTGATTCTATTAGAAAAAAGAAAAAAGCTGATCAAGTTAAAACTTTATTAGAGCTCGGATTAAATCCTCAAGAAGTTAGAGATTTAAAATATGAGAAAGATAGAATAGAAAAAATATTAGAATTAATGCAAAGTTAAAATTATGATAGAAAAAATTAAAAAATGTATTGATAAAATACAAGAAGCATGGAATAAATTAATGTATAAATTAATGTTTAAAAAATACAAATAATGAGATCATTCTTACTAGCCATTTGTTTACTTATCACATTTAACGTAAGTGGACAAGAAAAAGAAAAAGGTAAATTCTTTAAAGATGTTTATAAAGAATTACTTAAGT